>ERZ827108.1343-NODE-1343-length-33409-cov-5.536967_pt1 | contig 33409 bp, 38 predicted proteins | sample MGYA00519921_ERZ827108 | MGnify/ENA primary metagenome ERZ827108 (study PRJEB31778, sample SAMEA3449258) | human gut metagenome | biome: human gut; feature: human-associated habitat; material: faeces | place: United Kingdom | collected 2010/2012 ...
GTGAAGCGTGTTCAAACAGATTTCCGACCTGCTAAGGGATAAGTCTGCCCTTTTAGAGGTATTTACTCTGTATTATAGGGATAATTTGATAGGATTTACGCTGCATTTTCGATTGCTCAACTAAAATGTCCGCCTTGGCTTGCAACCCGTGTTACGACAACTCTGCTGGGCTATTTAATCAGCGTTTCCCTAGAAAAATATACAGAGAGCCTTGTGGGTTTTATAACTCGCAGGGCTTTTTCTATGCCCAAGGAGATGAACCCCATGCCCAAACGACCACAGCGCCCCTGTTCCTACCCCGGCTGCCCCAACAGATGTGACGGACAGTACTGCGAGGAACACGCAAAGCAGATGAACCGCCGTTACAACAAGTTCATTCGCCCCGCCGACAGCAACAAGAAATACGGCAGGGCTTGGCGTGAGATACGAAAGCGTTATGCAACGGCTCACCCGCTGTGCGAGATGTGTCTGAAAGAGGGTCGGCTCACTCCCGTGGAGGAAGTCCATCACATAGTTCCCGTGTCACGCGGCGGCGGTAATGATTTCAGCAACCTGATGTCGCTGTGTCAGTCCTGCCACACGAAAATACATCACGACCTCGGAGACCGGTAGGGGCGGTCAGAATCTCTGTGACCTTTGCCTCGGACAGCGGCCCGGGGCTTCGTGCGCAAAAATCCGGGTTCAAACGTGGTATTAAACCATAAAACTTTTAGGGCGGTGCGAACCGTCCTTTTTTCTTGTCCTGCGGAGGTGAAAATCATGGCTAAGGACGGCACAAACAGAGGCGGCAGACGGGTACGCGCCGGAGATAAACCCGCTCCTGCCGCAGAGAAAAAGCAGAAAGGACTTCCGGTGAAAATCATAAGCAACGACATACCGGCACTCGATACTGCCGAACTTGAAGCGGTCGACCTGCCGGAGGGCGCTATGCTGAACGGCTCGGATATGCCGAAGCCAAGCGACTATCTGTCGGCTCGGCAGAAGAACGGAGTTCCGCTCGGCGCTGACGATATTTACCGTGAAACTTGGTTGTGGCTTAAACAAAGGAACTGTGAGAACCTCGTAAACAAGCGGCTCATCGAAGCCTATGCTCAGGCGTACGCAAGATACATTCAGTGCGAGGAAGCAATCAGCACTTACGGCTTGCTAGGCAAGCACCCAACCACTGGCGGTGTTATTGCTTCGCCATTCGTGCAGATGTCGCAGCAGTTTCAGAAGAACGCAAATCTCATCTGGTATGAAATTTACGGAATAGTCAAGGAGAACTGCACCGAGCCTGTCGGTGATGATTTGAACGATGCTATGGAAAGACTTCTTCGTTCTAGGAAAGGATAACGCTATGTCAAAGGATACCATCGAATTTTTCAGAGAACTCAAAGGCAGCCGTCCGAACCTTACAGTACAGCAATACCGAACAATTAAGGGGCAGGATGTAAAAGGCAATATTGCGGACGCCCGAAAAGGTCTGCACAAGGTCTTGAAAAGGAGAAACGTCAGATGAATACGACCAGTGAAATGCAGCTTGTCCAGATAGACAGGCTGATACCATACGTCAACAACGCCCGAACCCACTCACCGGAACAGCTGAACAAGCTGCGTTCCTCATTGCGTGAGTTCGGGTTTATCAATCCCGTTATCATCGACAGGGATTTCAATGTCATCGCAGGTCACGGCAGAATACTTGCTGCGAAAGCCGAGAACATTTCCGATGTTCCCTGCGTTTTTGTGGATTACCTCACACCAGCTCAGAAGAAAGCGTACATAATCGCGGATAACCGAATGGCTCTCGATGCAGGCTGGGACGAGGAAATGCTGAAAGTTGAAATCGAAGCATTGCAGTCTGACGATTTCGACCTCGGTCTGACGGGCTTTGATGAAAAGGAACTTGCTGCGTTCTTTGACGATGATTCCGATACAAAGGACGATGATTTCGATGTGGACGGTGAATTGGAAAAACCTTGCATTACAAAACCCGGCGACCTCTGGCTGCTCGGAAATCACAGACTTGTCTGCGGCGACAGTACAAAACCCGAAACTTACGAACTCCTTATGAACGGAAAGCAGGCAAATCTTGTGGTTACCGACCCGCCGTACAATGTGAATTATGAGGGTTCGGCGGGAAAAATCAAGAACGACAATCTCGAAAACGAAAAGTTCTATCAGTTCCTGCTTGACGCTTTCACCTGCATGGAGAAAGCAATGGCGAACGATGCAAGCATCTATGTTTTCCATGCAGATACAGAGGGCTTGAACTTCCGAAAGGCTTTTGCTGACGCAGGATTTTACCTTTCCGGAACTTGTATCTGGAAGAAGCAGTCGCTTGTCCTCGGGCGTTCCCCGTATCAGTGGCAGCACGAGCCTTGCTTGTTCGGCTGGAAGAAGAACGGCAAGCACCAGTGGTACTCCGACCGCAAGCAGACCACGATTTGGGAGTTTGACAAGCCGAAGAAAAACGGCGACCACCCCACGATGAAACCGATTCCGCTTATTGCGTATCCAATAAAGAATTCAAGTATGAGCAACTGTATTGTCCTCGACCCGTTCGGCGGTTCGGGCAGTACGCTCATTGCTTGTGAGCAGACGAACCGCATTTGTCACACAATTGAGCTTGACGAAAAGTTCTGCGATGTTATCGTGAAGCGGTATATTGAGCAAGTCGGTTCTGCGGAGAATGTGTCTGTGGTTCGTGACGGAAAGACGATTGCTTATTCCGAACTGGAGGTCGCCGATGAAGAATGAACTCACGCTTGGCAGCCTTTTTGACGGCAGCGGCGGTTTCCCGCTCGGAGGAATGCTTGCTGGCATTACTCCTCTGTGGGCTTCGGAAATCGAACCGTTCGCCGTTCGGGTAACAACGAAAAGGCTACCGCAGATGAAACACTACGGAGATGTGTCTGCGCTAAACGGCGCTGACCTGCCGCCTGTGGATATAATCACGTTCGGCAGTCCGTGCCAGGACATGAGCATTGCCGGAAAACGCAGCGGTCTTGACGGTTCGCGGTCGAGTCTGTTCTATGAGGCGGTCAGAATTATAAAAGAAATGAGGTGCGCTACCAATGGCAAATATCCAAGGTTCTGCGTGTGGGAAAACGTCCCTGGAGCGTTCTCGTCTAACAAAGGCGAGGATTTCCGGTGCGTCCTCGAAAGCCTGTGCAGGGTCAGGGACGAAACCGTTTCTGTTCCTAGATGTGAGAAATGGACAAACGCAGGAGAGATACTGGCAGACGGTTTCTCAATCGCCTGGCGAGTGCTTGACGCGCAATACTGGGGAGTCCCCCAGAGAAGAAAACGCATCTACCTTGTCGCAGATTTTGATAGCGAATGCGCCGGAAAAATACTGTTTGAGTCCGAAGGCTTGTCGGGGTATTCTGCGGAGGGCTTCAAAGCGTGGCAAAGAACTGCCGCCGCTGCTGAAAGCGGCTCTGGAGCGACAGGCGCGGTCTGTCTGAACGACCAGGGCGGCAACAGAATGGACGTAACGGAGGAAGTAACCTGCACTCTCCGAGCCGAAGCTCATCACCCACCGTGCGTGATGGAGTCCGCAGCAGGGTTTTGCACGGAACACTCCGCGAAAGCCCGTGGAATAGGCTATGAGGAAGAAACCTCGCCTACACTCCGCGCAGGGACTGTTCCTGCGACTGTCTATGAGAATCATTCACAGGATACACGCTACACCGAGTTAAACGGAATTGCTCCTACCGTTTTGTCAACCTATGGAACGGGCGGCAACAATCAGCCGTTTGTGGTTGAAGATACGCGCTGTTTTGATGTGCGATTTACCTCCGAAGGCACTCGGAATGCCCGTCAGAACTGTTACGAAACAGACACCTCACGGACGATAGATACGGGCGGTAATTCTCCCGACTCAAATCAAGGCGGCGTGGCAGTCGTAGCCGTCCAGGGTTCGATGATAGGCAGAACCGATAAGAACGGCCCGCAAGGCAGCGGCATTAACGAGGATATTTCTTTCACCTTGAACACAACCGACCGACACGCAGTAGCTTTTTCACAAGACAGCTACACCAAGTACAGCGAAAACGATAAATGCGGAGCGTTAAGAGCCGCAGGTGGAATGTACGGAGGTGGCTCGGAAACGTTGGTTTACAGTACAAGCAAGAATTCTTACCACACAGATGCCGAGGAGAATATCGCAAACACGCTTGTTGCGACCGACTACAAAGACCCGCCCACCGTGAACTCTCCCGAATACATAGTCCGTAGGCTCACTCCGACCGAGTGCGCTCGGCTGCAAGGCTTTCCCGATTGGTGGTGCAGCGACCTCGGAACGGACGAACCCACCGATGATGAAATCAAGTTTTGGAGAGATGTCTTTGAAACACACCGAAAGATTGTCGGAACTTCCTCAAAGCCGAAATCCGACGGCCAAATCCGTTCATGGCTGAAAAATCCCCACAGCGACTCTGCCGAGTACAAGCTGTGGGGTAACGGTGTGACTTTACCGTGTGTTTTCTTTGTGCTGTCGGGAATAGCGTGGGTTACTTCTTGCCGGAAGTAGTAGAGCCGGGATTGTCGCCGAGCACGATTTTTCCGTGCTTTTCCTCAAACTTCTCGATACATTCACGGATAAGAACGATTATCTGACCGTTTGCGGAACGCGCCTCATAATCGGCAACGTAATGCAGTTTGTCGAGCATTTCATCATCAATTCTGATGGATAAACTCTTTGTAGCCATAAAAAACCTCCTGAATATATTCAATATGGCTTTATTTTAACACCGATTTGTGCTATAATGTATGGGGTGAATTCTAAATGCGTTCATAATATGTTTATGGTGAGGGTAAAATGAAAGTTGCTGTTATTGGTTCAAGAGGTCTTTGTGTGTCTGATTTAGGCAAATTTCTCCCCGAAAACACCACGGAAATCGTTTCGGGAGGGGCTAAAGGGGTGGATAGCTCGGCAAGAGAATACGCGCTGTCGCACGGAATAAAGCTGACGGAGTTTCTGCCGGAATACACAAGGTTCGGCAGGAGCGCGCCGCTGAAACGGAATATCTCCATCATCGAGTACGCAGACATCGTGCTTGCGTTCTGGGACGGGAAATCGAGAGGAACGAAGTTCGTTATTGACAACTGCCACAGACTTGGTGTCGAGGTCAGAGTTTACATTATGAACTAATAGTTAAGCCGTACATTGTGCATTACGCAGAATGTGCGGCTTTCTGTTAATAACCCGTTGACTTATCACCGTAACAGAGTAAAATGTGTAGTACCAAACGAAAACAGGAGGTACAGACATGACAATTTATTACAACGCACAGGACAGAAAGCCGCTTGTGAAAGCCATCAGCGAGTTCACGGGAGCGGACGCGGTTTATTTGCGAACTCCGACCTACGCTTATCGCATTGATTATTTCACGGTGACCCGCGAGGGCAACCTTGAGTTTGACGACAGAGCCGACAGCGAGGAAATTGAGGGACTGCTTGAGTTTCTTGCAGAGCGCGGATTCATCGCCGAGAATGCCGACACAAGCAACACAGAACCGACAGAAACCGCAAGCAAAGAATTACCCGCAGTCGCCGACAGCGCCGCACACAGCGAAACTGTTGGGCTTATGGTGGAAGTTCCGCTTGAGGGTGCGGCGGTGGAGAACCTCACCAAGCTGCTTGACGCAAAAGGCGGTCTTATCCGCAGAGCCTTAGAGGTGGATAAGCTGCCGATTGAGGTCACGGACAGCACGGTGAAATTCTCGTGGTTCTCCGACTGCGGCGCTGACGAGTGCAAGGCATACACGCATTTTATTTCAGCACTCTGCGAACTCGCCGCAAATGCGAAGCGAGTAACGGCAAAGGAAAAGGAAACCGACAACGACAAGTACGCTTTCCGCTGCTTTCTCCTGCGACTGGGATTCATCGGTTCGGAGTACAAAGCAGAGCGGAAGATACTGCTGAGAAACCTCACGGGTTCATCGGCTTTCAGAAATGGAGGTGCTGCAAATGAAGTTCCCGAGTAAAGAAACAATCGAGCAGTACCGCCGAGAGTACCCAGTCGGCTGCCGAGTTAAGCTAATATCAATGGACGACCCGCAAGCTCCTCCGAAAGGCACAAGAGGTACGGTTCGAGGGGTCGATGACGCAGGAAATTTGCTCGTCCGCTGGGATAACGGCTCCGGGCTGAATGCTGTTCTCGGTGTTGATGTGGTTCGCAAAATCCGTGGCTGATATACACAATTTCTGCGTGTGTATTTCGTTCAATATATTGTGGTAAAACCGCTTGCTATATACTGCTTTTAGAGTTAATATGTGTGTACCGCAAGGGAAACAAAGCAAACGGAGGATACAAAAATGAACGAGAAAACCACCAAGCAGATCGAGGAAATGATGAACCAGACCATAGGGGTCGAGGTTGAAATGAATAACATTACAAGAACAAAAGCCGCGCAGCTTGCCGCCGATTTCTTCGGCACACACCGCCACGAAAATACCGCAGGCCGCAACGGTTACTGCACCTACTCCGCATGGGACAGCGAGGGACGCGAGTGGAAGTTCCAGAAGGACGTCAGCATTCACGGACCGGACAGCGAAAAGTGCGAATTAGTCACCCCGATACTTACCTACGCAGACATGGAAACCCTGCAGGAACTTATTCGCAGACTGAGAAAAGCAGGCGCGAAAAGCGACGCAACAAGGGGCTGCGGAGTTCACATTCACATTGGAGCCAAGGGGCACACACCGCAAAGTTTGCGAAACCTTGCAAACATTATGGCAAGCCACGAAAGCCTTTTAGCAAGCGCCTTGAACCTCGACAGAAGCCGCATGAGCCGCTACTGCCGTACGGTCAGCAAGGATTTCCTGGTGGAACTCAACCGCAAAAAGCCGAAAACCATGGCGGCGCTTGCGGACACCTGGTACGGCAGTCAGAACGCGGATTACGGCAGGTCGGCGCACTACAACGAGAGCCGCTACCATATGCTGAACCTGCACGCAACCTTTACAAAGGGAACGATTGAGTTTAGACTTTTCCAATTCGATGCACCTTGCGGTGACAAGAAGAACGGACTTCACGCAGGTCAACTGAAAAGCTACATTCAGCTTTGCTTGGCGCTCAGCCAGCTTGCCAAGCAAGTCAAGACCGCAAGCGCAAATCCTCAGCAGACCGAAAACCCCAAGTACGCAATGAGAACATGGCTTTTACGGCTCGGGTTCATCGGCGATGAATTCAAGACCGCAAGGGAGCTTTACACCAAGCGGCTCGAGGGTGACACGGCATTCCGCAACGGCAGGCCGCAGTAAGCAGGAGTTAGCTTCCTGCCCCCAACTCCCCCACAGCGTGGGGCTTTTGGTGGTAGAAAGGTGATTTCTGAAACTGAACCTTTCGGAAAGGAAAACACTATGAAACTTTATTATTTAGCCTACGGCAGCAACTTGAACATTCGGCAAATGGCGCTGCGGTGTCCTACGGCAAAAGCTGTGGGGACTGCGGTGATTAAGGACTACGGACTGCTTTTCAAGGGCAGTAAAACAGGTGCCTACCTCACCATCGAACCAAAGGTTGGGGCGGAAGTCCCGGTTGCAGTCTGGTCGGTCGAGCCTGCCGATGAGAAAAGGCTTGATGTGTATGAGGGTTTCCCGACTTTTTACTACAAGGCTGAACTCGACTTGCCCGTGAAATATTTCTCGGGAAAAACTGTGGTCAGAAAGGCATTCGTGTACATCATGCACGAGGAGCGACCGCTGGGGTTGCCAAGCGGCTCTTATGTACGAACCTGTCTTGACGGGTATAGGGATTTCGGATTTGATGAGAGTATTCTTCTCGCCGCATTGGAGAACAGCAGAAAGGGGCAAATATGAAAGCAAACAACAATTTAAATCTTCGCACCTGTCCCCGCTGTGGGGCGCAGTACGGCGGGTATCCTGCGCTTTCGAGAAAGTACCCCGACACGCAAATCTGCCCCGACTGCGGCACACGGGAGGCCTTAGAAAGCATAGGTGTTTCTGCTGACGAGCAGGAAAAGATTATCAGTATCATTCACAATAAAACACACAGTTCTGACCGCTGATATTTGTGTACATTATTATCCGAAAACCGCTTGATATAATGCGGCTTTAGAGTTAATATACAGTCACCGAAAGGAAAATACACAAATACGGAGGACGAGAATATGTGGACACAGGGTATGATTGGAGTTAAGGACAGCAACGGCAGAATGGTTTCTGTAAGCTACTGGATAAAGCATTACGAAGAGCCAAGCGAGGAATACGGAATCAGCGGCGGCAGAATTTCCAAGCTGATGTTAAAGCAGAACGGCAGGGTCGTTTACAACTACGACCGGGGCGAGGACATCAAACCCCAGACCCCCGAAGCCGAAAAGGCGCTTGCAATACTGATACACGAATACAACTAAACACTTGCGAAAGCCGCCTGCGGGCGGTTTTCCTCGTTCTGGGGGTGATGATATAAGAAAGCTGAAAAAATACAAGCCGACAAAGTTCAAGCTGAAAACCTCGGTGTACGATAAGTCAGCCGCTGATTATGCGGTAACGTTCATAGAAAACCTCTGCCACACCAAAGGCACATGGGCGGGAAAGCCATTCGAGCTTATCGACTGGCAGGAGCAGATAATCCGAGATTTGTTCGGAACGCTGAAGCCGAACGGTTACCGACAGTTCAATACGGCATACATTGAGATACCGAAAAAGCAGGGCAAATCCGAGCTTGCCGCTGCTGTTGCGCTGCTCCTCACCTGCGGTGACGGTGAGGAACGAGCCGAGGTTTACGGCTGCGCCGCTGACAGACAGCAGGCGGCTATCGTGTTCGATGTGGCAGCGGATATGGTACGAATGTGTCCTGCGCTTTCCAAGCGAGTGAAGATTTTAGCATCGCAGAAGCGGCTAATATACACACCAACGAACTCGTTCTATCAGGTGTTGTCCGCTGAAGCGTATAGTAAGCACGGCTTCAATATCCACGGAGTTGTGTTTGACGAGCTGCACACCCAACCGAACCGAAAGCTGTTTGATGTTATGACAAAAGGCTCCGGCGACGCCCGAATGCAACCGCTGTATTTCCTTATAACCACCGCTGGAACGGACACTCACAGCATTTGCTACGAAACTCATCAGAAAGCCAAGGATATAATCGAGGGTCGGAAAATCGACCCTACTTTTTATCCTGTGATTTATGGCGCTGATGAATCGGACGATTGGACTGACCCGAAAGTGTGGAAGAAAGCCAATCCTAGCCTTGATATAACGGTTGGAATTGACAAGGTCAAAGCCGCCTGCGAATCTGCCAAGCAGAACCCAGGCGAGGAGAACGCTTTCCGACAGCTTCGTCTGAACCAGTGGGTAAAGCAGGCGGTTCGTTGGATGCCGATGGAGAAATGGGACAAGTGCGCATTCTCCGTTGATGAGGACGAACTTGAGGGACGCGTCTGCTACGGCGGGCTTGACCTTTCTTCTACAACAGATATTACTTCTTTTGTTCTTGTATTTCCGCCGTCCCTTGGTGGCGCGGCGTCCGTGCCGCGCTTGGGGGACGGCTTCGCAACATCGTGTTGCCCACCGCCTGACAAAGATGATAAATACATCATTCTGCCGTATTTCTGGATTCCAGAGGATAATCTGACCCTGCGTGTAAACCGCGACCATGTTCCTTATGATGTGTGGGAACGACAAGGTTACTTGCAGACCACCGAGGGCAATGTGGTTCACTACGGATTCATCGAACAGTTCATTGAAAAGCTCGGAGAACGATTCAATATCCGAGAGATAGCTTTCGACCGCTGGGGTGCTGTGCAGATGGTTCAGAATCTCGAGGGCATGGGCTTCACGGTAGTTCCGTTTGGACAGGGGTTCAAGGATATGTCGCCACCGACAAAGGAATTGATGAAACTGGTGCTTGAACAGAAGATAACCCACGGCGGCCACCCGGTTCTGCGGTGGAACATGGATAATATCTACATTCGCACCGACCCAGCCGGAAACATCAAGGCTGACAAGGAAAAATCCACAGAAAAGATTGACGGAGCAGTAGCTACTATTATGGCTCTTGACCGCGCTATCCGCTGCGGGAATGACGGTGGGGCGAGTGTGTATGACGAAAGAGGGCTGCTATTTTTATGAGAGGTGAAACAACATGAGCATTTTTTCCGGGCTGTTCAAATCAAGGGACAAGCCTAAAAACAGCACAGCGGGCAGTTCCTACCGTTTCTTTACGGGAAGTTCTACGGCGGGAAAGAATGTAACCGAGCGTTCCGCAATGCAGATGACTGCTGTGTATTCCTGCGTTAGAGTGCTGTCGGAAGCTGTGGCGGGATTACCGCTGCACGTCTACAAATACCGTTCGGACGGTGGTAAAGAGAAAGCAATCGACCACTCCTTGTACCGCCTGCTCCACGATGAACCGAACCCCGAAATGACCTCGTTCGTTTTCCGTGAAACGCTTATGACGCACCTGCTACTGTGGGGAAACGCTTACGCGCAGATTATCCGAAATGGAAAGGGCGAGGTCATTGCTCTGTACCCGCTTATGCCGAACCGAATGTCGGTTGACCGTGATTCCAACGGAAAGCTGTACTACAAATACTACCGTGGTTCAGACGAAGCAATCCGCAGCAAGGAATATGAAGTCATTCTCTCAACAAGCGATGTTCTGCATATTCCTGGGCTTGGCTTTGATGGGCTTGTGGGCTACTCGCCTATCGCAATGGCGAAGAACGCTATAGGGCTTGCCATTGCGACCGAGGAGTTCGGCGCAAAGTTCTTTGCAAACGGCGCAGCGCCAAGCGGCGTCCTTGAACACCCGGGAACGATTAAAGACCCGTCAAAGGTTCGTGAAGCGTGGCAGTCGCAGTTCGGTGGAAGTTCCAACAGCGGAAAGGTCGCTGTGCTTGAAGAAGGCATGAAATACACTCCCATAAGTATTTCGCCCGAACAGGCGCAGTTCCTTGAAACAAGAAAATTTCAGATAAACGAGATAGCTCGAATTTTCAGAGTGCCGCCGCATATGGTCGGCGACCTTGAAAAATCGAGCTTTTCCAATATCGAGCAGCAGTCGCTTGAATTCGTGAAATACACCCTCGAACCCTGGCTTGTGCGGTGGGAACAAAGCATGATTCGTTCGCTCCTCACCCCAAGCGAGAAGCAGGAATATTTCATTAAATTCAATGTTGACGGACTGCTGCGCGGTGACTATGCAAGCCGCATGAGCGGGTACGCTACCGCAAGGCAGAACGGCTGGATGTCCGCAAACGACATTCGGGAGCTTGAAAATCTCGACCGTATCCCCGCCGAACTGGGCGGCGACCTATATCTCATAAACGGCAATATGACTAAGCTGGCTGACGCAGGTATCTTTGCGGCAGGCAGCGGAAAGGAGGATTCCGATGAAGAAGTTCTGGAAGTGGACGAACAAGATAGTGAAGAACGAGGAAACGCAGGAGCAGACCCCGGAGAGAACGCTGTTCCTCAACGGCACTATCGCAGATGAAAGCTGGTTTGACGATGACGTAACGCCGCAGCTTTTCAAGGACGAACTGATGTCCGGCAGCGGTGACATTACCGTCTGGATAAACTCGCCCGGTGGTGATTGCGTTGCTGCGGCACAGATATACAATATGCTGATGGACTACAAGGGCAATGTCACTGTAAAAATTGATGGCATAGCCGCAAGCGCCGCTTCAGTCATTGCAATGGCGGGAAACAAGGTGCTTATGTCCCCGGTTTCCATGCTGATGATACACAATCCTATGACGGTGGCGATGGGAGATACTGCCGAAATGCACAAAGCGATAGATATGCTTGCCGAGGTCAAGGAAAGCATTATGAACGCTTATGAAATCAAGACCGGAATGAGCCGCGCGAAAATCTCGCACCTCATGGACGCTGAAACCTGGATGAACGCTAACAAGGCGGTGGAACTCTGCTTTGCGGACGATATTCTGAACCGCGAAGAACCGCCGGAAGCGCCTGCAGCAGATTCGCTGATGTATTCCGAAGAGCAGGTGGTAAATTCCCTTATGGGCAGGATTGCGGAGAAATGCCACATAGCCACGAAAACCGAAAACAAAACCAAAGCCGAGGATTTATTTTCTAGGCTTGATTTGATTAAGAACTGGAGGTAACGAAAATGACAATTCTTGAACTGCGCGAAAAGCGCAATAAGGCATGGGAAGCCGCAAAGGCATTCGTTGAAACCAAGCGCGACAATGACGGACTTCTGTCCGCAGAGGACGCCGCTTCTTATGCCGAAATGGAGCAGAAAATCAAGGACTACGGCGCTGAAATCGAGCGCATGGAGCAGATGGCGGCTATGGACGCGCAGCTTTCTAAGCCTACTTCGACACCTCTCACCGCAAAGCCGCTGAACGGTGACAAGCCCAAGTCCGGCAGAGCAAGTGATAAGTACAAGGCGGCAATGCTGAATGCTCTTCGCACGAATTTCAGACAGGTGTCCGATGTGCTTTCCGAGGGCATTGACGCTAACGGCGGTTACCTTGTCCCCGAGGAATACGACAGCCGCCTTATTGATACTCTGACCGAGGAGAACATCATGCGAAAGCTGGGTCACACTATCACCACCAGCGGCGAACACAAGATAAACATTGCCGCCACCAAGCCCGCCGCAGCGTGGATTGACGAGGGCGGCGCACTGTCCTTTGGTGACGCTACTTTTGCGCAGATAAACCTTGACGCGCACAAGCTGCACGTTGCGGTTAAGGTGACCGAGGAACTGCTTTATGACAACGCTTTCGGGCTTGAAAGCTACATAATCGAGCAGTTCGGCAAGGCGCTGTCCAATGCGGAGGAGGACGCTTTCCTCAACGGCGATGGAGTTGGCAAGCCACTCGGACTTTTCTCCGATAAGGGCGGCGGCGAGGTTGCTGTTACTGCGGTGAGCGCAACAGCGATAACCGCAGACGAAATCATCAACCTTGTGTACTCCCTCAAGCGCCCCTACCGCAAGAACGCGAAGTTCATCATGAACGACCAGACTATTGCGGCGCTCCGCAAGCTGAAAGACAACAACGGCGCATATCTCTGGCAGCCGTCCCTCCAGGCGGGCGAGGTCGACAGGCTGTTCGGCTACGAGGTTTACACATCTCCGTATGTCCCCACAATCGCCGCAGGAAAGCCAGTAATCGCATTCGGCGATTTCAGTTATTACAACATCGGCGACCGTGGCACTCGTTCCTTTGCGGAACTCAAGGAGCTGTACGCAGGCAACGGCATGGTAGGATTTGTGGCAAAGGAGCGCGTTGACGGAAAGCTGATACTCCCCGAAGCAGTACAGATTCTGAAGATGAAAGCCGGCTCGGGTTCTTCCGGCGGCTAATAGGCGGTGACTATGGACGAGCTTCTGACGAAAGTTAAGCAGAACCTCATACTTGAACACTCGGCGGACGATGAACTCATAAGCGGGTTCATCACCGCCGCTGTTTCCTATGCCGAAAGCTATCAGCATTTGCCCGAGAATTACTATTCTGAAAACGCAATGCCGCCGACCACGGAACAGGCGGTAATAATGCTGTCCTCGCATTTTTATGAATCGAGGGACGGTAGCACTGGCGGCTTTTTCGGAGATAGTGTTCAGGCTGGAAAGCAAGTGTGGGATACCGTGAATATGCTCCTGCGGCTGGACAGGCGGTGGAAAGTATGAGTTTCGGTAAGATGAACACGCAAATACAGATAACGCAAAAACAGGTCACGCTCGATGACGAGGGATTTCAGACGGAATCCAATGTCGTTGTAGCAACAGTCAGAGCTTATCGCGAGGGTAGGCACGGCAGTGAGAAATGGGCGAATCGAGCCGCATTTTCCGAAGCTACCGACCTGTTCCGTTTCAGAACAATTCCCAGTCTGACGGTTACGGCAGATATGCGGCTTATCTGTGGAGGTTCTGTATTTGAGATAACCTCTGTTGAAAATGTGAAAGGCAGAGGTATGTATATTGAAGTGCTTGCAAAGGAAGTGCAGCCGAGTGGCTAAAGCTGATGTAAAAATGCCCGATGAGTTCCTTTCGAGGATTTCCCGGCTTGGAGCGCAGACCGACAGCATTGCCGAAAAGATGTTACAGGCGGGCGGCGAGGTTGCTCTCGCAAAGGTCAAAAGCAATCTGAAATCCGTTGTAGGTTCGGGAACGAAAAGCAAATCCCGCTCCACAGGAGGACTTGAACGGTCGCTCGGCTTATCTCCGGTTATGGTCGATAAAAACGGAAATCATGACATCAAGGTAGGATTTTCCGAACCGAGAACGGACGGCGGCAGTAATGCGAAAATAGCGAATATCCTCGAGTACGGAACAAGCAGTCAGTCGGCGAAACCCTTTCTGAAGCCTGCAAAATCAGCTGTGAAAAAGCAGTGCGTGGAGGCCATGAAATCCGCATTTGAAAAGGAGGTCGAGGGGCTGTGAGTCTGCTTTCGGAACTCTCTGCAATCGCAAAAAAGCTGAAAATCCCGGCGCAGACTTCTGTGTATTCAGGTAACGCTCCGGACGAATATCTGGTGTTCACTCCGCTTTACGACAGTTTTGAACTTCATGCTGACAATGCGCCGACCGCCGATGTGCAGGAAGTGCGGATTTCTCTGTTTACGAAAAGCAGTTACACCCGTACTGTGAGCAGGATTGTAAAGGCTCTGCTCAGCGCGGATATTACCGTAACCGCCCGAAAATATGTCGGTCACGAGGATGACACGGGCTATCATCATTATGCCGTTGATACGGCGAAAAACTATGAAATGGAGGAGATATAAATGGCAACAATAGGTCTTGACAAGCTGTTCTACGCTGAAATCATCGAGGACAGCGACGGCAGCGAAACCTACGGAGTTCCCGCTTCGCTTGCAAAGGCGATTTCGGCAGACCTCTCCGTGGAGCTTGCAGAAGCTACTCTCTACGCTGATGACGGCGCATCCGAAATCGTCAAGGAGTTCAAAAGCGGTACGCTTTCCCTTGGCGTTGACGATATAGGCAATGACGCGGCTTCGGTTTTGACGGGAGCGACTATCGACAGCAACAACGTGGTCATTTCCACAAGCGAGGACGGCGGCAAGCCCGTGGCTATCGGGTTCAGGGCGAAGAAATCCAACGGTAAGTACCGCTATTTTTGGCTTTACAGGGTCAAGTTCGGTATTCCGTCAACCTCGCTTGCTACAAAGGGCGACAGTATCACGTTTTCCACACCTACAATCGAGGGAACGGTTCTCCGCAGAAACAAGCCGGACGGGAACGGAAAGCACCCGTGGAAAGCGGAAGCGACCGAGGGCGAGAAGAATGTTCCGGACAGCGTAATCACGGGTTGGTACAAGTCTGTGTATGAACCGACATTCACGGCAAAGCTTGCTGAAACAGGCAAGTAACGGAGGTATGAGCAATGACGAATGAACGCAGTTCTTTAATTACGATCGGCGGTGAACAGTATGAAATGATTCTCACCACCAGAGCGACAAAGGCAATTTCCAACCGCTACGGCGGGCTGGATAACCTCGGCGACAAGCTGATGAAGTCCGAGAATATGGAGATGGCGCTTGATGAGATAATCTGGCTGATAACGCTGCTCTGCAATCAGAGCATTGAGATACATAATCTCAGAAACAGCGAGAAAAAGCCGCTTCTCACCGAGGAAACCGTGGAGCTTCTGACCTCCCCCGGCGAGATTGCGGAATACAAGGACGCTATCACCGAAGCTATGCTGAAAGGCACGAAACGGAATGTAGTGAGTGAAGATACCTCAAAAAACGCAGTAACGGTCGGGTGAATGACGCAGAACTGTTCACCCGGCTGTTCTATTACGGCACGACACAGCTGCACCTCGCTTCGGAAGAGGTGTGGCTTATGCCGTTTGGGTTTCTGCTGGATTTGTGGGAGTGCCATAAGCAGTTTATGGGCATTGCTAAACCTAAGCGTGAAGCGGATATTGATGAGGTTATGCCTATGGGGATTTGATTGGAAAAGTGGTTGAAAAATCAGAAACGATGTGGTATAATGGTTTTATAAAGGCAGATAATCTGCCCGATAAATCAGAATTTGGCGGAGGTGTACTATGCTGGAACTATGGGACGCATATGATAATCAATTTAACAAGCTTGACAACATTGTGTTAGTAAGAGGCGATGAAATCCCAGACGGGATTTATCACTTAGTTTGCGAAATTGCAGTACGACATACTGATGGACAATATCTTCTTATGCAAAGGGACAAAAGGAAGCATTTTGGCGGTATGTGGGAATTAACCGCAGGTGGCTCCGCATTAAAAGGAGAACTCCCCTTAGAATGTGCTGTTAGAGAGTTAAGAGAAGAAACAGGCATTTGTTCCGAAAACTTAATCGAAATTGGTCGTGTCGTTCATAATAAACATCATTCTATTTATGTGGAATATTTATGCGATATCGAATGTGACAAAGACTCCATTCTTCTTCAAGAAGGAGAAACAATTGCTTACAAATGGGTAGATAAAGAAGAAATTAAAAACAGCCATGAGCTTGTAACAAGGCGAATGCAAGTGTTTATCAAGGAAATTCAATAACGGCTTGTCAAATTCCAATTTATCGAGCACTTTAACACAATAAAGGAGCAACCACTCGGCTGCTCCTTTTCCAAATACCCCCGAGCCGCAAGGCTCTTTTTTTATGCCCATTGCCAAGGAGGTGAAACAGAATGTCAGAGAATTTCGGCTTGAAAATAGGTCTTGAGGGCGAAAAGGAGTTCAAGAAATCCCTCGCCGAGATAAACAACTCGTTCAAGGTCCTCGGCTCCGAAATGAAGCTTGTGGATTCTCAGTTCGATAAGAACGATAAATCCGCCGAAGCCCTAACTGCCCGGAGCGAGGTTCTGAATAAGGAAATCGACGCACAAAAACAGAAAATCGAAACCCTCCGTTCCGCCCTCGAAAATGCCGCCGAGTCCTTTGGAGAGAACGACCGCCGCACACAAAGCTGGCAGATACAGCTGAACAACGCGCAGGCGGCTTTGAACGGCATGGAGCGTGAACTTAGTTCCAACAACACCGCCCTTGAAAAGGCTGACAAAGGCTTTGACGAAGCCGGAGATGAAGCAAAGGACTTCTCCAACTCCGTCAAGAAAGCCGCCGATACCAGCGAGGACGCTGACGGGAAACTGAGCAAACTCGGGGATACCGCAAAGAAAATCGGCGCGGCTCTCGGGGCTGCTGCGGCAGCAGTCGGAACAGCCTGCGTTGCCGCAGGAAAAAAGCTGTGGGATATGGCAAACGATGTGGGTTCTGCCGGTGACCAGATAGACAAGACCTCGCAGAAAATCGGAATAAGCGCCGAAAGCTACCAAAAGTGGGGCTATGTATTTGAGCGCTGCGGCGCTGACGTGAACAACCTCCAGACGGGCATGAAAAAGCTGTCCACCGTCATTACGGACACGGCGGGCGGCTCGGATTCAGCAGCCGAAAAGCTGTCCGCTGTCGGGCTTTCCATCGAGGAACTGAACGGTAAATCCCAGGACGAACAGCTGAGCATGGTAATCACAGCTCTGCAAGGCATGGAAGCAGGCGCAGAGCGCACCGCCGCCGCAAACGACCTTCTCGGAAAATCCGCTGTGGACATGGCGGCTGTCCTGAACACAAGCGTAGAGGAAACCGAGCGTCTGAAGCAGGAAGCCGAGGATTACGGCATGGTTATGAGCAACGAAGCGGTAGCTGCGTCTGCTGCTTTTGAGGACAGCCTTACCAAGCTGTCGCACACCGCAGGCGGTCTGAAGAACCGCATGGTGGGAGAACTCCTGCCGGGAATAACGCAGATCACAGACGGACTTGCCGACCTCCTCGCAGGCAACGAGCAAGCGGCGGACGAACTGAAAAGCGGCGTTACATCAGTTATCGACACTATCCGAACGCTGATTCCGCAGTTTGCGGAACTCACAACTTCGATTGCGGGAGCGGTCCTCGAAAGTGCTCCCGGTATCATCAAGGCGCTTGCGGACGGACTTCTGTCGGCTATCTCCGAACTTACTCCGACCATCGCCAGAATTGTGACCGAGATTACTTCGGCTCTGGTGGGACTGCTGCCGCAGATAGTTTCGGCGGGAGCGGATATTCTGCTGTCGCTTATCAAGGGCATTGCGGACACGATTCCGCAGCTTGTTCCGCAGATAGTCGCTGTTGTCGTGGAGATAGTGAAAACGCTTGTGGACAATCTGCCGCTTATTTTGGACGCAGCTTTACAGCTTATAATGGGACTTGCACAGGGTATTCTTGACGCTCTGCCTGCACTCATTGAAGCGCTGCCGCAGATAATCACGGGAATCGTGGACTTCCTCATCGGTGCGATACCGCAGATAATCGAAGCGGGAATACAGCTTCTAACCTCGCTTGTTACCGCTCTGCCGGATATAATTGCGGCAATCGTGGAGGTAATTCCGCAGATAATTGACGGAATAATCAAGGCGGTGATTTCTGCAATTCCGCTTATCATCGAAGCAGGAATAAAGCTGCTTGTCGCGCTTGTGCAGAACCTGCCGACAATCATCACGACCATTGTTGCAGCAATACCGCTGATTATTTCAAGTGTTGTTAATGCAGTAATCGGTGCAATTCCGCAGCTTGTTGCGGCGGGCGTTCAGCTGTTTATTGCGCTGATTGAAAACCTCCCGACCATCATCGTGGAGATAGTCAAGGCGATTCCGCAAATCATAAGCGGCATTATAGACGCATTCGGAAGCTACTTTGGCAAGATGGCGGAGGTCGGCGGCAACCTGCTGAAAGGCCTGTGGCAGGGTATTTCTGATGCGGGCGCGTGGCTTTGGAATCAGATAAGCGGATTTTTCGGCGGCATTGTGGACGGAATCAAGGACTTCTTCGGAATACATTCTCCGTCAAAACTGTTCGCGAACCTCGGCGGCTTTATGGCAGAGGGACTTGGCGAGGGCTTCAGCGATGAGATGAAAGACGTTTCAAAGAGTATGCAGAACGCTATCCCGTCAGATTTTGACCTCGATATGAACGGCACGGTTTCGGGCTTAAACGGAGTACAGACGCAGGCGTTTGATGTAACAATTCCGCTTAGCATTGACGGTGTACCTCTCACAAAGGTAATATCCCGAATACAGTGGAATCAGAACAAGGTAACGGTAAGGAATGCGGGGGCGGTGTGATGGTTGAGATAATCGTGACCGAAAACGGCAATGTGCGTGGTGTGTTTACACGGGTGATTTCCGCATCGCTGACCGACAGTCTGAACGGAGAATGCACCTTTCAGTTTTCCGTGATTTCCTCGATGGCTTCGGAGATATTCACGGGACTTGAGGTACAGCTGAAAAGCGACACGCTGAACTACCTTTTCAATGTTGTGAAAGTGTCGAAATCTCTGTCCGGCGGCATTGCGATTTGTACCGTTGAGTGCGAGCACAAGTCATACGAACTGAACAACGATGAATACAAGCTGAATGAATTTGACTTCGAGGGCGCTCCGGGTGAGTGCCTTATTTCTTTATTGCAAGGTACTTCGCTGACCGCCGGAATTTGCGACCCGACTGTTCCGATAAAGCTGAAAATCAACCGTGAGTGTACTCGCAGAGCCGCCTTAATGCAGCTTATTGCGCTCTGCGGAGGAGAAATTGAGTACAACGGAGCGGAAATAAATATCCGTTCCCACAGAGGTTCGCAGGATTACATCGGCATTATGGACGGTCGGAATGTTTCGGATTTGACTATGGAAACCGACAGCCGTTCAGGTACTACAAACTACGGCCTGACGCTGTACAAGAACATCAACTTTTCAGTTGGCGACAATGTTCAAATAGTATTCCACCCGTTCAACCTCAACGTAAACACCCGCATAATCGCCATGAGTTTCAACCCGTACAATCGCCGTGAAATCTCTATCGAAGTCGGAGATTATCGCCCGAGCATTTCGGACAATCTCTATCAGATGGAGCAGAAAACGAACGAGATACGCAAAGATATTGGCGAATCCACTGCGGAACTCAAAACCGCGACAAACAACACGGATATTTCGATAACGGAGAAGTCACAGCGGCTGTTCCGCATTACATATAACGCAATTCAAGCGACTTATGCAGCATTCTGTTCGACTGTGAAATTCGTGATTTCAGCCGCAGGAACTCTCGCATTCATTCTGAAAAAGAACGAAAACGAAGTCATGCGGTATGAGGAGTATTTCAACGAGGGACCGCACACAAAGACTTATACATACCCGTTCACATCGGATGTCGGTCAAAATACAATGTCACTCGGTGTGATTTCGTCTGATGGCGCAGAGGGTAAATTTCCGAAAATGCAGACCTGGGGCTATGTAATTGGCGCTTATCTCGCCGGAGATACTCCCTGGGACGGTTACATCGAGGTGCGCGAGGACGAGGTTCATTTTACTATGCGCCGAACCGTCAGAAAGTCGCTTGTTCGCACATCTGATACGCTGCTGTTTGAGATTCTCAAGTCACATAAGTTCAAGTTCAGCGAACCTATGCCAGCTTTCATTAAACGTGAGAGGGAGAGAAAAACGCTTGAACCCACCGTCAGAGCGGTATTCACCGACGCATGGAGTCCGAAGATAATCACCCCACCGCCTATCACCGTGGTGAACGTATCGAACAGAAAGCTGTATCTTGAACTGCGAAATCCCGCCAAGGCGGAGCGCATTGAAACTGCGGCATTCACAATGATAGTCACCACCGAAAAGGAAACTGTGCGTTTGCAGCCGATTTCCGCTGATTTCGGCGTGGGGGATTTCGGCAGTACGATTTGGCTTGCGTTCGGAAGTCCTGCGATGAAAGACAGCGTTCAGAGCATTACTCTGCTTTATGACGGAGATGCCGGAAATCTGACTGATGTTCTGAACAATGCACCTTGCGGCAGTTTCCAGACATCGTTTATTTACACACCGTATGAGGAGGAACAGAATGATTAAAGGTAAAGCGACCATTCAGCTTTTTGATGAAAAAACGGGCGAGGTAGTCCGTGAAATCCATGAGGAAAACATGATTACGAATGCCGTTGACACGATTCTCAACCCGCCGGACTACATTGAAATCGGCATGGATTCCGACAACGACCGCAGCTTCAATATGCTGCGTGATTTCGTGGGAAACATTGCCGATACTGCTTTTCGTGGGGTTATAGTCTGCCGCGATAAAATCCCCGAGGACGGCAATAATATGATGCTCCCGTGGACGAACGAGGAGATAGGTCACGCAGGAATAGCCAACACGAACACGGATACAAGCATAGGCACTTACAACGCTAACGAAAGCGGCCGCATTGAGAACGGCAAGGGCTACCGCCATGTGTGGGACTTTGCTTCTGACAAGGCGAACGGCGAAATCAGCTGTATCTGCCTTACCACCAAGGACGGCGGCACAAACGGAATGCACCATTCCTACTGGAATCTGTCCTGCGGAGGAACTGACCTTAACAGCAGCTCTCTGGACTCGTTCAGGCAGGCGTATCACACTATTGTCGGGCGGTATATTCCGGATTCGCAGTTCAACTGCGGGGTTTTCAAGTGGTTTTATATGGGCAGGCTGACGAATGGAAATGTGCGGCTCCTCGGAAAGCATATTCATGACGGGTGTATTTACGAGGTCGTTATGTTCGACCCCATGTCCATAAGCGTAAGCACGGAAAAGCCGTTCTGCGGCATTATAAGCGTGAAGAAAGTCATAGAGCTGTTTCCGGCTGCGGAGCGTATTCCCAATTCGACCTATGATAACAGCTATCATCATGGCGGCTATTTTTATGACTGTAACACTACAAATGCGGACTATGTACCGCAGGAGGAAAAGGAGAAGCTACGTCAGGATTGGGAGAACACCCCCCAGTGGCTTGCGTATTTTCCGTACGTTATCGGTGATAAGATACATATTGTTGCGACCTCACGCTGTCATATCCATCACTATATTTTCAGTCTGTCCGACTACTCGCAGGTTTCAAAGAAAACCATCGAAACCGACACGTTGCTCCAAATGTATGGCGTGGGATTTAAGTATGAGAGAATCAGCAATTCTTCATCGCAGTACAGATGGTTTTACGGCGCGGGTGTGAACGGCGATTACTGCAATGTGCTGAGCGCGTTTGAGTGGGACGATAAGTATTTCGTCATTACTAAATATCCGCTGATAGACGGGAAAGAAGCGACCGGAACAAATAACTTCGGGCAACTGCGCATATTCACAAAGGACGGTAAATCCACGGGCAAGACATGGCAGTATGTCGCTGACGGAACGCTCTCTAATATGACGGCGGCGAGCTTCTGGGGATTTTATGTTGACGAAAAGACGAACACTCCGCTTGTGATTTGCGATAGCTGCAACATTTCCTATTCGGTGCTTGCCCTTGAGATAATCAAAAGCGGCGAGGATTACGGAAGATACAGAATGAGGTTTTCTGCGCCCACCTATTCAAGCAGCTACCTCTATTCTTACGCAAATATACTCAAAGTCGATGGACTTAGTCTGCCGCTGTATGTCCTGCCGTACTATCCGTATTCAAGCGGCAGTCAGCATTTCTTCGGCTTTGCGCTTGGGATATGCAAGCTGTGTCTTACAACAATAAACAACCTGTCAGAGCCGGTGCGAAAACTGGACGGGCAGGTCATGAAAATAACTTACGACATCGTTGACGAATGATTGGAGGGTTTATTATGAGAGAATTCTGGAACACAATTCAGCTTATTTTTACGGCGGTCGGCGGGTGGCTCGGCTGGTTTCTCGGAGGGAGCGACGGTTTGCTTTTTGCGCTTATTGCCTTTGTGGTTATCGACTACATAACCGGAGTGATGTGCGCTATTTCGGACAAGAAGCTGTCAAGCTCGGTAGGATTTAAGGGAATATGCAGAAAGGTGCTTATCTTCGCTCTGGTCGGCGGCGGGCATATTCTTGATACTCGGGTTATTGGCGCAGGCTCTGTTCTGCGCACTGCGGTGATATTCTTCTATCTGTCGAACGAGGGTATTTCGCTGCTTGAGAACGCCGCTCACCTGGGTTTGCCCGTTCCGAAGAAACTGAAAGACATACTGGAGCAGCTGCATAAGAGAAGTGAAAAGGAGGACGACGATGAAGATTAAAGGCGTTGATTTAAGCTACTGCCAGGAGGGCATCAGCTTTCCTGCGCTGAAACAGGCTGGTGTGAAGTTCGCAATTATCCGTGCGGGTTTTTCCACCAAGAAAGATGTTACTATGGATAAGTTCGTGGCTGACTGCAAGAAATACGGCATTGACTACGGATTTTACTGGTACAGCTATGCAATGAGCGTTGAACAGGCAAAAGCTGAAGCCGAGAAATGTATTTCTGTGATTAAGGGACTGTCCCCGACATATCCCGTATTCTTCGACATGGAGGAGAAAAATCAGATCAGCGGTCTGAATACGGACACACGCACAAAGATGGCAATTGCTTTCTGCGAAAAGATAAGACAGGCGGGATTCAAGCCTGGAATTTACGCAAATCCGTCTTTTATGGAGAACTATTACGACAAGAGCAAGATTGTCGGCAGGTACGACATCTGGCTTGCCCACTGGACTAACAGCCCCAACTGTCCGTCAAAGTACAACTATGGTCAGACACTGTGGCAGTGGGGACTTGACAGAATAGACGGATACGATGTTGACGGGGATATATGCTTTTTCGATTATGCAAAATCCGCTCCCGAAAAGAAAACCGTTGATGAACTTGCCGATGAAGTTATTGCCGGCAAGTGGGATAACGGTGCGGAGCGTGAAAGACTGCTCACTGCCGCCGGATATGACTACAATGCTGTTCAGAAAAGGGTGAACGAAAAGCTCTATAAGAAAACCGTTGACGAGATTGCCGTTGAAGTTGTTGCGGGGCTGTGGGGAAACGGCGCTGAACGCAAGGAGAAACTCACTGCGGCAGGATATGACTATTTTGCTGTGCAGAAGCGTGTAAACGAAATGCTCTGATAAAACTTAATACCATACAGCAGCAATGCCCACCTTGGATTGATTTCATTGGTGGGCATTATTTTTTTGCGGACCGGAAAGCTGATTTTCTTCCAGTTGATACTGAGGTAATCTCTCAGACTGGAGGAAAATTTTATGACAAATCAGCAAACGAATCAGATACGAACAATGCGTCTGCAAGGAGCAGGATATATTAAAATAGGAAAAATCCTTGGTATTTCAGATAATACAGTGCGCTCGTTCTGTCGGCGTAATGGTCTTGACGGCAAGGCTAAGAACACCATTGCCTGCAAACAGTGCGGAAAATTGATAAAGGTTGTTCCTAAACAGAAACCGAAAAAGTTCTGCTCGGATTCTTGCCGTAATGCGTGGTGGAAGGAACACCCGGAGTGTATCACCAAAAAGGCAGTGTATGAGTTTACCTGCGCTTGCTGTGGGCGGTATTTCACCGCTTATGGGAATAGTCACAGAAAATATTGCTCTCATGGCTGCTACATAGCCGGACGCTTTGGAAAGAAGTGTGGACGTAATGAGTAACGCTTACAGAGTGCGGTTAGAAAGTTATCTCGCTTCAATGCTCCAGGCAAAACAGATGATGTCGATGGGGATTTTAACCTCTGATGATTACGCCGCTATTGATACAATAATGACCGAAAAATACGGCATATCTTCGTGTAGTTTGTATTGCGGAATCGACTTGATATATGATGGTTTTAGAGGTAATATGTCACACTGCAAGGAGGTGACGTAATGTCAAGAAAAATAACCATCGTATCAAAACCACCAAAATTGGAGCGGAAAAAGAGAGTTGCCGCTTATGCCCGTGTTTCCAGTGGGAAAGACGCTATGCTTCACTCGCTGTCAGCACAGGTCAGCTATTACAGCGACCTTATCCAAAGCCACGGCGAATGGCTTTATGCAGGAGTATATGCAGATGAAGCCAAGACCGGCACAAAGGATTCAAGAGCAGGATTTCAAAGTCTTGTTGCAGACTGCCGTGCCGGTGAAATCGATATGGTGATTACAAAATCCATCTCCCGCTTTGCACGAAATACAGTCACTTTGCTACAGACAGTTCGTGAATTCAAAGCCCTGGGAGTGGATATTTATTTTGAAGAGCAGAACATTCATACAATGAGCGGTGACGGAGAATTGATGATGACGATTCTTGCTTCATACGCACAGGAAGAAAGCCGCTCGGCAAGCGAAAATCAGAAATGGCGTGTCAAACGTAATTTTGAAGCTGGTATTCCATGGGATAGGACTTTACTTGGGTATCGCATGGAAAATAATCATTATGTTATTGTTCCAAAGGAAGCTGAAATTGTCCGCCGTATTTATAATGAATACCTTTCGGGCAGCGGCTACCAGCTTATTGCAAAACGCTTGAATGAGGAAGGTGTTCCGTCACGGTTTGGCGGTAAATGGAATCAGTCCGCAGTTTCACGAATACTTAGCAATCACACCTATACGGGTAATCTGTTGCTGCAAAAGACATTCCGTGAAAACCATATCACTAAACGGAAAATCTTCAATAACGGCGAACTTCCGAAGTACCTTGCTGAAGAAAGTCACGAAGCCATTGTTGACGAAGAAACTTTTCAAGCTGTTCAAGAGGAAAAGTCAAGGCGGTCGGCTCGGTTTAACAAGAAGTCTGTGTCAAAGAAAACATATCCCTTTTCAAGCTTTATGGTGTGCGATAACTGCGGCAAAAATTACCGACGAAAGGTTACAAAATCGGGGCCTGTATGGGTCTGCAATACATTCAATTCTTTGGGGAAATCCGCCTGTGCGTCTAAGCAGATACCGGAACCTATTCTTCAGCAGGTAACAGCCGAAGTCTTAGGCAAGGCAGATTTCACCGGTGAACAGCTGCGAAGCCGCATACAGAAAATCGTGGTTTGCAACGAAAATGTTCTGATTTTCCGCTTTCGGGATGGTTCGGAAGTTACACGAAAATGGAAAGACCGCTCACGCAGCGAAAGCTGGACAGAAGAAATGAAAGCAGCCGCCAATCAAAAAGCATTAGAGAGGAATAAGCACAATGCCTAAAGTTACCATGATTCCTGCAACCATAAATCCGCTGACGCACTTGCCAAAAGAAACCACGCAGAAAAGGCGGGTTGCCGGGTACGCCCGTGTTTCCACCGACAGCGATGAGCAGTTCACAAGCTACGAAGCACAAGTGGACTACTACACAAAATTCATTCAGTCAAAGCCTGAATGGGATTTCGTAAAGGTCTATACAGACGAGGGTATAAGCGGCTGTAATACCAAGCATCGCGATGGCTTCAAGGAGATGATTTCCGATGCGTTAGCAGGCAAAATTGACCTTATTGTTACCAAATCGGTCAGCAGATTTGCAAGGAAAACCGTGGACAGCCTTGTGACAATCCGAAAGCTGAAAGAAAACGGCGTGGAGTGTTATTTTGAAAAAGAGGGAATTTACACCTTTGATGGTAAGGGCGAACTGCTTATTACCATCATGTCCTCGCTTGCGCAGGAGGAAAGTCGCAGTATTTCCGAAAACATCACATGGGGTCAGCGTAAGAGCTTTGCTGACGGCAAGATACATTTGGCATATAAACATTTTCTCGGTTATGAGAAAGGCGAGGACGGCCGACCGACAGTGGTAGAGAAAGAAGCCGTTGTCGTTCGATTGATTTACCGACTTTTTCTTGACGGAAAAACACAGGCAGGCATTTGCAGACACCTTGAAAGTCTTGGAATTCCATCGCCTAGCGGTAAGGAAAAGTGGAGTAAAACCACGGTTACCAGTATTCTGACAAACGAAAAATACAAAGGTGACGCATTGCTCCAAAAGTCATTTACAGTAGATTTTCTGGAGAAAAAGACAAAACCCAATGAGGGCGAAGTTCCGCAATATTATGTCGAGGGCAGTCACCCAGCTATTATTGACCCGGATGAATGGGACCATGTTCAAGCTGAATTTAACAGACGAAAAGCCCTGGGCAATGCGTACAGTGGAAAGAGCATTTTCTCGGCAAAGTTGGTTTGCGAGGACTGCGGTGCATTTTTCGGCTCAAAAGTCTGGCATTCCACAGACCAATACCGCCGTACAATATGGCAGTGCAACAACAAATTCAAAAACAAGGAACGCTGCCAAACTCCTACGGTGGATACGGAAACTGTACAGCGGCTTTTCATTAAGGCATATAATCAGATGATGTGTGACAGACAGCAGATCGTAAATGACTGCGAAGCAATGCGTCGGACATTAACGGATTTTAAGTCCCTTGACGACGATGTTGAACGACAGCTTGAGGAAACGCAGGTAATTGCCGAGTTGGTAAAAGCAATAGTCAAAGAGAACGCAACTACGGCGCAGTCGCAGGAAACATATATAAAGAAGTATGAAGCCTTGACTAAGCGCTATGATACGGCAGCCGCTGAATTGAAAAGGTTACAGGAACTGAGAGCTTCCCGCAGCCAAAAGGATAAGTCGATGGCTCTTTACATTCGTACCCTCAAAAAACAACCGACAGTGCTGCATGAGTGGAACGATACTATATGGACGGTGATGGTCGAGAAGGCAATCGTCCATAGGAACGGTGAAATTACATTTGTGTTCTACAATGGAACTAAAATCAGAGTTGGAGAATTAAATAACAGAGCCGCAGGGCTGCTCATTTTTTAATGAGAAAGTCTTGCGGGTTTTTGTCATTTTATTTTTATAGAATGAAAGATAACCGACCAACTTGACAAATTTACTTTAATGCATTAGAATAATATTAGCGTTACATCTTGGTGAAATCTGACTTTGCTATGAATTGAAAGGGAAAATATATGTGCTTTATTTGTGATAGGATAAAGATGATAGGTCAAGGAACTAACCCGTATTTTGTAAAGGAACTTGAAACAGGTTATGTGGTTATTGGAGATAATCAGCATTTTAATGGATACACTTTATTTCTGTGCAAGGAACACAAAACAGAGCTGTTTCATCTTGAGCATTCTCAGAAGATGAAGTTTTTAGAGGAAATGTCAATCGTTGCAGAAGCAGTTTCAAATGCCTTTGGAGCCGAAAAAATGAACTATGAATTACTAGGAAACGGTGATACTCACCTTCATTGGCACCTGTTTCCGAGAAAGAACGGGGATATTGAAAACTACGGAAACAACGGAAAAGGTCCGGTTTGGTGGTATCCTATGGATAAGATGTATTCTGACGATAACAGACCCACAGAATCTGAGTTATCCGCAATGAAAGAAAAACTCCTGCTGGAAATAAACAAACTGCTTGACATTCAATCAAAATGATGTTATAATATAACCAACTGAAAGGCAGGTGAATGATATGAAAAAATCACAAACCATAATGGGAATATCTATCATTCACATTTCTGAGCTTGATTTGGTATGAAAAACGAATGGTGAAATTCAAGTGTTCCCGTTATCGGGGACACTTTTTTGTTATTAAGGAGAACGTATGAACAATCTGATTTTTACCGGCGTTACCAAAGAAAATTGCAGCGAATTTCACCGTCTTATGCAACAGTACGCAAAGGAACTGGACGAGCACCAGAACCGCACCACCGATATCGAAATGCTTAGAAAATGGACGAACAGGATAATCGAAAGGCAGTCAGAGTGCGGCTGGCATCTCAATTTATGCTATTCTGATGGTACTGTGGCAGGTTTTCTGTTTGGCAGGATTGACATTTCGGAAGATAAAGGCTTCACAAAAGCAGGCTTAGGCTGCATAGTGGAATTCTATGTAATTCCCGAGTTCAGAGGAAAAGGCTGCGGCAGAGAAATGTTTCTGCATTTGCAGGCTATGTTCAGAAAAGACGGCGCAAAGAAAATATACCTTGCCGCCGACCCTGTTACAGGAAAACCTTTCTGGGAAGCTATGGGCTTCATTAGAACAGGCGAAATAAGTTCTGAAAACGGTCAAGCAATATACGAAAAGGCAATTCCGGACGAGTTTATTTCTTTTTCAGTAAGAGAATTTATTGATGTGGAAACAGCTAGGAAAATAGCACAAGCACAATGGAACGACTCTGAACAGTACAATGGTATCGTACATTTTGCATTTGGCGGAAAGATTAAAACCGATTGCTTCAATGTCATTGCGCAAAACGAAACAGGCGATGTCGTGGGAAGATTATTCTGCCTGCAAAATGCAGAGAACAAAAGACTGTGGTATTATGGCGACTTGTTTGTTGTTTCGGAGTATCGCCGCAGGCATATTGCCCAAAGAATGCTTGAATTTGCGGAGAATGTATTGTTCGATAAATGGTGCAATACACTAAGATGCTATGTAGAGCCGGAGAATGAAGCGTCGCTTGCTTTTCAGGCAAAGACTGGATTCACCGAACGCCCATATCAGAGTTTCAATGAACTGATAAACGATGGTCAGCTTATGTTTGAAAAGGAACTTTCCACTTTTAATGCTGCCGAAGCCCACGGCAAAATTGCCGCACAATACATAGCAGCCATTTTCGGCAGCAATGCGGAAGCACTTCACAGCAGGATTATTCCGTGCAGTGAATGGTGCAGTTTGCTTTCATCGGACGACCCTGACGAAAAACACTTCCTTATCCGTAAGGGTGCTGTACCATGTGCGTATCTGAAAGTCAACGGACTTGAGAGCGGAGATGAAACGGGTTGGATTTCCATGCTTGCGGTTGCGCCGACTTTTCAGCGAAAGGGAGCAGGCACCTATGCTGTGCAGTTTGCCGAGGAATTTCTGCGGAGTGCGGGTAAGTCATGTGTCAAAATACATACGACGGAGGATAACCTGCCCGCTGGAAGCCTTTACGAAAAGTGCGGATATACTCGCTGTGATTTTGCTGAACTTCATAATAGTTCCAAATTAACTTTTATGAAACAGTTGCTTTAAGAATGAAAATTCAACAAAAAATATAAAATGCACACCCTCACGACTTTTCGTTAAAATGTGCGTTGGAATAAAAAGTAGCAGGCTCTGCAACGACCGTTTTCGGTACGCCGCAGAGCCTGCTATCGTTAAAAAGTGCAGATAAACCCTTGTAAATACAAGACTTTTACACATAAAAAAGAACACCAATTCCGATACGCATTGTATCAAAATTGGTGTTCTGTTATGGTCGAGATGATACGTATCAGGTTAGGCTCTCTACCTCTGGTAAATCAAATCACATAAGGAGCGCTTCGATTTCCTTATCACGCTCTGCGGCGGTGATAATACCCATCTGGCATTTCTGCTCAACCTTTTTGATAGCTTCAAAGTTATCAACACGCTTCTTTAACTGAGCAACCTTAGTGTCATACTCAGCCTGACCGATAAGCTCCATTGCAAGTGCCTTGTCAAGTTTCTCAATTTCAGCCTGAACCTGTGCTTCAACAGCAGACTTCTCCTGGAGGAGAGTCCTATCTTTTCTGCGCTTCTCGATTTCAATCATCTTTGCCTGAAGCTCATCTCTGCGTTCAAACTTGGGGTCAAGCATTTTCAGAACGTCAGATACGTCAATGCCCGGCATTTCGCTGGTTTTCTTTACATAATCGACATATTTCTTGCCTATCTGCGTATAGCCGCTCATTATGTCGTTTTCGATGGAGTCAAGTTCTCTCTTGATTTCTGCAATTTCGGAAGCGTCCTTTGCATCTGTCGCTCCAGTATTGACAACATTCATTGCACCTTTTCCTAAAGAACCTGCTGTGTTCTTGAGATTATTGAAAAAAGCCATGGTGATTCTCCTTCACAGAAATTATTCAGAAAAGTAATTACCTCTTCTGTAAGTCCTATTATGTCACTAACATGACTATTTGTCAATATATATAGACTATATCAAATCAAATAATCTTTCGAAAGTATAGCCGCCCATGATATACTATATAATAGAAAGAATGGGGTGAAACGTTATGCAGGGAGATACATTAGGCACAAGGATAAAGCAGTTACGCAAGGGCAGACAGCTTACACAGGCTCAGCTTGCAAAGGAGTTGTACCTGAGTGAAAGCTATGTCGCATATATTGAAACAGACCAGCGCAATCCCAGCATGGACGTTGTAGCCAGAATAGCGGACTATTTCCATGTATCAGCCGATTATCTTATCAACGGTGATTCACAGGAACCCTATGAGCGGTACATGAAAAAATGGTCTGATATAATCAAGGGACATTCACAGAAAGATATTGATACTGCGCTGAATATAGTACAGGCATTTTTCAGCAGTATAGACAGCAACTCTGACAGCTAGTATAAAAAATCTCCTAACGCCGCAAAAGACGTTAGGAGATCTCTCATTCAGAGATAAAATAGTAAGTATGCCGATTAGATTTGACTTCAAAGTTGGTAATACGCTTAAACTGGCATTCCCGGACAGCCTGCTTGAACTTACGACCAAGCGCACGCCTTTCAGCATTGGATTTATTATTCCAGATACCCACAGGGAAAAACTCTTTGAGTTCATGAAGCTGATTTTTGGAGAGATTTCGCATAAAGCTGTATATTAAACGTTTGTCACTATTTGACATGGAATCACACCTTTCTTAAATGAAATTACGCCATAGAAATCTACGGCGTATCTGTATTTAATAAATTGTTAGTTACTGCACCGTAAAACAGTATCAAAAAAGATTACAAGTATATATTATCTCCTAAATAACATAAGGAGGTAAACCCGCATGATTACTGAAACAACAGCCATGCAGACCACAGCCATTTACAGCGATGACAAAACGCATCGATACCTGCTCCGAAAGGAATGGGACAGCGAAAAGAAGTCAGCGGAAATTATAATGCTCTATCCGAGTTCCGCAGATACCGTCACGGTAGACCACACAACCATGTTCGTACTGCGTAATCTGGAACGCCTGAATTACGGAAGTGTGAATATCGTAAATCTGTTCTCCAGCATGAGCGGCAAGCACAGCACGTCAGATATTGACGAGGATAATCTGGGCTATATACAGCAGTACGCTGAGAGTTCAGATATCATCATTTTCGCAACAGGCACAGGCGGTGACGGAAACAAAACAGTCCTGACTATGCAGAAGAAAGTCCTGGATATGCTCGAACCGTATGCCAGCAAGCTGTACTGTATCGCAGACCAGAAAGGCAGGAAATTCTATCACCCTCTGTGTCCTGCGGTCAGATACTGGACGTTAGCTACATTCGATTACAAGGAACTGAAAGCATACCAGGAAGAAAAGGCAAAGCCAAAAGAAATAGCGCCTGTAAAGCCTGATGAAGATACATCAGTTCCTGAAACCATTGTAGATATTCCAGTAGAAGAATCAACCCCTGAGAAACCCAAACGCAGAAAGAAGAATACGAAAACAACGTCCTGATGAAACATTCAGGGCGTTTTTCTATTGAAAGGACATTTATGCTGTACCAATTCAGAACCAAAGCAGAAGCATTGACATTAGCAGACCGAATTCCTAACTATGTGCTGAATCAGCTCTGTGATGTAGCCGGAATCCTCGATAGCTGCTATAACTCCCATGGCATTGACGGCGGCTATATTCTGTTAGCTGAAAACATTCAGGACGTGGAGGACATCAGGAGAATACACGTTGACTATTCAACCGAGCCAGTCGAGAACGTGAAGAAGCTGAACGATTACCTGAGCATTCTCTATCTCCCGGCTACTGAATACTCAATCACGGTCATACTCCCTGAATCCATAGCGCCAAAAGAAATGAAAGGAGATGAAGCCCTATGTTCAACAGCAAGAACCGATACATAACCAAAGGCATAGAAAGCTCAGTTCCCCTGTACCTAATCATGATACTCTGGGAGCTGATAGACCGTGAAAAGCAGAATATCAAACTGGATTATCTGCAAATATTCAGATTAAGCAAAGAGAACGGCAAGCAGAGAATCGTCCATGAGCAGGAACAGCCCAAACCATTCAAAAAGACATATGTGTATCGTATGCCGGAAACATTCACAGGCAAGATATACGTCATTGATGATGGCGACCACGAAACAATGCTTCTGGCTGAGGAATACTAAGGAACATAGCCTAAATCTATGTTCCGAAAGGAGGTGATAGCATGGTAGGATGGTACATAGCCGGAGTAGTCGCAGGACTGGCAGTAGCAGTAACAGTTGACTGCATAGTGAATAATACGGAGGTGAGAGCATGATACTCGCATTAGCGGCGGCAACAGCAACCATAGCGACCACAGTTGAAGCATTAGCGGCAGGGGTAACTACCGCTGTTGCAATATACGGTATAGCTAAAACTGGGAAGAAACCAAAGTAAATGTTGCAATGAGGTGCATAATGATGTGCGCAGAAATTCTTTCTGCGCACATCAACATCACATCGCGATGATTACCACGGACAACGGAATTAGAGTTCAGCAGCCTTTATTGAACCTAGGAAAATGCAATTCCGTCTGTCACGGAATCAGGCGGAATTTTTTTGTAAAAACGGTTGCGCTAAGAGGATTATTGTTGTATTATTATAGTATATCAATGTAATGGAGGCAGAAAATGAGCGTAAATTCTATCGTCAGTGGACTATATAAAAATATAAGGCAACACCGCACAATTAACGCCCCATTGCCATAAAAAGAGTGACATGC
>ERZ827108.1344-NODE-1344-length-33362-cov-6.360345_pt1 | contig 33362 bp, 32 predicted proteins | sample MGYA00519921_ERZ827108 | MGnify/ENA primary metagenome ERZ827108 (study PRJEB31778, sample SAMEA3449258) | human gut metagenome | biome: human gut; feature: human-associated habitat; material: faeces | place: United Kingdom | collected 2010/2012 ...
AACCTCTCACATGCAAAAAAGGGGCGATTTGCAGGGATTAGTGAAAGGACTTTTTTCACCGGCGAAAATTCCTTTCCTGTCGGCCTCTCTCCCCGAACAATAAATCGAGAGCCTTTTCGCCCCACCGGTCAAACAGGGGCGCCGGTTTGCTTTTCGAAAAGCTCACTCATCTCAGCAGACTTCATCGGGCAATTTGGGGGTCTGCCTTAAGCGAGAACCTGCCTCCCAACAGTACCTTGAAAATTGAATAAAAAATCTCCCCCGTACACTTGGTACGAAGGAGATCCGGAATCTCTGCTATTTGCTGTCACTTATCCGGCTTTTTTGCGCCGGAAGGAGATCACTGCGACACAGGTGCCGATGGCAAAAGCCCCCAGAGCCGCCGCGTAAACCCACCAGCTCACCGGATGGGTTTCATCGGGTGCTGCCTCCACGGTAAAGTGGGTGGTGGCATCTCCCCTTGCCGAGCGGATCACCAGTGTGTGCTCCCCTTCGGCCAACTGCTCCAGGTAGCTTTCCCGCAGCTCTACGATGATGTTGCCTTCCCCATTCCGCTTCTCGTAGCTTTCGGAGGGCAGCACCGCGCCATCTACCAGCACCTCGGCAAAGTCCTCAAACGCCGCATCGGAGCGGAAGGTAAGTGTACTGCTTTCGCCCTTTTTCCACCGGGCGTCGTTGCCCTGTATGATGCTCGGCGGCACCTTTTCGGTTACTGTATTCTCCGCGGTGAGCTCCGTTTTGCCGTTCGCGTCCGCAAAGTACTTATCACAGGCGGTGCAGTGCCAGCATTCCACCCGGCCATTGGCCGCCGCAGTGGCGGCTATCGCCTCCAGCTTTTCCAGGGAGGCGTGGCATGTGGGGTCGGTCTTGCCGTATTTGGCGCCGCACAGGATGCAGCTTGCCCGCTGGGTGCAATTGGGGGCGCCGCCGTAGCACTTCCCGTTTTGCTGGTCGAAGCAGCCGCTGGCCGTGCAGCGGCGGGTATGGGTCCCATCCCCATTGGAGCGCCAGGGGCCCCACTGATGGATGGTACCGGGGTCCGGCTCATCCTTGCTGTCATCCGGCCGGATGATGACAATGACCCGGTTTTCGGTCCACCGGGCGGTGATGGTCATATCCCCGGCCGGCATGGTGGTGGGAATGGTCTTATCCCAGCCGGCAAAGGTGTAGCCTGTTTTGGTAGGGTTGGCCGGGGCGGTAATGGCCGTGCCGTAGTCCTGCTTAATGACGATATCCTGCCCGCCGTTTTCCGGCTTAAAGGTGATGGTGTATTGGTTGACCTGCCACCGGGCGGTGATGGTCATATCCCCGGCCGGCATGGTGGTGGGGCTCTCCCGATCCCACCCTACAAAGGTGTAACCTGTTCTGGTGGGAGCAGCCGGAGGGGTGATGGCCGTGCCGTAATCCTGGGTGATGGAGGGAACCTCGCTGCCGCCGGCGGTATCAAAGGTGATAGTGTACTGGTTGAGCTGCCACTTTGCCGTCAAGGTCAAATCGGTGGCCACGGGGGTCTCAAAGTTCCATTCGCTTTCGCCGTTGTACCAGCCGATGAAGGTATAGCCCTCTTTAGTGGGGTCGGCAGGTTGGTCGGCAGGGGTGTTGGCACGAATCTGGGATGCTACTTCGCTTCCACCCTCCGACTGGAAGGTGACCGTATAGGCCCCGATGACTTCTCCGGTGATTTGGGCGCTGGGTGACTGCGTAAACCGGCCACCCGCCGCGATAAAGACGCCGTTGGCCGTCTTGCCTTCCTCCTGCCCAGCCGTGCAGCCGGTAATGGTCCCGGCGGACATCTCGAACCGGCCGCCAGCTTCCACATGAACACCGCCACCCTCGCGCGCCGTACAACCCACGATATTGCCGCCCCGCATGAGGAGCGTGCCGCCTTTCCTCACATAGATACCGCCGCCGGTGTAGTAGCTGCCGCCGGTGATGGCGCCGCCCTTTATCACGACAATGTTTTCACCCGCGGCATCCTCTGCCGCCAGCTTCCACAGGGCGTTGCTCTTATCGAACTTGTGAACGGCATTGGGATTGCTGTCAATCAGCGTCAGCCCGCCATTCTCTATGACATGGATCAAGTTGCTGACCCCGCTGGTTGTTTTCAGTAAGTGGCCGTTCAGATCGATGGTCACCGGTCTACTCACCGCCATAAAGGCGGTGATCTCAATATCCCCAGTCAAGCGAATGACCGCGGCATCGGAAGCCAGAGCATCAGACAGGTTTTTTGAATCGGCTACCTCCAAAAAGGTAGTCAGTTGCAAGGTGCTTTCCTTCTGGATATTATAATCTGCTAGAGTGCGGCCGTTCTCCAAAAATCTGCTGCCAAAATACAGGCATTTCCCATCTACCGAAACACCCGTGTTCTGGATCTTCTGCTTGACATTATCGATGCTGTCGCCGCTTTCCACCTCCAGGGTCAGCGGTTCTTGCCAGCCCAGGGCGCTGCCATCCACATAAATTGGAATGGCATGGGCGGTGGTGAACAACATGGCCAGGGCCAGCAGTACGGCTGATATCCTCTTTTTCATTGTTCGGCACCTCCTTACTGTGTCGATGCGGGTTGCTTTCCTCCTCTTTTTAATTATACATCACTCCCGACCGAAATGCCATTGGCAGGTTTGCCCGGAAATGACACGGCTTTATGGGCAATATGGCACAAGGGGCAGAAAAGCCGCCCGTGGGCGGCTTTTGGGGGATGCTTAGGACCCCAGCAGGGTGACTGTGATGGTGAAGGTCTGGCCGCGGCCGGTACGGCTGGCCCGGTACAGGCTTATTTCCACGGTATCGCCGGGCTTGTGCTGTGCCAGGATATCGCTGCAATCGGCACGGCTGGTGATGGCCCAGCCATCAATGGATGTGATGATATCGCCGACCTCGGCGCCCTGACGGCCTACATCGCTGTCCTCATTGATGGACATGATGCGCAGACCCGCCGGGATGCCGTAATAATTGGCTTCATTGCTGCCTACTTCCACCACGGTGATGCCCAGCTGTGCCCGACCGGTCACCCGGCCGTGCTGCATTAAATCGTCCAGAATGGGCAGGGCGGTATTGATGGGGATGGAGAAGCCGATGCCCTCGTAGCCTTCCTCCACCAGCTTGCTGGAGGTGATGCCCACCACCTGGCCGTAGGTATTGATGAGGGGGCCGCCGCTGTTGCCGGGATTGATGGCGGCATCCGCCTGGATGCAGACCATGGTGTAGCCCAGCTCGGTGGTGATGGTGCGCTGCACCGCCGAAATGTAGCCGACGGTTTGGGTGGAGGCCAGCGCCAGACCGCCGGGATTGCCGATGGCGACCACCATTTCGCCGACCTCCAGCTCATCGCTGTTGCCGAAGGTAGCCGCGACCAGCCCCTCGGGCGGGTTCTGCATTTTAAGCAGAGCCAAGTCGCTCTGGTTATCCGCCCCAATGACGGTGGCATCATAGCTATCGCCATTTTGCAGCACGACCTCGAACTTTTCGCCGCCGCTGACCACATGGGCATTGGTGATGATGTAGCCGTTTTCCGAAAGGATGATGCCGCTGCCCTGCGCGGTGGAGCTGCTGCCGTAGGTGATGATGCCCACTACCGAGGGGGCGCACTTTTTATAGATGCCGGCGGGAGTCAAAAGGCCGTCTTCGGTGGTATCCGGCACATTATCCTCCGGCTTGTTCTGCTGGTCGATCTCCGGCAGGTGCTCCAGCTCATTGCCGATGGACGAATCCTGATCCGGCTGCGGGGCAGGCTTGCTGCCCCAGACGGAGGCCCCGACGCACAGCGCCCCCACCAGCAGGATGACCACCCCCATGGCGATGAGGAAGTACTTCAGGCCGCTGCTTTTCCGGGCGCGGGCGGGGCTTTGGCCGTAGTTGCCCCGGTAATCCTGGTAATCCCAGTGGTAGTTGCTGTCATTGCTGCGGTTTCTCATGCTGTTTCTCCTCCCGGCCGGCAGCGGGGGCCGCCGGCAATGTGGTAAAGCTGGCATCTACCATAGGGGCTTTGCGGTTGACGCCTTTTTTGTAGTGGGCGGGGTCGGCCTTGAGGCCGAATACAAACTCGGTGTATTCCCCGGGCTGGCTGCGGACGAAAATCTCGCCCTCGTGGACATTCATAATGGTGCGGCAGATGGAAAGCCCCAGGCCTACGCCGTTTTTATCCAGGCTACGGCTGCGGTCGGTCTTATAGAACCGGTCGAAGAGCCGCGGGATCTCCTCCGGCAGGACGCCGGAGCCGGTATTGCGCACCGCTACCATGATATTCTCGCCCTCGGTATAAAAGTCGAAGGAAAGGGTGCCGCCTTCATTGACGAACTTGACGGCGTTATCGATGAGATTATACACCACCTGCTGGATGAGGTCGGCATCGGCCAGCACCCAGTAGCGGTCGGTATCCAGCCCCTCCACCTCGATGTGCTTTTCCTCCAGCCGCTGCTCGAAGCCCAGCAGGGTATTGGTGACAAGGGAGGTGATCTCCACCTCGGTGGGCTGGATGGTGCGCTCGCCGGCCTCGATCTGGCTGAGGGTGAGCATATTGCGCACCAGGCGGGAAAGGCGCTGGACCTCACTGGAGACAATGCGCAGATAGTGGTTCTGCCGCTCCGGCGGGATGGTGCCATCCAGGATACCATCGACAAAGCCGCCGATGGTGGTCATGGGGGTTTTTAATTCGTGGCTGACATTGGCGGTAAAGCTGCGGCGCACCGATTCGGTGAGGGCCAGCTCGGTGGCCATGTTATTGAAGGCGGAGGCCAGCCGCCCGATCTCATCATCGCCCTCCACTGGCACCCGGACCGAGAAATCGCCCTTGGCGAAGGCACGGGTGGCGGCAGCCATCTGCCGCAGGGGGTTTACCAGGCTGGTGGTGACAAAATAAATGACGATAAAGCTGACCACCAGCACCACGATGGCCGCGATGAGGAACATCTGGAGCATATCGCCGGCCAGGGCACGGTTGGCAGCCCGGGCGGTGGCCATGACGGCACCCACCAGAAGGCCGTTTTCATCCACCACGGGGGTGGCCACGGCGTACTGGGGGTCTTCCCCGGTGCCGGCCATGACCACGGAGCCCTGATAGCTGCCGGTTTTGGAGAGGCTATCCAGGACAGCCTGCGGCACCGACTGGGGGATGGCGCTCTCGGTAGTATGGGCCATAATGAGGATATCGCCCTTGTTATCGGAAAGGTAGATGTCGGCCTCAATGGCGGAGCCCAGCACGGCATACACCGGCTGCAGGGTATCGCTGCTGACATAGCGGTACTCGTGGGCGGCGTAATTTTCCATGGTGAGGCGGGCGGCCTGGGTCACATTTTTCTCCAGCAGGCTGATTTTTTCCTCCCGCAGGTAGTCATTGGCCAGCACCATAAAGATGGAGCCGACCAATACCATACTGAGCAGAATGATGGCGCAGCACACCGAATAGTACTTGCCCATCAGGGTTTTCTGCGAAGTTTTCATTCTTATTCCTTGACCTCGAACTTATAGCCGACGCCCCAAACGGTCTTGAGGCTCCACTGATCGCTGACGCCTTCCAGCTTTTCGCGCAGGCGCTTGATGTGGACATCGACGGTGCGGCTGTCGCCGTAGTACTCGAAGCCCCAGACCTCATCCAGCAGCTGATCGCGGGTGAATACGCGGTTGGGGTGGCTGGCCAGGTGGAACAGGAGCTCCAGCTCCTTGGGCGGGGCATCCACGACCTTGCCATCCACTTTGAGCTCGTAGCGGGTCATATTGACGGTGAGCTTATCGTAGCTGACCTCCTTGACCTCACCTTCGGCGGTGCCGGCGGGGCTGCTGCGGCGCAGCACGGCCTTGATGCGGGCCACGATCTCCTTGGTATCGAAGGGCTTGACAACATAGTCATCGGCGCCCAGCTCCAGGCCCAGCACCTTATCGAAGGTTTCGCCCTTGGCGGTGAGCATGATGATGGGGCAATCGCTCTTTTGGCGGATCTGCCGGCAAACCTGCCAGCCATCCAGCTTGGGCATCATGATATCCAGGAGGATAAGAGAGGGCTTTTCGCTCTCGAACTTGGCCACGGCTTCTTCGCCATCGTGGGCCATTACCACCTCGAAGCCCTCCTTTTCCAGGTACAGGCGCAGCAGCTCGCAGATATTCAGGTCGTCATCGGCTACCAGGATCTTGTCCATCATTGCTATTTCCTCCTTACAGGTTATAGTATTCTAATTTATATTATAGCACCGGCGGAGTCTTTTGCATAGCGCCGAATGTGGCAATTTTGTTAAAAAATTGTGAGGAGGGCGGACGCTGGCAAGGAACAGGCGTCACCGCCCTAAAACTTTCCGTTGCCCGCCTGCGGCGCCCATGGTAAAATGATAGAAAACCTGCCGCAGCGGCAAAAACATACAGGAGAAAACGCCATGAAAAAGATGTCATCACTCGCAATCGCTTTGGCACTTTGCTTTAGCCTTTGCGCCTGCGTCGGCAACGCCCCGCAGGGAAAGTCCGCATTGGACTGGGACGCAATGCAGAAGGAACTGCAGGCCTCCTCGGAGGTTCTGACCGCACAGCTGACCAACTTTGCCTTTTACTCTGGAGATATCCTGGGGAGCTCCGCCTATCCGTTGGAGGACCGGCAGGTCCATCTTTTTATTTTAAGTACGGTAATGTTCATGGAGGAGGAGAAATACCTGTACCATGATTTTGTCACCATGGATGATGAGGGGTGTTACCACTTTCCAAAAGAAAAGATACAGCAGATGGCCGAGGAGGTGTTTGATATTCCGGATTATGAGTTTGGTGAAGATACCTATGTTCCTGAAACCGGGGAGTATGTGTTTTGGTCCGGCTTTGGATGGGGGAATACTCCGGTGTGCAGGAACACGGAGGTTCAAATTGATCGGGAAAAATCCGAGGTAAGCGTCAGTTACGAACTGCACGGCAATGTATATTATGAAAATCCCTATAAAATTGGGGACTTCCGGACCCGTTTCTCCGTAATGACACGGCCGGACGGCAGCTTCTTCCTGCATTATCTGGATACCGTTTCCCTCTGATGAGGCAGGTCACACCCCCAGCAGCAAGCGGACCGCAAGGGCACTGACCAGCGCCGCGGTCAGATCCCCGGTGAGGGCAGCGGCCATGGTGTGGCGGGTACGGCGGATCCCCACCGCGCCGTAGTAGACCGCGATAGCGTAGAAGGTGGTCTCTGAGGCGGCGGCCAGCACACTGCCTACCCGCCCAATGAAGCTATCCGGGCTGTATTCCCCCAGCAGCTGGTGCAGCAGGGCGGTACCGCCGCTGCCGGAGACCGGCCGCAGCAGGGCCAATGGCAGTACCTCCGCCGGGAAGCCGATAAGCTGAGTCACGGGGCGAAGGAAGCCGGTGAGGACATCCAGGGCGCCGCTGTGGCAGAACATGGTGACCACCGTAAGCAGGCAGACCAAGGCCGGGGTGATGGAGGCGGCGGTTTTGAGCCCCTCTTTGGCTCCCTGCAAAAAGCAATCGAACACATCCACGCCGGAGCAGAGGCCCCAGCTGAACAGGCCGGTGATGAGCAGCGGGATGAACCAGGCGCTGAATGACATGGAATGCCCTCCCTTTTGATGAAATTCGCGGATGGGGTGAAGGGCGCCCGCAGAGCGCTCCGGCTGGGCCGGAGCCGGCGGCCGAAGGCCACCGAAACCGCCCGGAAGGGCGGTTTGCCCTGCGGGCGCCCCACCTCCTGCACGGGCCTGCCTTTATTCCGGCCGGTGGGACTTCCCGCGCAGCAGACGGTCCAGCAGCAAAACCACAGCCAGTGACGAAAGCCCGGTGAGCCATACCGCCGGCAGGATCTCCATAGGGGCGGCGGAGCCAGCCTGCTGCCGCAGCGCGGCGCAGGTGGTGGGGATGAGCTGGAGGGAGGCGGTATTCATCGCTACAAAGGTGACCATGGCATTGCTGGCGCTGTCCTTATGGGGATTCAACTTTTGCAGCTCCCGCATGGCGGCAAGGCCCAAGGGAGTGGCGGCATTGCCCAGACCCAGCAAATTGGCGGAAAGATTCATGCAGATGGCCTGCATGGCGGGGCTGCCCTGCGGCACCGTGGGGAACAGTCGCCGGGTGAGAGGGCACAGCAGCCGGGCCAATGCTTCCGTAAGGCGGCAGCGGCGGGCAATTTCCATCAGGCCGCTCCACAGACACAGCATACCGGTGAGGGCAATGACCAGGCTTACGGCTTCCCCGCAGCCGGAAAGCGCCGCGGCGGAAAGGGCCTCCATCCGGCCGGTGAAGGCCGCGGTGACGACCGAAAAAATAAGCAGGGCGGTAAGGATACCGTTCATCATGGGCGGAGTTCCTTTCTTCATTTTTTAGGGAGTAGAGATGATTTATCAACATCTTTTTCTCCTTACGGGAGCGTATTGCGCTAATGTTTTCCTTTTTTGATGTGTTTTATCGAATTATGTAAAATAACGGAATCCGTGCGCATTTTATCAATTTTAGCAACAATAACCAAAAAAGCGGCAAATTAGGGGCAAAAATTATCCACAAGATTTGCGAAATTGTGCTAATTACCTCTTGAATTTCATGGAAAATAATAGTACACTTAGTAGCAAGGTAGAGAAAAAGCGAGAATATTAGAAGATATTGTAAACCGCCAGCAAACCACCTAACTTTATTAAGGAGGAACCTGTACCATGAAATCCACCGGCATCGTAAGAAAAGTTGACAACCTCGGCCGTATCGTTCTCCCTGTAGAGCTTCGCCGCACCCTCGGCATCGACATCCACAGTGATGTTGAAATTTATGTAGACGGTGATCAGGTCATTCTTAAGAAGTACCTGCCCTGCTGCATTTTCTGCGGCTCCAAGGAAGAGCTGGCTACCTATGACGACAAGTATGTCTGCCGCAGCTGCCGCACCAAGCTGGGCAAGCTGTAATTCCCAAACCACAAAAGACAAGCGAAGCCCCTGCCGTATGGCGGGGGCTTTCTTTTTTGCGGCGGCCCGGCCGCGGGCGGGGCCTTTTTTGCAAAGGTATAAACTGAGTGCCTACCCGTCGGAGGCTAATTTGTGGGCGCCTGGCGGCGGCGCACTGATTTTGCAGAGTGCAAGACCCGTACAGTTCGCCGCCGGGGCGTTTGATGACATAGTTTGCGCCAACAACCCCTCCGTCAGCTGTACGGCTGACACCTCCCCTAGGCGGGAAGATTCCATCGTCATGGTCTCTGCTATCAACCCCTCCGTCAGCCGATCGGCTGACACCTCCCCTTACACAGGGGAGGCTTTTGGATGGTGCAGTGTCACACTCCTTACACTGGGGAGGCTTTAGGGGAACGCGAAAGGCCCCCTTTCCCGGTGGGAAAGGGGGCCTTATTGGATGGGGCATTATTCGCCGGCGGGTTTTACCGGAGCGTTCTTGGTGACGGTGAGGGAAACGGTATCCTCCAGCACGGCATCGGCGGGCAGCAGCTTGGCCATGACAACATAGCGGTAGTCATTGGGATAGTGCAGCTTGGTATCATCCGCCAGACGGTAGGTGCAGGTGGAGAGGGTGAGGATCTTATCGTTGCTGGTCACTTCCACATCATAATCGTAGAAGGAAAGATCCTGGGCCTTTTTGATGAGGCTATTGAAGGTGGCATCGGCGGGGTTGGGGTTGATGTAGTCGAACTTGATATCGGTGTAGAATACCGCAAATACCTGCCAGACCATGTCCTCTTCGATGGTGGAGTAGTAGATATAAGGATGGGTCTTGGCAAAATCCTCGTCCTGATACTTCAGCAGCTGAGCGAACTTGGGGCCGTTTGCGTGGTTCTGATAATCGGTCAGCAGGGCATTTTCGGCCCGGCCCAGATTGTGGCCGTAGATGACGGTATTCTTCGAGATGGTGGAGCGATTGCCGCTGGTGCAGCGGAAATCGGCATAGTAGCAGCCGTCGTTATCGTTCTCACCATTGGCATTGCGGCGCAGGTAGTACTTGTTATCATCGTTATAATTGACCTTGACCACCACATCATTGACGGTGGTGCCATCAATATACAGCCAACCGATGGTATCCTTGTTCTTCTGCTGCATGGCCAGCGTATTTTCCAGCATGGTCTTTTGCAGTTCCTTGAGGATCTCCTCCTTGGAGGGCTCATCGGGATTGGGGTTATCAGGATCGGTGGGGGTAGTGGGATTGCTGGGATCGGTCGGATCGGTGGGGTCGCTGGGGTCTTTGCCGCAGGCGGCAAAGGCAAATACCATGCAGAGTGCCAGCAGCAGGGCCAGCAGGCGTGTTGTCGTTTTCATAATGTTCCTCGTGCCTTTTCTTGTAAATTGGCCCCGGCGGGGGCTTTGTTCCGCATCATTTTACACCATGGCGGCGGCGCTTGTCAATGAACGGGCGGGCAGAACGGGGGACTTTGCAAAAAAGTTCGGATTCTGTTTACAAATAGGGGAAAAATAACTATACTAAGGGAGGGGAGTTTGCCTCCCCCAATTTAACTGCAAGGAGATAATAAATTATGCTGATTACAAAAGATATGGGCATCATGGAGATCGTACAGAAATATCCTGCTACTGTAGAGGTACTGCAGCGCTTCGGCATGGGGTGCATCGGCTGCGCCGCCGCCCACTTTGAGAACATTGAGCAGGGTGCCCTGGCCCATGGCATTGATGTGCCTGCCTTGATGGAGGCGCTGAACAAGGCTGCCGCCAAGGTGTAAGATCTGACTGGAGCTGATGCAGGGGGCGGGTGGGGCCGGCTCCCTGCAGAGGTTCTGCGAAAAGGCACCCCCGCGAAAAACCGGTTCTCCGCTAAAACTGATGACAGAACGAAGGAGGCACCCCATGCAGAAAGAACTGACCAACGCCGGCCCGCTGCTGAACGAACGGGGCGAGCTGTGCGAAGCGGGCTATGCCCGCCGTCTCATCAAGGCATACGACCGCCGGGCGATCAAGGCGGCGGCCCACCGCATCAAGGAATGGGACTACTACCTGATCATGAACGGAAGGTGGGGTGTGGCGCTGACCATAGACGACAACAGCTACATGGGACTGCTGGGCTTCTCGCTGCTGGATTTTAGTCGGCCGTGGGAACACACCTGCAATATCATCTATCCTTTCCCTGGCGGAAAGACCGGTTTCCCTGCCAGCAGCGCCGAGGGAGATGTGGCGGTGAAGCGCAAAAACGCTGATTTCTGCTTTAAGGTGCTGCCGGACGGTACCCGGAAGCTGACGGCCTGGGTGCAGAATTTTATGAATAAAAATCCGATCGCGGCGGAATTTACCCTGACGGAAGAGCCGGAGGATTCCATGGCGATTGTCACCCCCTTTGCGGAGGATAAGAAGGCCTTTTACTACAACCAGAAGATCAACTGCATGAGAGCCGCCGGCCGGGTGGAATTTGACGGGCAGGTGATCGAATTTGACCCCGAGGAAAGCTATGCCACCCTGGACTGGGGCCGCGGCGTATGGACCTACAAAAACACCTGGTACTGGGGCAGCGGCAACGGCACCGTGGCGGGCAAGCCGTTTGGCTTTAATATCGGGTATGGCTTTGGCGATACCAGTGCCGCCAGCGAGAATATGCTGTTCTACGATGGCACGGCGCACAAGCTGGAGCAGCTGTCCTTCCTGATCCCGCAGAAGGACGGCAAGGACGACTTTATGAGCCCGTGGAAATTCACCAGCAGCGATGGGCGGTTTGAGATGGACTTTACCCCGGTGCTGGACCGTGCGAGCTGCACCAATGTAGGTATTATTTGCAGCGACCAGCATCAGGTGTTCGGCTATTTTAACGGCACGGCGACGCTGGATGACGGCAGGGTGCTGAAGATCGAGAATTTGCTGGGCTTTGCGGAAAAGGTATATAATAAGTGGTAACAGAAAAAGGGCGGTCCCGCCTTGCGGCGGGACCGCCCTTTTTGCAATTTACCGGCGGGAAAACGGGTCGCGGGGGCTGGGGCGCGGGCCGCCGGTTGGCCGAGGACGGCCCCGCGGCAGCGGCGCCTGCCATTCCCCTGCGGCGTCTCTCCCCCATTGGGGCGAACAGCACAGTTTTTCCTTGACAGTGAGGGGCTGTTGGCGGTAGTATATATGGGTAAAAATATAGGGTAAACTCCTATGAGATACTACTGAAGATAAAGGAAGATGTATTATGTTCCAATTTGACCATGTACGGACCCGTTTTGCCCCCAGCCCCACAGGCTATATGCATGTGGGCAACCTGCGGACGGCGCTGTTTGCCTATCTAGTAGCAAAGAGCAACAACGGACGCTTTTTGCTGCGGATAGAGGACACCGACCAGGAGCGCCAGGTGGAAGGCGCCGTGGAGATCATCTATAAGACGCTGAAGGAAACCGGTCTGCAGTGGGACGAAGGTCCCGATATCGGCGGCCCGGTGGGCCCCTATATCCAGAGCCAGCGAATGGGTATGTTTAAGAAATACGCCGAGCAGCTGGTGGAAAGCGGCCACGCCTACTACTGCTTCTGTGATAAGGAGCGGCTGGACGAGGTGCGCAAGGTGCAGGAGGCCTCCGGCATGGCACCCCGCTATGACGGTCACTGCCGCAATCTTTCCAAGGAGGAGGTCGCCGAGAAGCTGGCGGCGGGTATCCCCTATGTCATCCGGCAGAAGGTGCCCACTGAGGGGACCGTGACCTTCCATGATGAGGTGTACGGCGATGTGACCGTGGAATGCAGCACGCTGGACGATCAGATCCTCATTAAGGGCGATGGCATGCCAACCTATAACTTTGCCAATGTGGTGGACGACCACACCATGGGCATCACCCATGTGATCCGCGGCAATGAGTATCTTTCCTCCGCGCCCAAGTACAACCTGCTGTACGAGGCGTTCGGCTGGGAGATCCCGAAATACATTCACTGCGCGCCCGTCATGCGGGACGCCACCCACAAGCTCTCCAAGCGGCACGGCGACGCCTCCTACGAGGACCTGGTGCAGATGGGCTTTTTGACCCCGGCCATCCTCAACTACATTGCGCTGCTGGGCTGGAGCCCCAAGGGTGACCAGGAGATCTTCTCGCTGGAGGAGCTGGTAAAGATCTTTGATATCTCCGGCATCACCAAGAGCCCGGCGATCTTTGACATGCAGAAGCTGCGCTACATCAACGGCGAGTATATCCGCAAGCTTTCCCCTGAGGAATTCTACGAGAAGGCGCTGCCCTGGATCCGCAAGACGGTGAAGAGCGAGACCGCCGACCTGCGGGAGCTGTGCACCGTGCTGCAGACCCGCTGCGAGGCGCTGAGTGACATCCCGGAGCAGGTGGACTTCATTGACGCGCTGCCGGACTATGACATTGAGCTGTATACCAGCAAAAAGATGAAGACCACCCCCGAGACCGCCCGGGAAGCGCTGACCGCAGTATTGCCCATCCTGGAGAGCCTGCCGGAGTGGAACGCCGAGGCGATCCATGCCGCCCTCTTTGCGGAGATAGAGAAGCTGGGCGTAAAAAACGGCTGGCTGCTGTATCCGCTGCGCGTGGCCGTTTCCGGCAAGCAGTTTACCCCCGGCGGCGGCATAGAGCTGGCGGTGGTGCTGGGCCGCGAGGAGACGCTGCGCCGCATCCGTACCGCGCTGGAGAAGCTGGGCTAAGATAAGGGCAAAGCTGTGCCAGGCCATGCCCGCACAGGCCCGGGCGTATTCTGAAAAGAGAGCCGCCGTCCCTAAACGGGGCGGCGGTTTTGCCTATTGGCGGCGAGCCTGAAGGAGAAGGAGGAAACGAAATGACGGAACTGGAAAAGCTGCACGCCGGTCTGGAATATGACATGTGGGCACCGGAAATAGACGCCCTGAAGCTGCGGGCAATGACGCTGTGCCGCCGGCTGAACGCGCTGCCCAAGGAGGCCAAAGAGGAGCGGACGGCTGTGATGCGGGAGCTTTTTGGCAGCGTGGGAGAAAACGCCGCCGTGATGCCCTATTTCAGCTGCGATGACGGAAAAAGCATTTTTATTGGAAAGAACTTTTTGGCCAACTATAATGTTTCCATACTGGACCGTGCGCCGGTGCGTATCGGGGACTATGTTATGATTGGTCCGCACACCCTGATCGCCACCGTCAACCATCCCATCTCCCCTATGGGACGGCGGAAACACCTGAGCGTGGCCAAACCGGTGACTATCGGCAATGATGTGTGGATCGGCGGGAATGTGACCATCCTGCCCGGCGTGACCATAGGGAACAATGTGATAGTAGCCGCAGGCGCGGTGGTGACAAAGGATGTGCCGGATAACAGCCTTGTGGGCGGGGTGCCGGCCAAACTGATCCGAACGATAGAAAATGACATCCCCGAAGAAACGGGAGAATGAGAAAAGCGGCATAGCCATGGCTCCTTTTGGGGGCAGGCTGTGCCGCTTGTATGTGTGTTTAGTAGTAGATGCGGCGGCTGCCGGAAATGGTCTCCCGGGTGCAGTAGTCAATCCAGGCGACGGCGCCGGGGATATCCTTATCTCGAATATGGCCGCACAGGCGGCAGCTGGTCTGATACAGAGTATCGATACCATGTAAGGCGCAGAAGCGCTCCCACAGGACCAGCACCGAGGAATAGAACGATCGGAAGATGAGCGGCAGCAGGGTATTGCCGCTGAGCATGGCAAGCTCGTGCTGGAAGGCAAATGCAGCCTCCGCCGCCTGACGGTTATCCCTTGCCTGACGAATGGCTTCCACTTTTTCCAGCAGCAGCATGTTATCCAATTCGGTGACATGAGGGATGATATCAGCGACGGCCAGCTTATCTAGGGCATCCCTCACCTCCAGGATGGAGCGGATCTCTTCGTTACGCAGCCGGCCGCGGTTATAGGTCATAATGGATTTGAGAGTTTCCATCGTGCCGGCCCGGCGGTAATCGGCGACAAAGGTGCCCACCCGGGGACGGACATCCAAAAAGCCGCGGTTTTCCAGCTCCACGATGCCGCTATTGACCACCGCACGGCTGACCCCCATCGACTGAGCCAGCTGGCGCTCCGGGGGGAGCTTCTGTCCCACCGGTAGTTCCCCGGAAAGAATCTTGGCTTCGATATTACTGATAAAGAGCTCCTTGAGGGAGGGAGATATGAGTTTTTCAAATTCCATGACAGGTTCCCCTTTTTAAGCAGCGCTGTGGTATGGCCACATACCACAAAGGCGTTTTTCTCTATTTTAGGATAATTTGCTGAATTTTTCAACCATTTTATACGAAATTCTCTTGTTAAATGATTGACATTTATGAATTATCGTGATATATTCGGGGCGGGTAATAAAGTCTGTTCCATCTGGTATGGCCAGATAGGCCAGGCTTTGCGGCCCGTGAGGTTACTATGAGGGTTTCCAAAAAATCAACAGGAGGAATGTAACATGTTATTCCAACTCTACGGCGAGACTGCCGGCTATCAGCTGCTGGGTTTCGTGCTGGTGTTCACCGGCCTGGTGCTGGCCAATGAATTTGCCCGCCGCACCAAGACCGGTGGTATCATCTGCTTCCTGGCGCTGCCTGCTGTGCTGACAGTGTATTTTATCGCCATCTATATCGGCGCAGCCAATGGCGCCGAATGGGCACTGAACAACCAGACCTACACCAACATGAACAGCTGGTTCCACTATGCCAAGCTGTATGCCGCCACCGCGGGCTGCATCGGCTTTATGATGCTGAAATATAAGTGGAGCATCGGCAAGACCGACTGGTTCAAGGTATTCCCCTTTGCCATTGTTGCCATCAATATTCTCATCGCTGTGGCCAGTGACTTTGAATCCGGCATCCGCGGCGCCAAGGCCATGATGGAATTCGGCGACCGCTGGTGGCTCTCTTCCGAGAATGTGTGGCTGTACGGCGGCTGGTGGAACTGGGTGAACGGCATTGCCGGTATCATTAACATTTTCTGCATGACCGCCTGGTGGGGCATCTACTCTTCCAAAGACAAGAAAGACATGCTGTGGCCTGATATGACTTGGTGCTACATCCTGGCCTATGACCTGTGGAACTTTGAGTACACCTACAACTGCCTGCCCACCCACTCCTGGTACTGCGGTTTGGCGCTGCTGCTGGCCCCCACCTTTGCCAACCACTTCTGGAACAAGGGCGGCTGGATCCAGAACCGTGCTAACACCCTGGCCCTGTGGTGCATGTTTGCCCAGGTATTCCCGCTGTTCCAGGATAATAGCATATTTACCACCATCACTTCTGTCTACGCCGATGGCTTTATGAACCCCGCAGTTCGTCCCACGGCGGCGAACCCCACTGCGCAGGGCGTTGTGGCTATTATTGCGCTGGTGGTAAATGTGGTCATCCTGGCTTCCATCATCAAGCGGGCAAAGGCCCAGAAGAAGAACCCCTACAAGCAGGAGATCTTCTGCGATCAGAAGGACTTCCTGGAGGCTATGGCGAGAGTGTAAGTCCTGCCCCATATGCAATAGGCAAATAGCTGCCGGTCCGGAACACTAAAGCAAGGTGTTCCGGACCGGTTTTCTGTTTATCCCGGATTTTGCGGGAATGCTGACCAGCGGATAAGCGCGCGGGACATCCAGCGCTTATTATGCTGAACCGCGAAACGATTCAGTCCTTTCATTCCATATTGACAAACGGTTTAACATGAAGTAGAATAACGGTACGCTATTCTACAACTAGATAAAAGGAGAAAGAAGATTTATGAAGCGTATGAACAAACTGCTGGCACTGCTGCTGGCAGTCATCATGGCGGCTTCCTTTGCCGCCTGCGGCAATGAGCCCGCACCTACCCCCGATCCCGAGCCTGCTCCCACCCCCGCCATCACCTACCCCCTTACCGTGACGGATATGGCTGGCCGCGAAGTTACCCTGGAGAAAGAGCCCGAGCGCATCGTTTCCGGCTACTACATTTCCTCCTCCGCCTGCATCGCGCTGGGACTTTCCGATAAGATGGTCGGCATCGAGGATAAATCCGCCAAGCGCCCCATTTACAAGCTGGCGGCTCCCGCCCTTATCGACCTGCCCAATGTCGGCTCCGCCAAGGCTTTTGACCTGGAAGCCTGCGTCAATGCCAACCCCGATCTCGTTATCCTGCCCATGAAGCAGAAGGACACCGCCCAGACCCTTTCCGAGATGGGCATTGCCACCCTGCTGGTCCTGCCGGAAAGCCATGAGCAGCTGATGGAGATGTTCACTCTCATCGGCACCGCCACCAACAGCATGGAGAAAGCGACCGCGCTGATCGAGTACTACAACACCAAGCTGGTGGCAGTGGCCGAGCTGACCAAGGACCTGACCGATGAGCAGAAGCCTGTCGTGTATATCGGCAGCACCAGCGATATCCTGCGCACCGCCCCCAAGGAGATGTATCAGGCTTCCCTCATCACCACCGCGGGCGGCAAGAACGCTGGTGATGTGCTGGAGGGTACCTCCTGGACTGATATTGATAACGAGACCTTCCTGACCATGAACCCCGATGTAATTGTGATCCCCACCGATAACTTTGCCGTAAGCAGCCCTGACTACACCGCAGAGGATGTGCTGAACAACGCCACCTTTGCCGATGTGACCGCCGTGAAGAACGGTGCCGTTTATCAGATGCCTGTCGGCTTTGAGGCTTGGGATTCCCCCGTTCCCTCCGGTATCCTGGGTACCCTGTGGATGCTGCATACCCTGCACCCCGAGCTGTACACCGCCGAGCAGTTTGCCGCAGATGCCGATGAGTTCTACTCCACCTTCTACGGCTTCCATGTTGCGTTGGATCAGGCAGCCTGATTCCTCTTTGGAATGACCTACGGGATACTGCTGCGTGCGGTATCCCGTTTTTTCTGCCCGTTGTTTGCTTTTTAACGGCGTATGCGGTACAATAAGCCCACTGTGGAATTAGAGGGAGATAACATGCAGGAAACCATGCTGCAAAACCGAAAACCCGTGATCCGCTCCTACTGGCTGGTAGGGGCGTGCATTGCCGTGGGCTTTATTGCCTCCATCTGCATCGGCAATTACCCCATTTCGATACGGGAGATCATTTCTATCCTGACCGGTGGGGAGGTCGGTGCCATGACCCGCAAGGTCTTTTTCACGCTGCGGTTGCCCCGTACCTGCATGGGTGTGATGGCTGGCGCGGGGCTGGGCGTTGCCGGCTCCGTTTATCAGATGATCTTTCGCAATCCGTTGGCGTCCCCCGATATCATTGGTGTTTCCAGCGGTGCCAATCTGGGCGCCGCCATTGCCATCGTCAGTGTCGGCATCGGCGTGGGCGGCATTGCGTTGGGCGCCTTCGCGGGCGGGCTGCTTGCCGTGGCGTTTGTGATGCTGTTGGTGCGGGCGACCCGTGCCAATACCACCGCCACCTATGTGCTGGCGGGTATCGTTATCTCGGCGGTCGCCAAGTCGGTCATTATGCTACTGAAGTACTATGCCGACAGCGAATCCAACCTGGCCGCCATTGAATATTGGACAATGGGCTCCTTTGCGGGTGTCACAGCCTCCAAGGTGCTTTCTATCCTGCCGTTCTGGCTGATCGGTTTTGTGGGGCTATTTTTGCTGCACCGTCAGGTGGGGCTTCTCTCTTTGAATGAAGAGGAATGCCGAACACTGGGAGTGCGGCTGTATCGAGTAAGGCTGACGGTGCTTACCCTTTCTACCCTGCTGGTCGCCTCAATCGTCAGCATTACGGGGCTGATCTCCTTTATCGGGCTCATCGCCCCGCACATCGCGCGCATGATGATAAAACGGGAAAATACCGATACTATGGTGCTTTCCGCCATGGTGGGCGCTGCCGTAATGCTGGTGGCAGATATTTTTGCCCGCAGCCTGTATGCCGGTGGGCTGCCCATCAGTATTCTTACTACCATTATTGGTGTGCCGGTGCTGGTGTACTTTATGTGTAAGCGCAAGGAGGGCAAGGTATGAGCACATTGCTTTCCCTGCAAAATATCCACACCGGATACGGCAGCAGAGAAATTGTCCGCGGCGCTTCCCTTGCGGTAGAAGGCGGGGAATTCTGCGCGCTGCTGGGGCTGAACGGCTGTGGCAAGACCACTCTGCTGCGCGCCGCCTGCGGTCTGCTGCCGATGAAAGAGGGCCGTTGTATGGTGGGGGAGACCGAAACCACCCATCTGGACGAAAAAAGCCGCGCCCGCCTGATGAGCTATATCCCGCAGCGGGGCAGCCCTATCATGGGTAAAACCGTGCTGGAGGTCGTCCTGATGGGTTTCAACGCCCGACTGCGCCTTTTAGATTCCCCCGGGGAGGCACACCGCCGAATTGCCATGGAGCATCTGACCCATCTGGGACTGGCAGAGCTGGCGGGGCGGGACTATGCCACTTTAAGCGAGGGGCAGAAGCAGCTGGTGATACTGGCGCGCGCCCTTTCGCAGGATACGCCGGTGATGCTGATGGACGAGCCGGACAGTGCATTGGATTTTGTCAACCGGCATATGGTGCTGGGGAAAATAAGAGAGGTGCTGCATGAGCGGCAGCAAGCGGGGCTTATCACCCTGCATGACCCCAACTTTGCCCTAAGCTACTGCGACCGCCTGCTGCTGATGCAAGACGGCGCCATAGTGACCGAAATTGATATGAGAAATACCGACCGTGCGACGATAGAAGCGGCACTTGGTATAATATACGGAGAAATAGCCGTGTTGGAGTATAAAGACCGTTATATCATGACCAGGCGATGAAAACCCAATAGATATTTGAGGCGGGAGGATACCCAATGGGTGTCCTCCTGTTTTGACTTAGGATACAGTATAATGATAGATCATATGACCACAAAATTCTAAAAAAACACCTTGAGGGAAAAGAATCTATCTGTTATAATTTTGTAGTATAGACTGATGAAATCCTATAAATCCAAATGAGGAAATGGCGTAAAAATGGCATAAGCCCAAAAAAGCCGCAAAACCCCATAAAACAAAGATTTTTTAAGGAGATGTAGAGATATATGAAATTAGGTATCGTCGGCTTGCCGAATGTTGGCAAGAGCACCATATTCAACGCCCTGACCGGCGGCAGCGCGGGGGCTGCCAACTATCCCTTCTGCACCATCGAACCGAATGTGGGCATCGTGCCGGTACCGGATCCCCGGCTGGATAAGCTGTGTGAGATGTACTCCCCCGATAAGGTGACTCCCGCGGTCATCGAGTTCGTGGATATCGCGGGGCTGGTGAAGGGAGCCTCCCAGGGCGAGGGCCTGGGCAACAAGTTCCTTTCCCATATTCGCGAGGTGGATGCCATCATCCATGTAGTGCGCTGCTTTAATGACGGCGAGATTGTGCATGTCAGCGGCGAGATTGGCCCGGCGCGGGATATTGAGACCATCAACCTGGAGCTGGTGCTCTCCGACATTGACCTGGTGGAACGGCGGATCGACCGCTGCAAAAAGGCAGCCAAGGGCGGCGATAAAAAGCCGCTGGCCGAGGCAGCGCTCTTCGAACGGCTGAACGAGTGGCTGGGCGAGGGCAAATCCGCCCGGAATTTTCCCTGCACTGAGGAAGAAAAAGAGCTCATCGCCGATTGCCCGCTGCTTTCCAATAAGCCGGTCATCTATGTGGCAAACCTCAGCGAGGCCGATTTTGCGGGCGACCTGAATGAGAACCCGCTTTACCGGCAGGTGCTGGAGATAGCCGAGGAGGAGGGCAGCCGTGTGGTGCCCATCTGCGGCAAGATCGAGGAGGAGCTTTCCCAAATGGAGCCGGAGGACCGGCAGATGTTCCTGGAGGAGCTGGGGCTGCATCAATCCGGCCTGGACCGGTTGGTGACCGCCGGCTATGATCTTTTGGGATTGATCAGCTTCCTCACCGCCGGCAAACCGGAGGTGCGCGCGTGGACGATCACCAAAGGCACAAAGGCCCCGCAGGCAGCCGGTAAGATCCACAGCGACTTTGAGCGCGGGTTCATTCGGGCGGAGGTTGTTCCCTACGAAACTCTGATCGCGTGCGGCTCCCTGCAGGCGGCCAAGGAGAAAGGGCTCATCCGCAGTGAGGGCAAGGAGTATGTGATGCAGGACGGCGATGTGGTGCTGTTCCGCTTTAATGTTTGAGGAAGCGCCGGCGCTCGCCCCCTATGGCAGGGAGGGCGCCGGTTTTTATGGAAAGGGAAGTATGCAAGGAAGGGGGCGGCGCCCGTGCCGCAGGATAAGCGATACCGCAGCGGGAGCGCAGCCGCCGGCGGCGGAATGCTGACGCTGTGGCTGACCATGCGGGCCAATGCGTGGCTGCGGCAGGAGTGGCTATCCCTGCTGACGGAAACTGCTGCGGAGGGAATAGGGCTGGTGCTGCAATTTCTCATGCTGGGAATCCCGCTGGTGGTAACCATAGAGCTGCTGCGGCGCTCTGCCGCCCAGCCATGCCCACTGCGAGAAGGACAAAACGGCAGCCTATGGCTGGTGCCTGCCGGGTTGGCGGTATTACTGGGGGCTAACTTTCTTACCCTGTTACTGCAAGATATGCTGACCGGATCCGGGATGTCCACCCCCACGCCGCTACCGGAAGAACCCCTAGCGATCATTTTTTCGATGATTGGATCCGTTCTACTGCCGGCAGTGATGGAGGAGCTGCTGTTCCGCGGGGCAGTGCTGCACGCGCTGCGCCCGGCCGGGGAAAAGCTGGCAATATGGCTCTCCGCACTGTTATTTATGGGGGCACACGGCAGCCTTTCCCAATGGCTGCCCGCACTGGCAGCCGGATTGGCGCTGGGGATCGTGACCTTTTATACCGGAACGCTGCGCTGGGCTATCTTGATCCACCTGTGTAATAATATCATCGCATGGGTGACCACTTATTTTCCCTCACCGCTCACAGCCATTCTACTGCCGGTTGGACTGCTGATTTTAGGCGGCATTGCGCTGCTCCGTCTGCGCAGGATGCCCCGATGGGCTCCGGCACGCGGGAACCCCCGGCTGGGGGTATCGGTACCGCTGGTGTTGGCGCTGTTATTGCTGTTGGGGAACGCACTGTTCCCTGCTGTTTAGATTCGTACGGAGAGCTGGGTAGGACCCCACAGAGACCCATGTGCTCTCTCCCCAATAATCCTGTTGAAGGGAGCCAAAGGATGGACCACGAAAAGTACATGCGCCTGGCCCTAATAGAGGCAAAAAAAGCCGCCGCTGCCGGAGAGATCCCAGTAGGTGCGGTGGTGGTGTGTGGCAATACAGTACTGGCCGCTGCCCGCAATGACCGGGAAGTGACCCATTCTCCACTGGGACACGCCGAGGTGCGTGCCATAGAGATGGCCTGCCAGGCCCGTGGGGACTGGCGGCTGGATAACTGCACCCTGTATGTCACACTGGAACCCTGCCCCATGTGCAGTGGAGTGATCCTGAACGCGCGGGTGGGGCAGGTGGTGTATGGTGCCGCCGACCCACAATACGGCTGCCTTGGCTCCCGGTTAAATCTTGCACACCTTGACCTGGGGGCCGCCCCTCGGCTGACCGCCGGTATACTAGCGGAGGAATGCTCCGCTCTGCTTTCGGATTTTTTCCGCGGGCAGCGACAGGGATAAGGAGGAACCATGCTGTATCACGCTTCGCCCATTGGCGGGCTGACCGAGCTGCGGCCACACATTTCCAACCATGGCATCCCACTGCTGTACTTTTCGCAAAAACGAGAAAACACCTTTGTTTACCTTTCCAACGCCGTGGAAAAGTACTGCCGGGAAACTGGCTTTGCATACAACGGTCCATGGAAAAAGTGGGGACCCTACGGCTTTACCGATGATGGCAGGCAGCGGCTGGAGGAATACTACCCAAACGCATTGGAAGAAACCTATCGAGGCGTTTCCGGTTACATCTATACGGTGGAAAAGGTGATCCGGCGGGGGCATCCTGTTCCTATCCCCGATACCGTAACATCCCGCGGGGCGGTGGAAGCGACAGGCTGTGAATTTATCCCGGATGCGTGGGAAGCCATTTTGCAGGCGGAGCAAGAGGGATTGCTGGTACTGCGCCGCTACGAAGAAATGACTGAAAGAGAAGCAGACTGGCTCCGGCGGACGGTACGGGAGGAGTATCGCCAGGCGGAGGATCACCCGGAATACCAACACTTCCTGCGGGATAAGTTCGGTATTGACCCGGAAAGTTTATAATGCAAAGCAAAAGCACACCTTACCCCATGGTGGGGAGGGTGTGCCTTTTTTCTTTTTTCGCTTTGTTCAGCGGGAGAGAACGGGCCGCAGGCCGCCCGCCGAAGGCGGGCCAGCGGTCATAGACCGCTGAAACCGTCCGAAGGACGGTTTGGCCTGTGGCCCGATGCTTCGGTTTGCAGAAAGCCGAAAAGTTCCACAATCAATCCGGGATGGTAGGCACGGCTTCCGGCGGGATGGGACAGGTATAGCTTTCCGCGGTACGCCCTGCAAATTCCGTTTTGGCTGCAGCAATCAGCTCCGGCTGTTTCAGCAGATCAATGGCTGCGGCGCACAGCACCTTACCGGCGGTGATTGCCGCCTTATGCCCGATGGATGTTTTTCCGCAGGAAACATTCTGCCAGCTGTGGCCAGGACAGCCATTGGGCCAAGATGCCACATGCAGCTGCGCCGTGGGGCACTGCCAGCTGACATCTCCCACATCGGTAGAGCCAGGGCAAAAGGCTTCCCCGGTGAAAAGCGGAAGCAGCACATCATTCATTGCGGTACCGGGCAGGAGCGTTTTTACCCGGGCGGCATAATCGGCATTTTCGCTGCCGCTGCCCGGGATATGGCCGCCAGCATCATAGGTTGCGGCAAGCTCAGCGGCAAAAGTCATTTCCTGCGAGGTATGTTGGGGCACACCCACTTCGGCAAAGTTCTGGTGCAGCAGAGCTTCCAGCACATGGTTGGGGATGGTCTCCGCCACGCCATCAATGAACTTCCGTTCACAGGTGGTGCCGGTCATCAGGGCAGCTCCGGCAGCGATATCATCCACCCGTTTTTGCAGCTCCACCGCCTTTTTTACCTGCGGGGAGCGCACCATATACAATACCGATGCTTTGGACTGCACCACATTGGGGCTGCAGCCGCCGCCATCGGTCACGGCATAGTGGATGCGGGCCTGCGGTTCCATGTGCTCCCGCAGGAACTGCACCCCCACATTCATCAATGTTACCGCATCCAAGGCACTGCGGCCCCGCTCCGGGTTCCCGGCCGCATGGGCGGCCACCCCGTGGAAAATATACTGCACCTGAATGCAGGCATTGCTGGAGCCGGTCGCGGCCTCGTTGCAGTCATCGGGGTGCCAGGTCAGAGCAGCATCTAAGCCGTACCACAGCTTTTCCCGCGCCATAAAGGCTTTGGCCGCGCCGCCTTCTTCGCCGGGGCAGCCATACAATACTACCGTACCAGGGGCACCACTTTGCTGCAAATAATGCTTGATACCCAGTGCCGCCGCCAAAGCGCCGGCCCCCAGCAGATTATGTCCGCAGCCATGGCCGGTCCCACCGGGGGTCAGTTCCTGCTTTTGGGTGCTGCCGCCCAGCTGGGAAAGCCCGGAAAGGGCATCATACTCCGCCAGAATGCCAATGATGGGACGCCCGCTGCCGTAGCTGGCCACAAAGGCGGTGGAGATGCTACAAACTCCCTCCTCCACGGCGAAGCCTAGTTCTTTCAGCATTTTGCAGTATAGAGCAGCGGACCGCACCTCCTGCAAGGAAAGCTCGGCATATTCCCAAATCTGATCGGCAACGGAAGCAATCAGCTCTTTATTCTCTTCAATGGTATCCAATGCCGCTTTTTTTAGTTTTTCCATGTTATCACAGCACCTTTTTTAGGAAATTTTGCAGTCGAGGGCTCTGCGGATTGGTAAAGATGACTTCCGGGGTTCCCTGTTCGCCCAGCTTGCCCTCTTCCATAAACAGCACCCGGCTGGCTACTTCGCGGGCAAAGGCCATCTCGTGGGTGACAATGACCATTGTCATCCCCTCATGGGCCAGTTCCCGCATGACTTCCAGCACTTCGCCCACCATTTCGGGGTCCAGGGCGGAGGTGGGTTCATCAAACAGCATCACTTCCGGTTCCATGGCCAGCGCCCGTACAATGGCGACCCGCTGCTTCTGCCCGCCGGAGAGCTGCGCCGGATAGTCATTAGCACGGTCGGCTAGGCCAACCCGGCCCAGCAGAATCATGGCTTTTTGTTCTGCTTCGGCCTTGGGCACCTTTTTGATGCGGATAGGAGCCATGGTGAGATTCTCCAACACCGTTTTGTGTGGGAACAGGTTGAAGTGCTGGAACACCATGCCCATCTTTTGCCGGTGACGGGGCAGATCGACCTTTTTGCCGGTGATCTCCACGCCATCCACCTTGATAGAGCCGGCGGTTGGTACCTCCAGCAGGTTGAGACTGCGCAGGAAGGTGCTTTTGCCGCCGCCGGAGGGACCAATAACCGCAATGACATCGCCCCGGCAGATATCCACCGTGACGCCATCCATGGCGTGAACGGCGCCGCCATTATAGTACTTTTTCAGATCCGCTACTTCGATGATCTTCTGCGCCATTTACGCCACCGCTCCTTCCCGCTTTGATTTGCGCTGCCGCGCCGTACCGCTTTGCCGGTCGCTGCGCTGCATCTTGTGCTCAAAGTGCCCAAACAGCTTACTGAGAGCAAAGGTCATGATAAAGTAGATGATACCGGTGATGACCAACGGCTCGATGGGCAGGTAGGTGGCGCCCCGGATTTGGAGATATTGGGTCATCAGGTCGCCTATGAAGAAGGTGGAGGCCAGCGAGGTATCCTTGATGATCATGATGAATTCATTGCCCAAGGCCGGAAGAATGTTCTTGACCGCCTGCGGCATGATAACGAACCACATAGCGCCCCGTTCGCCAAAGCCGAGGCTAAGCGCCGCTTCCCGCTGACCGGGATCGACCGCCTGAATGCCGGAACGAATAACCTCCGAAACATAGGCGGCACTATTGCAGATGAGAGCAATGGCAATACACAGGAACTTCTGCTTATTGAGGGCGGGTATCAGCATGGGCAATCCAAAGTAGAAGAAATACAGCTGCAGCAGCATGGGGGTACCGCGGATCACCTCGATGTAGATGGTGGAAAGCCAGCGCAGCGGCGCTACCTTGGACATCTTCATGAGGGCCAGCAGCGAAGCAAACACCACGCCGCCCAGCACCGTAATGGCGGAAAGCAGCAATGTGTAGCTGACGCCATCAATGAGGTACTTATCCCAATATTTGAGGAAGATGGCTGCCATCTTCTCAAAATCGCAAAATTTAGCTCCTGTCATATGGTCATTCTCCCTTTAGCACGGCCGCTGGAGCCCTAAACGGCTCCGGCAGTCAATCGATAATGTCTATCTTCTTATCAATCCAGCGTCAGCTCCTTGGCGTTCTCGCTCTTGCCCAGCTCGACGGCCGCATCATACCAGGTGCCGTACAGACCGGCTTCATACGCCTTGGCCAGTGCCGCATTAACAGCCTCCAGCAGTTCGGTCTCGCCCTTGGTCATCAGAATAACATTGGCTTCGTATTCGGCCTTTACTTCAAACTGGAACTCACAGATGACGAGATCGGGGTTGGCGCCGATGATCATATCGGCATTGCCCTTGGCGACCGCCAGTGCTTCGATGTTGCCGGCTTTCAGCTCCATGACGCCCACGGCCAAATCACCGATGGTGATGGGGTTGGCATCCGGGATCTGCTCGGTCAAAAGCTGCATCTGCAGGGAGGCATTCTGCGCGCCGACATCCTGCCCGGCAAAGTCCTCTACCTTGGTGTACTTGGCGGCATCCTCTGCCTTAATGAGCAGTACCTGCTCGGTCTCGTTATCGCCGGCATAGTAGTAATCGGAGATCTCGTAGTTTTCGGCTCTGGTCTCTGTCCAGCTGTAACCGGAGATGGACATGGGAACGGAGGCCGTGTAAACGGCGGTCTGACTGGCATCAAAGCTCATCGGCTCAATGACGAGGGAAACGCCCAGTTCCTCGGCAATAAACTTGGCGAGGGAAACATCAAAGCCAACATACTGTTCCTGGCCGGTCTTGCTGGAATCCACAAATTCCATCGGGGAGAAATCGGGGCTGAGCGCCACATGCAGTTCGCCCTCTCCCTTGATTTTTTCCAGCGCGTTGGCATAGGTGGGGGCAGCGTTGTCACCGTCATTGCCGCCATTGTTCGCAGCCGGGGTGTCATTGCTGCCGCAGGCCGCCAGAGCCAGTACCATCATTAGGGCCATCAGCATCGTAATCAGTTTTTTCATGTTCATTTCCATCCTTTCTTGATTCTCTCCCGTGCGGGAGCCTTTTGGGTTGATTGGTTTTCACCGGGAGGAGCGTCTCTTGTTGATATTGCATACTTTATCACTAAATATTCATTATGTCAAGCTGTTTTATGAATATTTATTCGCAAATATTCAAGTTTAGTGAATAATCATACAACGCAGAGCGCCAAAGCGCAGGTTCTGTGCGTTTTGTCGCAAAAAGATACGCTGCCCCAGCCTTTCGGCTAGGAGCAGCGTATCTTTTATATCTGGAGAGGGGGAAATGTCAGTGCTTCTTCAGTGCTTCATAAATACCGGCCGATTCCAGCTTGGGGCGCAGCAGCGCTGCCAGCAGGTTGGAAACCACAATGGCAAATACGGCATTGATGCCGCCGGTAAGCATCTTGGGAACAGTGGCAATGAATGCCGCAGAAAAGACACTGCCGCCCAGGCACAGCACGACAATGCTCTTGCCAATATAGAGGAGCCAGTAACCCACGGCACCACAGATAGCAGCGACCCAGTTGCGGGCTTTATTTTTGCCGGCTGCACCGCCTGCGTGGGCTATGCCGCCGCAGATGGCACCCATGGCAAAGAAAAAGATGAAGGTGAGCCACGCGCCGGCGGCCCATTCAGGATAGGTCAAATCGAACAGGGCGGAGCCAATACCTGCCGCCAGGCCGCCAGTCCAACCGCCGAACAGCAGCCCGGTCAGCAGGCAAATGGCATTGGCAGTCTTGAGCTGTGTGGTGCCGGTGGGGGTGGGAATACGAATGCCCAGGAACATGGTACAGACAAACACCATAGCAGCCATCAGGCCAATGATAACGATGCGGTACAGGGTAAAACGGGAATTTTTCATAGGGTAAGCTCTCTTCCTCTCTGGGGATTCCTCGGCTTACAGCGTGCGGTAGCCTCGCGGCAGCTCCTTTTGGGTCAGCCAGCCCAGTGTGCGCTCCAGCATTACTCCCTCGCGAGAATCGGCGCCGTAGCCAAAGGTCGTTTTTACGGTGATCTCCACATACCTCGTTGCCCGGTCCATCGCCATAGCAGGGCTGTCGCCCTGCATCAGGCCGGCTGTCAGCACTGCGGCAAACAGATCGCCCGTGCCGGGATAACGCACCGGCAGGTATTCGCTTACCGATTTCCAGTAGCCGCCGCGTTCCCGATCATAACACAGGTTGGCATATTCCCCGGTGGTAAGCGCTGCCCCGGTGATAACCACTACCCCCGGCCCCAGGGCCGAAAGCCGTGCCAGCAGGCTGCGGGCCTGCCCCAGCGAAAGGGGGGCCGTATTCGGCTCCTCACCCAGCAGCAGTGCTGCTTCGGTCAGGTTGGGGGTGATAACATCGGCATGGGTGGCCAGCTCCCGGATACCCTGTACCAGTTCCGGCGTAAAGCCGTGGTACAGCTTGCCGTGGTCGCCCATCACGGGGTCCACCACCTTCATGGCCGCGGGCCATTCCGCAAAGAGCCCCTGGCACAGCGCAACCTGTGCCACCGAACCCAAATAGCCGGTGTAGACGCACTCCATGGGCAGACCCAGTGTACGGTAATGCGCCAGCGCTTCGGTCAGGTAGTCGGTCAGGTCGCGACGGGCCGGGGTGCCAAAGCCCCCGGTGTGGGTGGATAATACCGCAGTCGGCAGCGGGCACACCTGCACCCCCATTACCGACATGGCCGGCAGAATAACGGAAAGGGAGCAGCGGCCCAGGCCGGAAAGATCGTGCACAGCGGCACAGCGGGCAGGGCGGTCAGTTCGGTTCATGGATGATCTCCTTTTGTGATTCAATCATATTCCGCCGTCAGGCAAAACGCAAAGCGGCAGCGCCCGGCTGGAAATTTTCCATTTTTGGTTAAAATATAATATGATAATAACTATTTTCCGTGCAAAATACAACATCTTAGCCATAGAATTTTGGCCGGTTTGAACGACGGTTTTTGTGTATGATATCAATTGTCATAGTTTGTTTTATTATAAAATCACTTTTGTTGTGTAAATAGTAGAACCTGTATTTCCAAACATTACAGCGGGTAGCAGCCCTGGCCCGGTGCAAACTAACCACGCAGACAATGAAAAGAGAGAAAAAGTTCTGCCGGAAGGGGTTATGAATTATGCACTTCACAAGCAAAATACCTGCCGCCATGACCGGCATCGCTATGGCGGCCGCCACAGCCGGCACCGTAGCCTATGTAATGAACCACACCACCCCGGCACAGCGCCGGCGGGCCATCCACCGCACCGCCAGCCGCATGAGCGCGGCACTGGACCACATGGCTGATACCGTGTGCCGCACCATGATGGGATAACCTCCCATCCAAGCCAAAGGAGCCGACCCTTTTACTGGGCAGCTCCTTTGGTAATACATATTAAAAGGCGTGATTTAATCTTTTTCCAGTCGCAGGGCCGCCACCGTAATATCGTCCGGTTTTAACTCTCGGCAGCGCAGGCGGGCGGCTTCCGCGATGCGGCGACACAGTTCGGTGGGATCTTCTCCATCCCAGGCGACCAGCTGTTCCTCCACCCAGGGCTCCTCGGTGGGAACACCATCACTTACCATCAGGATGAGATCCCCCTCGCGCAGGTCAAAGCGCCGTTCCACCGGCTCCACACAATCCAATATTCCAGCCGGCAGGCTGGTGGCTTCCAGCCGCATGGCACGCCCCTGCCGCCGTAAAAAAGTGGGGGCCGCTCCGGCCTTATAAAATAATGCCGTACCGGTGTAGCAATCCACTACCGTAGTATCCAGCGTTGCCAGTGATTCCCGGCCACCCTTCACCATCAGGGCGCTGTTTACCAACCGCAGGGCACTGCCGCAGGGGATTCCCGCCTCCAGCAGCCGCCCCACCAGGTTGCACAGCATTGCGCTATCCAGCGCAGCAGGCGCGCCGGTGCCCATCCCATCGGAAAGAATGAGCGCCTGTATACCCTCTTCTCCCTTTACCAGCCGCAGTGTATCGCCGCAGGTACCGTTTTCCTCTGCGGGGAGCTGAACCTGCCATTGACCCAGTGTGTAGCAGGGCTTTTCCTGGTAGGTCAGCAGCAGGGCACCATTCTGCTGGCTGCGGGCAGGCCCTGTCATTTCCAGCCCTGCTTCCGTCGTGATAATCTTCCGCAGTCTTTCGGCATCCACCCGCTGCAGCAGCGCTGCCGGGAATGCTAACCGCACCGTCAAGTGACCGGCGGTTGTTGTCCAACACAACACCTCCCGCAACTCTCGCTCCACCGCCAGCAGGGCTTCCGTGATGCGCTGCGTCAGGCCCTCCCCGCATGGGGTGATCCCGCAAGAGTACTCCGAAAGGCCGGTCAATGTCCCGGCCAGTCCATCAAACTGATCGGTGACGATGCTGCGTACCCGCGCCGTTCGCACCCGCTGCTCCTCCCGGGAAAGATAGCCCACATACTCCTTTTCCAAAGCGGCAGCCAGGCGTTCCCGGCTGGGGCATCGGTCATTCAGCCCCGCCAGGGTCTCCGCCGGGATGTGATTCTCTTTTCGGTAAGCTGAAAGCCCACGACCCAGTGCTTCCACCGTATCGCCATAGTGCTGCTGCCAGCAGATCATCTGGTACAGACAGCCTTTGCAGTACCGGTTGGCCAGCCGGTCAAAAAGCATTTCCGGATTTTCGGCCGTGCTTTTTTGCAGGTGGTCTGCCACCTCCCTGATGGTGGAGGAAACCTCCCGCAGCGCGGTGGCTGCGGCCTCCAACCGATCGCTCAGGATCAGTGGCGCGATCTTCTGTTCTCTCCCGGGGGCAATGAGCTGGCCCGCCCGGCGCGGCACCGCCGCCGGCAGCAGCCAAAAGATTCCCGCCGCCAGCAGGACCTCCAAAAAGCCGGTGACACTGCGGGAAGCCAACATGGCAAAAAAGCCATAGCTGATAGCCAGCGCCAATACGCTGCCCAGCCGCCCCAGCGGCGCAAACAGCCCGCACAGTAGCCCCCCAACCGAAAAGCAGGTGACGGAAAGGGTAAATTCCCCGGTGGAGAAGCCCACTACCAGCCCGCAGATCACCCCGATGAGTGTCCCGGCACGACTGCCTGCACCCGCCGCCGCAATAAGCAGCAGCACGGAGGCCGCCACCCGCCCCAGCGATACCCCGGCAGCACTGATACTGCACAGGCCCATCAAGCACAGCGCCGCCGCTACCGCCAATGAAGCCGTAAGGGTGCGCTCCCGCGGGGTTTTGCGGTCAGGTTCCAGCAGAGCCAGGCCCCTTTGCAGAAAGACTGCCGCAGCCCCGGCCATCAGTAGGGAGGTCATCCACAGCAGCACATCATACACCAGTGGGTGGCGGTATGCTCCGGGCAGGATGACTGCCGTGGCCAAACCAATAAGTACCCCTATGACATTCTGCCAGGGGCGGGCTTTATGGGTAATGACCGCCAGCAGCTGGCGCAGCCCCACCGCCAGCAGTGCCGCCAGCGGGTACTGCCAGGCCGCCGGGGGAGCTGCCATCAGCAGGTAGCCTAGGGCCGCCCCCAAAAGCGCCGGTACAGTCATTCTGCGGGGAGCCGCTGCCGCATAGGCCACCCCAAACGGCGCTACCTCCCCGGTGATGCGTCCCATGGCCGTCATCAGCCCGCCTAGGAATGCCGCCCCGCCCGCTAAAAGGCGGTCATCGTTTTGCAGGGTGTTTAATATCCTGCGCGGCCAGGAAAGCCCGCTTACTTCCGTCATGTGATCCATCATGGTATTTTGCACTTCCTTTGGGGTAAAATAGTTGTCCGCTATTATCTTACCCCCTGCCCTACGCCGTATTTTGCCGCAGGCTGGTGTCGTATTCAGGCGGCTTTATGGGCAACCCGATATAATTTCTCCTTTATAGGGCAGCAAAAAGGCTCCGCCATCTGCGAAGCCCTTTCATCGGTTATTTTTCGTCCTTACGGTCCTTATGATCACGCAGGATCTGCAGCACATTGGCCGCGATCAGCAGCGCCAGCGTCACCGCCAGCGGCCAGCTGGTTCCAGGGTGGTGCGCCAGGCAGATCGCCACGATCACTGCCGCCAAAGTACAGCAAATTGTTTCCGCCCGGACCAGGGGCGTTTGTTTTTTCGGCAACATTTTATTCTGACGCCTCCTCCATATTCGGCTTTTCTTCCGGTTCGGTAGGTAGCAGCCCCAAACGACGCTGGGCATGGCGCAGCAACCGCTTGTCATTGGCAAAAGAAACCAGCTCGGCAGCGCGGGAAAGTGGTGCCCACATGATCTCGCTGATCTCCTCCTCCTGCCGAATCAGTTTTTCCTGCTCGGTGGTGCCCAGGAAATACACCACCTGTTTTTTTACCCCGGGCTTCGGGGAATATTCCACGCTCTCCCGGAATCCATCCATCAGTTTGATGCCGGTCAGCCCGGTTTCTTCCCTCACCTCGCGCAGGGCGGTCTGGCGCTCGCTTTCGCCGGCCTCCACATGGCCTTTGGGGAAGGACCAGTGCCCGCCAAAGCGGTGGCGCAGCAGTACCACATACAGTTCGTCCTCCTGCTGGCGCAGTACCAGCACACCGCAGGATTTTTCTCGTTTCATCATATTCTATTTATACTTCCTTACTGCGCCCGCCAGGGCGCTAAAATGGGACGGAGCATCGCAGCGGCTCCGGTGCCTTCGGCACAAATATGAGTAGATTATAACACTTTACCACCGGCGTGGGAAGTCCCCTATCCAAACTTTTTCCGTTGACAAAATCTCCCCTAACGGGTAGAATGAGGATTACAAACAATGTTTCCGTAGCTCAGCTGGATAGAGCGACCGCCTCCTAAGGTTGTGCTCTACCAGCTGCCTTACGGGGAAAAGTGATCGTTGCCAGTCTCAATTTAATATAAGTCTCTGTAGCTCAGCAGGATAGAGCGTTCGCCTCCTAAGCGAAAGGCCGTGGGTTCGAATCCCGCCAGGGACGCCAGCAAACACGCCGAAAACCTTTGATTTATCAGGGTTTTCGGCTTTTCTTATTTCTGCGGCTTTTGTGGCTTTTTTGCAAAAAACCTTGGTTTGCTAACATTTGCTAACGAGATTTGGCCTTTTGCTAAGAAAGGCGGTAAGTCAGAGGTTCGATTTTTACCAAAGGAACTTGCAAACATTTGTTAGCAGAAATTAGAGGAAGTTGCAAACAAAATCGCGAATTTGCTAACATCGCTCAAAAATGCTTTCAGAACCTTGCTAACAAAAAAAGTGTTTGGTCACTGTGCAAAGTGGTTCAAACGAAGAAAACCTCTCACAAAGTGAGAGGCGTTCTTCTGAGGGAGGGACTTTATAAAGCTTTTGCCAGCTGCTTGAGCAGTGCGGCAGTTTCGGGATTTTTAAGCAGTTCCAGTATCTTCGCTGCATCACTTTCA
>ERZ827108.1346-NODE-1346-length-33299-cov-4.706052_pt1 | contig 33299 bp, 27 predicted proteins | sample MGYA00519921_ERZ827108 | MGnify/ENA primary metagenome ERZ827108 (study PRJEB31778, sample SAMEA3449258) | human gut metagenome | biome: human gut; feature: human-associated habitat; material: faeces | place: United Kingdom | collected 2010/2012 ...
CAAAACTACCTACGCACACCTTAATTAAAGACTTCGACGGTCTGGATAAGAACTCAATTATATTGTTTGAACAAATCCGCACCATAGACAAGCAACGCCTGCGAGAGCACTTAGGAACTCTTGACAGGCGTTTTGTTCATTGTGCAGACAAAGCCCTTGCCATTAGCATCGGGCTTGCAAAAAAGGATTAGCTCTCTCGTTATACGGTACAAGCGGTAGCTCATATACATTAGAAACGAGGGAGGTGTTGCGGCTGTTGCATAGAGAATTTGTTTATGTTGGCGACCCTGTTCCAGAATTAAACGAGCAGGAACACGCTGCGTTCCTTATGAATATCCAAAAGTCGATACTCCTTTCTTTGGAGAAAAGAAAGCTGCTGACACATTCTCAGCGGGAACGCTGTTTGGTCGAGCTTGAAAAGCAATATAGCAGGGAGCAAAAAAGCAGACGCCGAGCATAACGCTTGGCGTTTTTACATAGCCGAGTGAAAAAACAAATTTGCACATTCGACACCGCACACTCTTTTTTCTATAATTAAATACAGTAACAAAGTTTACTGAGAAAGGAGCTTCGCTATGATAAATAGATATGAACGCCTAAACCAAGAGCTGAAGATGGTTGAAACGAAAAGAAAGGTAGCTGCCTACTGTCGTGTTTCAACGGACAATGAAGACCAAGCCAATTCCTTTGAAAGCCAGCAGCGGTATTTCAGACAGTATATTGAGCGCAACCCCGATTGGGAGCTTTATGAGATTTTTGCCGATGAGGGCATTTCTGGCACGAACACGAAGAAGCGCAAAGAGTTTAACCGTATGATAGCGTGCGCCAAGAACGGCGACTTTGATTTGATTATCACCAAGGAGATTTCCCGTTTTGCGAGAAACACCCTTGATAGTATATATTACACCCGTGAATTGAAAAAGCACGGCGTCGGTGTTATATTTATGAATGACAATATCAACACCTTAGACGGCGATGCAGAGCTTCGTCTGGCAATTATGTCCTCTATTGCACAGGAAGAAAGCCGCAAGACTTCTGAGCGTGTAAAGTGGGGACAAAAACGCCAGATGGAACAGGGCGTTGTGTTCGGTAGAAGTATGTTGGGCTACGATGTCGAGGGCGGCAAAATGACCATCAACGAGGAAGGCGCAAAGGTTGTACGCCTTATCTTCCATAAGTTCGTCAATGAGGGCAAGGGAACGCATGTCATCGCCCGTGAGCTTCGTGAGGAAGGTATCAGTCCTATGCGGGTCAAGGAATGGAGCAACACGGTCATTCTGCGAGTGATACGCAACGAGAAATACTGCGGCGACTTGGTGCAGAAAAAGACCTATACGCCAGACTTCCTATCTCACGAAAAGAAATACAACCGTGGGCAAGAGGAATTTGTTATCATTAAAGACCATCACGAGCCGATTATCTCCCGTGAACTGTTCGATGAAGCAAACCGAATTTTAGATGCAAAGTCACTTTCGCAGGAGGGCAAGGCAAAGCACTCTAACCGTTATCCGTTCTCTGGCAAAATCAAATGCGGTTGCTGCGGCTCAAGCTATGTGGCAAGGTATAAAACCAGAAAGGACGGCAGCCGATATAAGGCGTGGCGCTGCAATGAAGCCGCAAAGCACGGCAGCCCTCATACCGACAAAGCGGGAAACCAAGTCGGCTGTACGGGCTTGTCTATCCGCAATGAGGATGCGACCCACATCATGTATCTCGTAACCAAGAGCCTTAAATACAACAGGGATAAAATCATAAATAATCTAACCGCCGTCATTCAGTCCATTATCGCTATGGATACGACGGGTACGGATGTCCTAAAGCTGCAAGAGCAGATTAAAAAGATTGAGGGCAAACGGGCTAATCTGATTGACCTGTATATGTCCAATCTGATTAACAAGGACGAATTTACCGCCACCCGTGCAAGCTGCGATGCGGAAATCGAGGAGCTTCAATCCATCATCGAAAGCGTTGATAAACAGCGGGAAATGATAGAGCAGCAACAGCAGCTCTTAAAAGAGATTGAGGACGCAATCAAAGAGATTGTCGGCGGCGTGGAGTACGAAGATGAGTTCTATAAGCACATTTTAGACAAGATGGTGGTTCAAGATAAGGATAACATAGATGTATATCTGAATTTACTTCCTATGAAGTGGAGCTATACGGTTGCAAAAGCATCAAAAAAAGCCGTAGCCTCTGAATGGAACATTTCAGAGGCTTCTCTACCGATGTCGGTCAAAATTCCGACGACCTCATTGTACGGCATCGTAAAGCGCTGGCTCAGGTAGCGGTTTGCCGCACCGAGCTCACCGTCGGGACCGCCGAGGGCATCGAGGATCACTTTTGCCGCCGCAGGATTCGGATTTTTTATATTTACGGGGTATTCAAGCCTTTTTACATACGACCACATAATTACATCCCTCCTTCACAGTTCTGCCACGGCCACGATCCCTCCGACCACTGCCATCCTTCATTTTCTACGCTTGCCGAAGCGGTGATCGGACCGTAGTTTTTCTCGTATTCGGCGACGGCGCATCTTTCATTCTCCGTCATCTCCGCGAAATATTTCTTCGCCTCCTCGTTATACGGGTAAGCGTCGAGATACAGGAGCGCATCGTACATTGCGAGCCCATACATCGACACCGTGCGAAGAGCGTCATTTTTTCTTCCTCTCATCTGTTTCCGCCTCCCCTGCAGCATTTTTCTCCGTAGAAGCGCAGATCGAGCTGACGGAATATCGTTCCCGCGTCAAGTGCCTCCGAAACCTCGTAGAGATCGGTAAATTCCTGATAGGGCGAATATACCATCGCCAGCGACGGCATATTGCACCCTCCGTTATCCCTTGCGTTCTGTGTACGCCTTACCGTATTTCCCGACATACCGTCCGAACGTCCGCCTGCCGTGCACCCGCACGTCATACGGCGGCGCATATCGCCGTCTATCCGGTCGCGCGGAGTTCTGCAATCGTTTCTGTAATCCATTTAAGATCAAACCTTTCTTTATCTTTCCGGCGGCTCCCAAAGGCTTGCGCAGTCTTTCGCGCCGCCTCGCCGAACCGCGTCCGAAACGCCCGAGCGCGTTTCGGATTTTCTTTTCAAAGCCCGTCGGCTTCAATAAAGTATATGCCGCAAATCAAAATGACGTGAGCCCTTGAAAACGCTCCGACAATGTGATAGAATAAAACGGCGGTTCGGAAAGCACGGATTTTTATCATTTTAGTCGTATGTCTTTTATCATTCGGCGCTTGCAAAATATAGCTTTTCCTCTGCCGAAAGGCAAAAAAACGCTGCTTTACGCTCGGAATCGCCGGAAAATCGGAGATGCTGCCGCCTGACGTGCGGCGGAACGGAGAACTTTATGAAACAGGTTGAAATATATACTGACGGCTCATGCCGACGGAATCCCGGACCCGGCGGATGGGGTGCGGTACTCGTCTACGGCGGGCGCGAGATGGAGATATGCGGCGGTGAAGCCGCGACTACAAACAACAGAATGGAGCTGACCGCAGCGATAGAGGCGCTTTCCGCGCTTAAGGAGCCGTGCCGCGTGACGCTGACATCGGATTCGAAATACCTTACCGATGCGATCACGAAGGGCTGGGTTTATTCGTGGAAAAAGAAGGGATGGAAGAAATCGGACGGCAAAGCCGTTTTGAATCCCGATCTTTGGGAAAAGCTCATGAGCCTCCTCGCCCTTCACGATGTCACGTTCGTGTGGGTGAAGGGTCACGCCGGTCATCCGTACAACGAGCGGTGCGACGCAATGGCGCAGAGCGAATCCGGAAAGTACGGCGAATGACATGAACGAGACCCTGCGTTATATTCTGATATCGTACATTGCGGTGATCTCGCTTATATCCGCCGTCGTGTGCATTGCCGACAAGCATAATTCCAAAATAAAGGGACGGCGGCGTGTGCCCGAAAAGACGCTTCTCCTTCTTTCCGCACTCGGCGGAAGCGCCGCAATGCTCACCGTGATGCTGCTTATCAGGCACAAAACGAAAAAACCGAAATTCATGATCGGAATTCCGGTAATAATAATCCTGCAATATGCGGTGCTCATGCTTGTTTTACGCGTATTCGGGTAAATATATAAAGCGCGCCGAATATACTATATGTAGAAAATCGCCCGGATTTTCTATTTGTTATTGCATTTTTGTGCAAACTGTGCTAAACTGTGAACGTGATTGTATTTAATAAACATTGCCGCACGACGGAAACGGACAAGATCCCGGAATGCGGTGCGAATATTGCAGGAAAGGTTGTTCGTTATGAAAAAGTATAAGAATTACGAAGTGCGTCCCATTGAGAATCTGAAGGAGATGCTCTACACAAGCGCCGCAACGTGGCCCGAGAAGAACGCATTTCTCGAAAAGCGGGACGGAGTTTACGAAGGGATCACCTTCAATCAGTATCTCCTCGATGTTGAAGGGCTCGGTACCGAGCTTTGCGCGAGAGGACTTCTCGGCAAGCGTGTTATCGTCACGGGCGAAAACTGCTACGCATGGGCACTCGCCTACATGACCGTTATCTGCGGTCTCGGCGTTGTTATCCCGGTAGACAAGGAAATCCCGCCGGAGGAGATCGCAAACATTGCGAACGTATCCGAAGCGGATGCGGTTATATACTCCGCAAAATATGAGGACAAGATAAAGAAGATCGAGAAGCCTCTCGACTTCATATGCTTTGACGAGCTTGCCGGGCTTTGTGTAGCCGGACGCGAAAAGATAAACGCGGGAGACCGCACATATCTCGACCTCGAGATAGACAAGAACGAAATGGCATCGCTCATATTCACATCGGGTACGACGGGCGTGTCGAAGGGCGTTATGCTTTCGCATCACAACATCACCTTCAACCTCACCGAAATGTGCCAGATGATCTATATCGGACCCGAAGACACCTTCCTTTCGGTTCTTCCGCTCCACCACGCATACGAATGCACCTGCGGCTTCCTCTGCCAGATCTACCGCGGTTCGACGATCGCTTACTGCGAGGGACTGCGCTACATCATGAAGAACATGAAAGAGGTTCACCCGACGATGATCCTCTGCGTGCCGCTTCTCATTGAGACCATGTACCACAAGATATGGGCAAACATCCGCAAGAACGGCATGGAGAAGATGGTGAAGAAGGCTCTCGCTGCCTCCAATGCATCCCGCAAGATCGGTATCGACCTCAGAAAGAAGCTTTTCTCCGAGATTCATGAGACCTTCGGCGGCAAGCTCAGAATGATGATCGCCGGCGGTGCCGCGGTCGATCCCGACATACTGAAGGGACTGCGCGATTTCGGTATTCTTGCGGTTCAGGGATACGGTCTTACCGAGTGCGCGCCGCTCGCAGCCGTCAACCGCGACAAGTTCTACTGCGACAGCTCCGCCGGACTTGCCACACCGAACGCAACTCTTGAAATCGTCGATGCCGCCGAGGACGGCACCGGGGACATCCGCTTCAAGGGTGAAAATATCATGCTCGGATACTACAAAGCGCCCGAGCTCACCGCCGAGGTCATCGTAGACGGATGGCTCTACACCGGCGATCTCGGATTCATCGACAAGGACGGCTTCCTCCACATCACGGGACGCAGAAAGAACGTCATCGTCACCGCCAACGGAAAGAACATCTTCCCCGAGGAGCTTGAAACGTATCTTTCGCGCAATCCGTATGTGCTCGAGAGCGTCGTGGTCGGCGTACCGGACGAGACCGGACGCGATTACGATATCGTTGCGATGATCCTGCCCGACAGGGAGAGGCTCGATGAGGAAAATCCCGACGGATATTCCGAAGAGCTTGTCCGAGAAAAGCTCACCGAGGCTGTCAAGCAGGCAAACTCCATGGTTCAGCAGTACAAGCGGATCAAGAAATTCCTCGTGCGCAGCGAAGAATTCCCGAAAAACACTTCAAAGAAGATTAAGCGCGCGGGACTTCTCGAGGAAGCGATCGCACAGCTCGAAAACGCTGAAGAAAAAGCCGGAGAATAAAGTTATATCTAAAATCCCGAAGCATAGATATAATCCCCATAGTGTAGCCTTGAAAACTTTTTGTTTTTTCAAGTGTCTACTCTATGGGGATTATATCAATTTACGAAGGAAATGCCGGGGATTTATTCATTTCAGATCACGTCCGGCTATGTCGGCTTAGTCCATCGCCTTGTAGGCGCCGTCCTGAATGTACATTGCCTTCGGGCTCCTTGGTGGGCTCGCCTTCTGCGTTCCATGTCATGCTTCCGGTAACTCCGTCAACGGTGATTTCGGTCATGACAGCCTTGAGCTTGTTGCAGAGGTCGGATGCGGAGATATTCGCATCGGTTACATTTGCCTTTTCAAGCGCAGCCTTGATGGTGTATACAGCGTCGTATCCGTCAGCCGCAAACTGATCGGGAGTCTCGTCGTTGTAAGCAGCCTTGTATGCCGCGGTGAACTTGACGGTCTTGTCGTCCTTTGCATCTGCGGCAAAAGGAGTAAGAAGCATTACGCCGTTTGCAAGAGCAGCGTCGTCCTTGAGCTGGGAGATAACTCCGTCGAGTCCGTCGCATCCGAAGAACTTGACATCAAGACCTGCGGTGTCTGCCTGCTTAAGTATAAGCGCAGCCTCCTGATAATAAATAGGAAGGAATACAAGCTCTGCGCCGCTGTCCTTTATCTTCTGAAGCGCAACCGAGAAGTCGGACTTGTTATCTGAAGTGAACGCCTGGCTCTCGACGACCTCGATGCCCTCAGCCTTGCACTCTGCCGCAAACTTCTCGTAAATACCGCTCGAGTATACGTCGGAGCTGTCGTAAACGGCAGCGACCTTGGTCGCAAGAGAATTTTCCTTTATATAACGTGCGGATGCGGTTCCCTGATCGGGATCGTTGAAGCAGATACGGAATGCGTTGTCGTATTTCGTGCACTCAACGGCTGAACCCGAAGGAGTGAGCAGAAACATGTTGTCGTCATGAGCGTTGTCCTTGACCGCCTTGCAGGGGGTGGAGGTAACAGTTCCCATGAGAATCTGCATTCCGCTGTCCTTCAGTTTATTGTACGCGTTGACAGCCTTCTCGGGATCGTTTTCGTCGTCCTCGAAGGAAAGCTCAAGCTTCAGTCCGTTCACGCCGCCGGCGTCGTTTATCTCCTTAACCGCAAGAGACGCGCCGTTCTTTACGGATGTTCCGTAGGAGGCAGCACCGCCGGTCGTAGGACCCACTCCGCCGATCTTGATGGTGTCGGAAGAACCGCCTGTTTTGCCGCCGCAGGATATGAGGGATCCGGCAAGAAGCAGAGCCGCCGTTGCAAGTGAAAGTATTTTCTTCATCATCTACATCCTCCATGAATTAAGATACAATAATAATACACTTTCAAAGACGGATTGTCAACAGATTTTTTCGTTTCCGCCGTTGTCATATTACATGAAATTTTGCGAATAAAAGCCTATTTTTTTAACGCAGCCTGTATATTTAGGTGACTTTCGGCAATATTTGCCCTTCGAAGCAGCAAAGCGGCGACCGCGCATCGGACAAAGGCGGGCGCTGTTTCGGCAAAATGAATATTCAGGATGAATCATGAATTTTTATGCATGTCTTTTACGATCATGACTTTTCGCATACGGTTTATCACTGCAAACAGCTCCTGCTTGCGCGGAAGATCGAGAAAGCGTTCGCAGTTCGTGAAATAAGACGACCAAACTGTATCAAGCCCTTCGCTGTCCATACCCGTATCCATGATCTTCCGATACAGCTTATCGATCTCGCCGGGAAGATCGACCTCGTGATTTTTATTTGATATTTCCAGATACCTCAGCATAAATCCGAGCGCATCAAGCTGCGCTGACGTTATGATGTCGTGCAGTCCGCGAACGTCGATCTTCTCATCCCCGATCGTGATAATACCCATGTCGGATACTTCAAGCTTCTCGCTTCCGCTCCCCTCGGGATAAGAGGAAAAATGATCGGAATAAAGTTTTCTCTGCTGAGTCCATTCCACTTCGGGAGGCTGATCCTGCGTTATTCGGTGATCGCGGCAGATTCTTTTTGATTCCTCCGTCACATCGTGTATCAGATAATCGTCCATCATGTAAACTTTATCGGCAACGTAAAGATATTCTCCGCTTCCGCCGATAACAAGGATCGTCGATACTCCCTGCGTTTTGTAAAGCTCGCCCGCACGGTCGGTAAACGGCGTGATCGGTTCCTTCTTTATAAGCTCCTTCATCATGCGGTCGCGGATCATGAAGTTCGTTGCGCTTCTGTCCTCGTCGATCAGGAGAAGCTTCGCGCCGCAGTCAACCGCCTCCATAATGTTCGCCGCCTGTGAAGTCGAGCCGGAGGCGTGATCCGTCGAGAAATCGGACGTATCTCCGCCGGGAAGCCACTTTATAAACGGAGCGATGTTGACGTGCTTTACGCTTCTTCCGTCCTCGGCGGATACGGTAACGGCGCTGCCGTCGGCTATGCAGAGCTCGCGCCCGTCTCCGACGGCATGATCGTAAATCCCGGCAGAGATCGCATCAAGCACGGTTGATTTGCCCGAATATCCGCCGCCGGTAATGACCGTCACGCCTTTTCTGATCCCCATTCCGCGCACGCCGCAGACCTCGATCTCGTCGTCCGGCGTCGATCTGAACGGTATGGCGTCTGTCATCGGGAGATCGGTCCCCTTCGCTCTCGGCAGAATACTTCCGTTGGCGATAAACGCGCAGTAATCGCTGTTTTTCAGCCAGCTGCGGACAGCATTCTGCTTTTCGGCGAGCTTCAGAGCTTCCTCAAAGGACATCGGATCAAACTCCGTGATGAATCTGTCTACTGCATCCGGAAGATCGCGGCAAAGCATCCGAAGCGTCCTGCGAATCTTGCGTTTCGGGAGCTGTACCAGCATCCGTATGCACAGACACATTTTCGGAAGGCGCGTTATCCCGTCGTCCAAAAGAATAACCTTGTTTTTGCTCAGATAGTCGTAGTCCCGCTGCGGACACAGCGCAAAGTATGCGGTGTTGCGGTAAAGTACCTCGCCGCCCGGGCGGTAAAGATAATATTTCCCGTTTTCGCTGTCGGGACGGCTTCGGTTATAAAGCTCGGCGTTAAGCCCGTCGATATACGGAGCAAATTTACGCAGGCAGTGATCGGCTGCCGCTATAGCCGAAGTATGCGACTGCAGCGTATCCTCTTCCATGCTCAGCTTTTCAATCGGGATATTGATCGTAACCGTCGGCTTATCCTGCGCCAATTTGTGTGTTCCCGTGATTTTGAATCCGATATCTTCATTATAATATATCGGGTCAAAGCATTTATCCGGCGCAGCCCGTTCGGGATCAACGACAAAAAGTTCGGCATCGTACATTTCCGGATATGTATGTGTATCCTGATCCATGTTTCTGAGAAAATATGCAAGTCTCTTCAAAAGCACTCCCCCCCTTTTGTTTTTAAAAGTCGAGTTTTTCGTTTGTTCGGCTTTGCCCGTGCGGCAAAGCGTGCAGACACAAAATCCCCCTTTCGTTTTTCGGGCATCGCCGCGCGCTCCGCTTTCACCGGGCAGCATGCCGGAAATTCCGGCTTTGCGGCACAGTCCGATTTTCGGTATGTAATCGGCTCCGCCGCACAATATCGGGAGAAAAATAAAAGGCGCCCCGCCGGGACGCCGTTTACAATAAAAAACACACCCGGTTCCGGATGTGTACGTTCTTTAGACTTTACCGCAGGACACCGTCTGATTTGGAGAGCCGTATGACATCCGACAAAATTATGCGTTTCATGTCAACCCCTCCTGTCCGAGCAAGTCTGAATTTTTTACCGTATCAAGTATACCATACCTCCCGCTCCGTGTCAAGGGGTAATTTCCCTTCTGCGGCAAAACGCCGGATTATTCGTCCCAGTTCCTGCGTCCTTGCTCCGATGTGCGGCGGCGCTCCGCACGCCGGATATAAAAATATAATATGTAAAATCCCCGTCGCCGCACACCGCCCGAAGAAAGCCCTCCTCGGCGCTTTCGGTGCGCAAATCCGGCTATTTCGCAAAAAACGGAAAAATAACTTGACAAGCGCAGACGGCGGTGTTATAATGTGATGTACGCTTTTATAAGGGTATTTGTATCTTTGCGCTTTCGCGCGGCAAAAATACCTGCGTATCCTTTTTATGATACCTCTCGCGGGCATCTCTCGTCCGCGGTCGTATATAAACAAATCTTTCAAGAAGGAGGAAGACAATGCCGACCTTTAACCAGCTTGTGAAACAGGGACGTCAGAAGAAGACTTACAAGTCCAAGACTCCCGCAATGCAGACCGGCTTCAACACCATCAAGAACAAGCCGATCGCTCTGAGCGCACCTCAGAAACGCGGTGTCTGCACCAAGGTTTCCACCACCACGCCGAAGAAGCCGAACTCCGCTCTCCGTAAGGTAGCCCGTGTTCGTATGACGAACGGTATGGAGGCATGGACCTACATCCCCGGTATCGGACACAATCTGCAGGAACACTCTGTCGTGCTCATCCGCGGCGGACGTGTACGCGATCTCCCCGGTGTACGTTACCACATCATCCGCGGCACCCTCGATACGCAGGGCGTAAGCGGACGCAACCAGTCCCGCTCCAAGTACGGAGCAAAGCGCGCAAAGAAATAAGCGCCGCTCGAATCCTTTTTCCTATCACTGACGCTGTAATATGATTTGTTTATATACGGCTGACCGATAGGCATTTACGGAATTTTATTTCGAGTACCAATGATCTCATATTTTTTAATGAAGGAGGGAATTTCAGTGTCTAGAAGAGGTCAGATTGCAAAGAGAGACGTTTTACCGGATCCGCTTTACAATTCGAAGCTTGTAACCAAGCTCATCAACAACATCATGCTCGACGGCAAGAAGGGCGTTGCCCAGAAGATCGTTTACGATTCTTTCAAGATCATCGAGGAAAAGACGGGTCTCAATCCTCTTGAAGCCTTCACCGAAGCACTTGAAAACGTCATGCCCGTACTTGAAGTCAAGGCTCGCCGTGTCGGCGGCGCTACCTATCAGGTACCTATGGAGGTTCGCGCTGAGCGCCGCCAGACCCTCGGTCTGCGTTGGATGACTCAGTACTCCCGCCAGAGAAGCGAAAAGACTATGGCGGAGCGTCTTGCAAACGAGATAATCGATGCAAAAGGCGGAGCAGGCGGAGCATTCAAAAAGAAAGAAGAAACGCACAGAATGGCAGAAGCGAACAAGGCGTTTGCTCACTACAGATATTGATCTGCGCGTTGAAGAAGGAGAAAAACTGTATCAATGCCAAGAGAGTATTCACTTGAGCGCACAAGAAATATCGGCATCATGGCTCACATCGATGCCGGAAAAACCACCACTACCGAGCGTATTCTTTTCTACACCGGACGTACTCACAAGCTCGGTGAGGTTCACGAGGGTGCCGCTACGATGGACTGGATGGAGCAGGAGCAGGAGCGCGGTATAACCATTACCTCCGCTGCTACGACCTGCTTCTGGGGCGGTGAGAAGAACCAGTACCCCAAGCACCGTATCAACATCATCGACACTCCCGGTCACGTTGACTTCACCGTAGAAGTCGAGCGTTCGCTCCGCGTTCTCGACGGCTCCGTCACCGTTCTTTGCGCTAAGGGCGGAGTTGAGCCGCAGTCCGAAACGGTTTGGCGCCAGGCGGACAAGTACCATGTTCCGCGTATGGCATACGTCAACAAGATGGACATCATGGGCGCGGATTTCTACCGCGTCGTCCAGATGATGAAGGACCGTCTCAAGGCTAACGCCGTGCCGATTCAGCTCCCGATCGGCGCCGAGGATTCGTTCCGCGGTATTATTGATCTCATCAATATGGAAGCAGACATCTACTACGACGATCTCGGCAAGGATATGCGTGTTGAGCCCATTCCGGAGGATATGCGCGAGAAGGCCGAGGAGTACAGGAATGCCATGATCGAGGCGGTTGCCGAATCCGACGAGGAGCTTTTCGAAAAGTTCTGCGCGGGCGAGGAGCTTACCGTCGAGGAGATCAAGTCCGCACTCCGCAAGGAGACCATTGCGAACACGATCGTTCCCGTCGTATGCGGAACCTCTTACAAGAACAAGGGTGTCCAGAAGCTTCTTGACGCGATCATCGACTACATGCCTTCCCCGCTCGACGTTCCGCCGATCTCCGGTGTAACTCCCGACGGTGAGGAGCAGGTACGTCATTCAAGCGACGAAGAGCCTTTCGCCGCTCTCGCATTCAAGATCATGACCGACCCGTACGTCGGAAAGCTCTGCTTCTTCCGCGTATATTCCGGTACGGTCGAGGCGGGCTCCAACGTATACAACTCCGTAAAGAACGCCAAGGAGCGCTGCGGACGTATACTTCAGATGCACGCAAACGAGCGTCAGGACATCGAAAAGTGCTACTCCGGTGATATCGCCGCAATGGTAGGTCTCAAGAACACCTCCACCGGTGATACCCTCTGCGACGAAGCACATCCCATTATCCTTGAGTCCATGGAGTTCCCGGAGCCGGTTATCCGTGTTGCGATCGAGCCCAAGACCAAGGCAGGTCAGGAGAAGATGGGTATTGCCCTTGCAAAGCTTGCGGAAGAAGATCCGACCTTCAAGACCTACACCGATGAAGAGACCGGACAGACGATTATCGCCGGAATGGGCGAACTCCACCTGGAGATCATTGTTGACCGTCTTCTCCGCGAATTCAAGATTGAGGCAAACGTAGGCAGACCTCAGGTGTCCTACAAAGAGACGATCCGCAAGACCGTCGATCAGGATACCAAGTATGCCCGTCAGTCCGGCGGTAAGGGTCAGTACGGTCACTGTAAGATCATCATTGAGCCCAACGAGCCCGGTAAGGGTTACGAATTCATCAACAAGATCGTCGGCGGTGCTATTCCGAAGGAATACATCCCCGCCGTTGATGCAGGTATTCAGGGCGCTATGCAGAACGGTGTCCTCGCAGGCTACGACGTAGTAGACGTAAAGGTAACTCTTTACGACGGTTCGTACCACGAGGTCGACTCTTCCGAAATGGCATTCAAGATCGCCGGCTCCATGGCTTTCAAGGAAGCTATGCGCAAGGCAGATCCCGTGCTCACCGAGCCTATCATGAAGGTCACCATCATCACTCCCGACGAATACCTCGGAGATGTTATCGGTGACGTCAACTCGCGCCGCGGTCAGATCCAGACGATGGAGAACATCCCGGGTGCGACACAGATCACAGCGATGATTCCGCTTGCGGAAATGTTCGGATATGCAACCGAGCTGCGTTCGAGAACGCAGGGCCGCGGTCAGTATTCTATGGAGCCGAGCCACTTTGCTGAGGTTCCGAAGAGCATTCAGGAAGCGATCATCAAGCAGAAAACCGGTCAGTAATCCGGTCCAACGAACAAAAATTATTTTTAGGAGGATTTTCCAATGGCAAAGGCACATTTTGAAAGAACCAAGCCCCACGTTAATATCGGTACCATCGGTCACGTTGACCACGGTAAGACCACTCTGACTGCGGCTATCACCAAGACTCTTTCTCTCGCAAACGATAACATCGAATTCATGGCATATGACCAGATCGATAACGCTCCCGAAGAGAGAGCTCGCGGAATCACAATCAACACCCGTCACGTTGAGTACGAGACCGAAGCACGTCACTATGCACACGTTGACTGCCCCGGCCACGCCGACTACGTTAAGAACATGATTACAGGTGCTGCACAGATGGACGGCGCTATCCTCGTTGTTGCAGCTTCCGACGGTCCTATGCAGCAGACCCGTGAGCACATCCTTCTCGCTCGTCAGGTTGGCGTTCCTGCAATCGTTGTTTACCTCAACAAGACCGACCTCGTTGACGACGAAGAGCTCCTCGAGCTTGTAGAGATGGAAGTTCGTGAGCTTCTCAACGAGTACGACTTCCCGGGCGACGATATTCCGATCATCCGCGGCTCCGCTCGTGCTGCTCTCGAAGCTCCCAACGACATCAACGATCCTGCATACGACTCCATCAAGGAGCTCATGAAGGCTGTTGACGAGTATATTCCTACTCCCGCTCGTAAGACTGACGAGCCCTTCCTCCTCCCTGTCGAGGACGTATTCTCCATCTCCGGACGCGGAACCGTTGCTACCGGACGTGTTGAGCGCGGTACCGTTAAGGTTTCCGACACCGTTGAGATCATCGGTCTCACCGAGGAGAGAAAGACCACCGTTATCACCGGTGTTGAGATGTTCCACAAGCAGATGGATCAGGCAGAAGCAGGAGACAACGTAGGTCTTCTTCTCCGCGGTATCGCGAAGAACGAGATTGAGCGCGGACAGGTTCTCTGCAAGCCCGGCTCCATTCATCCGCACACCAAGTTTGTCGGACAGGTTTACGTTCTGACCGAGAAAGAAGGCGGACGTCAGAAGCCGTTCTTCTCCGGCTACCGTCCTCAGTTCTACTTCAGAACTACCGACGTTACCGGCACGATTACTCTTCCCGATGATGTTGAGATGTGCCGCCCCGGCGACAACGTTGACATGAGCGTTGAGCTTATTACTCCTATCGCTATCGAGAAGGGACTCCGTTTCGCTATCCGTGAGGGTGGACGTACCGTTGGTTCCGGCGTCGTTATCGAGATCAAAGAGTAATTGATCCGATTCTTTCAAAAATCCCGCAGAATTATCTGCGGGATTTTTATTTTGCCTACCACTCACGCAAGTCGAACGGAGTACCTCCCCGGCAGCTGTGACGTCTGCCCACGCTCGGAGTACCCACCCAAAAACTGTTGTCATCGCTGATGCTCCGTTGTCTGCGCTCCCCAAACGCCGCCCAAACTGTTGCAGTTTCAGGCAAAGCGAAAAATACCTCCGGAAAAGCCCTGCATCCCCCGCTTTATTTCCCACGGCACAAAAAGCTGCCGCAATTGAGTAACCTCAATTGCGGCAGCCGTATTTCAATTATTCACGCCGATTCTCGCGGTAGCGGCTTATATTTATTTTCCGTACTTTTCGTCCATCTCGTCGGAGTATGCGTTCATCATCGCCTCGATCTCCACCCAGTCCTCGTCGGTGAAGGTGATCGCCGGATCGTCGGAAAAACGGTAGATATCCGGAATACCGATCTTCGGCATATTGCGGTAGAAGCGCATAGCGTCATCATGGTTTGCAAAGTTTACGGAGTCCGTATCGATAAGCACGCCCGGCATAGCAGCCTCGAACAGCTTTGCTCTCAGACCCATCGTCTCCGTTTCGTTGCGCAGATCCCACGAATAGTCGTGGAGACGCGCCTGATCGCAAACCTCGTCAAAATAAGGATGGCACGGACTTGCGTTGATAAGCGCATCCGGCTTGATCTCCTTTGCGGTGCTGTAGATCAGATTGTAAAGCTCCTTCGTCATCTGCGCGCCGTACTTGCCGCCGGCAGACTTTGCGCTCTTGCCGTAAGGCATGATGAGCGAATAGTCAAGCTTGAAGCCGTCGCAGTTCATGCATCCCTCTTCGTCCGAAAGGAGATAATGAAGTATTTTCTTGAGATGCGCGCGGTACTTCTCGTTCGTGGGATCGGCATAAGGCGGATAGTTCAGGCTGAAGCTTCTGTACGGGATTCCCTCTCCGGTCATTACCTCATCCTCGGGAAGTCCCTCGCCGCCCCACAGACGGAACCACAGGATCGTATGTATTCCGCGCGAATGCATTTCATCGGTAAACGCACGCATGTCGGGCCATCTTTCGGGATCGGGCAGGCAGTCGCCGTAGGTCTTCTGCCATTTGTCGTCGATTATGAGCATCGTCGGACGTATGTTGTGATCCTTTATCATGTCCGCGATCTTCATGTATGCGTCCTGTCTTGCCATTCCCGCCTGAGAGCATCCGTCGGTGATGAGCATCTCCTGCTCGTTCCATCCGCAGACGATAGGACCTCTCCACCAGCGCGGTATGTCCTTTCTCTCGTTTTTGCGGCAAAGCCCCGTATCAAAGTGATAAGCGGAATACTTTCTTACGATATCAAGATCGTCGTCTCCGAAGAACGCACGGATAACGGGAAGAGTGAATTCACCGTCAACGGCAGTATGTCCGTCGAGCGCGGTCGAGAGATAGAAGCCGCGGCGGCGCGTATTAAATCCGAGATTGTAATCGAAGTGGAAGAAGTTGTACTCTCCGTCCTTCGCGCACATTCCGAGACCGAAGCGTCCGTCAAGTCCCTCGGTGCGGAACGAGAAGCAGTACGGCGGCGGAATCAGGAGCTCAAAGAAGGAGCGGTACGGAAGCGCCGCGGGCATTATATTGCGGAATGCCGGATCGGTTCCGCCGCAGGGAATGAAGTATTCGCAGAAATTGTAGTCCGAGCAGGTGTAATCGGTATCCTCAAGATGCGCGCTGAAGTAATCGACCTTGCCGACACGTCCTTTGCCCTTCACCGTCACGGAATAGGTGAAGCCTTCCCTATCGCAGGACAGACGGTATTCCTTGTTCCACAGATCGGAAGTTCCCTTCCACAAGAATTCGCCGTCCGATATCTTCTCAATAGCGGCGGGAGTGCGCTCGCCGTGCTCCTCATGCTCTGTGAATTCTCCGTCAAGCTCCGTAACGGTTCCGACGGATGTGGCGGGCATGAGGTCGGTGACTCTCACGCCGTCCTGATAAACGCGGATCGCCGAAGTGCCTATTTCAAGGCTGTACCGATCCCCTTTGTAAATGTAGTTTTCCATAAAAATCCCCTTTTGTTTATTGAACCGCGTTTCGGCGGCTTATTCCTTTACAAGATAGCGCACGGATGCAAAATGCTTCGGTGCGGTTTCGTACACGATTCCCGCGCGCAGCTCGTCGCCGGTGAATCTTTCGCCGCTGCGTCGGTCGATATAGACCGCTCCGCGCTCGGCACGGCTGATTTTCAGCCTGTATGAGACATTCTTCACGCTGTCCTCCGTCTGGATAAAAGACAGAAGTATCTCCGAGCTGTCGACGTTCGTGTAATAATATGCGGCGCATCCGTTCTCCGGCGGATTCTTCAGACGGTAAAGCTCGCCGTCCTTTATGAGGTGCTCGTACTCGCGGTACTGCTCAATTTCGTGAGGAATGCGCGCCTTGACCGCCTCATCGACCGTAAGTATGTTCATCTCGTATCCGAGCATTCCGTGAATTGCGACCGCCCAACGGTAGTCGATCTCGTCGGGATCGTCGCCGGGATGCGAAACATGGCAGCTCATCGTCGCCGCCGGATACGCAAGCGTGGAGCCGTATTGGATCACCGTGCGCGCCGCCGGCAGAGTAAGATCGCTTGTCCATATCTGCTCGCCGTATCGCATCATTCCGAGGTCGTAACGTCCGCCGCCGCCGGAACACGTCTCGATAATAATATCGGGGAATCGGCTGCGGAACCACGAGAGAAGCTCATACACGCCGAGCATATAACGGTGCGGAACCTCCTTCTGCCTTTCGGGCGGGAGGAAGTCGCTGCCCACCTCCGAGAGGTGGCGGTTCATATCCCACTTTATATAGTCGATCGGCACACCGCCGAATGTTTTTTCAAACGATGTCTTGAGATACTCGACGACATCGCGGTTCGACATATCGAGGACAAGCTGATGCCTCGAGAGCGACGACGTTCTTCCGGGGACGCGGAGCGTCCATTCGGGATGCGCGCGGTAGAGATCGCTGTCGGGGTTGACCATCTCCGGCTCAATCCAGATTCCGAAGCCGACGCCCTCCGCCTTCACACGTTCGGCAAACGCCTTTAATCCGTCTGGGAAGCGTTCGCGGTTTTCGAACCAATCGCCGAGCCCGGCGCGGTCGTTCACTCTCTTGCCGAACCAGCCGTCGTCCATGACGAGCATATCGATTCCGTATCTGCGGCTCTCCCTTGCGAAGTCGATAAGTACCTTTTCGTCTATGTCGAAGAACACCGCCTCCCACGAGTTGAGGACGACGGGGCGGTGCTCCGTCTTGTCGGGCGGAAGTATGTGCGCACGGGTGAACTTGTGGAAATTGCGGCTCATCTGTCCGATGCCCGATGCCGAATACGTCATGACGGCTTCCGGTGCCTCGAATACCTCGCCCGGCTCAAGCCTCCATCCGAAATTCTCGCTTCCGATCCCGACCTGAACGCGGGTGTACTCCTCCTGCCCCTGCTCGACCTCGCTGAGGAAGTTTCCGCTGTAGACGAAGTTGAAGCCGTAGACGCTTCCGCGCTCCTCGGTCGCCTTACGCTCCGCTATTGCAATAAACGGGTTGAATTGGTGGCTCGACGCGCCGCGGCGGCTGAACACGCTCTGCGATCCCATTCTGACGGGAAGGCGGCAGACGTTTCTCTCCCAGCAGTGCGCGCCGTGCAGGCTTATCATATCCCACTCGCGTCCGGGAATATCGCAGGTGAGGCTCATCATCTTCTCGATATCTACGGGAGCCTTGCCGTGGTTTTCAAGCACCGAATAGCGGCTTATGACATCGCAGTCCTCGAAAACGGTGTAGTAAAGCTTCAGCGTGCATCCCGTAACCTCATCGTCGGTCATCGTGATCTCGAGAGTCTTTGCGTCCTCGTCCGCGCGCGCAAACGGAAGACCGGAGATCTCGCGGCGTCCGCTGAAAATGCGGTGCTTCTTATATGTAAAGAGCGTTACGGAATTGCCGTCCGCGTTCTTTATTTTAAGAGCGGTGGAACGGAAATCTCCCGAACCGAAGAACGGGCATTCGAGAAACGCCTCGTCGAGCGAAAGCTCCTCATCCTCCTCGCTCTTGTAAGGCGAAAACGAATGCAGGCGGTGGAAATACTGCGGATCAAGCCCGCGGATCTTTTTTCCGTAATAAAGATGTACGGGATACTTTCCGTGAAGAATCATGAGATCGTATTCCGTGTTCTTCGTTCTCAGACGAAATCGCATCCCGTTCTTTTCAAATTTTATCGACATGGGTTCTCCTTTGCGGATATCATTTTTTACGGACCGCATATCCGGATAAGCTGTGGAGTACGTCTCCTGCACGTTTTCTGTCCGAATGCAAAGCGGGCAAAAGTGCGCGCAGCACGACGGTGCAGTCCTCGCGCCCGATCATTGCGGAGCCGCGCGGTATTGCGAAACTTCCCCGACGGGCGTGATGACCCGGAAACGGTCATTGTAATTTTACCATACCTTCAACCGTTTGGCAACTCGTTTTTTTCGTTTCCGATAAAATAAATGCGCCGCATCATTTATTACTTCGACACTATTGACATTTTTTCGGAAACATGATAGAATATTCTAAAAGTTTTAATCTGATAATAATAAAGGCGGTAATATGCTCTCACTGAAAAACTACCTTTGGGTCTTTTTCCTCTCAATGGTCCCCGTACTTGAGCTTCGTGCGGCCATCCCGATAGGCGCAACGCTCGGGCTTGAATGGGTAGCGAACTACCTCATCTGCGTGATCGGAAATATGATCCCCGTTCCGATCATACTTCTCTTCGTCCGTCATGTACTCGAATGGATGAAAAAGATCCCCCGTCTTGATAAAATAGCCCTCTGGGTAGAAAACAAAGCTCAGAAGAACACCCCCAAGGTACAGAAATACGCATCCCTCGGACTTCTTATATTTGTCGCGCTTCCCCTGCCGGGAACCGGCGCGTGGACGGGCGCTCTTGTCGCCGCCATGCTCGATATGCGGATGAAATACGCGATCCCGTCAATATTCTGCGGAGTACTTATCGCCGGTCTGATAATGTCGCTTGCATCATACGGACTGGTATCGTTTCTCACCTTTCTTGCCTGAGCAGACCGCACCGTATAAAAATCGACGTTTTATTCTCCGTAAGCCGACGCCGACACACTTTGATCCCTATGATATGAAATGATTCGGAGGAAAAATGAAAAATATCGCAAAAGCGCTTAAAGAACGACTTCATTATATCGTATACGGGATATTTCTCGCAATACACGCTTTCAACCTGATCCCCGTGATACGCTACGGAGACGACTACTATTACAGCATGTTTTTCCGCCGCGGAATATCATATTTTCTTTCGGAGACCGCAGTCCATTATACGCAGACAAACGGAAGATTCTTCGTACATCTTTTAGATGAAGTGCTTCTTTATCTGCCGCTTGCGGCGTGGAAGGTGTTCGAGTTCTTCGTCATTGCGCTGACGGTTCTTCTCGTCGCCGAGATCGCCTCCGGAAACGACCGGGCGCGTTTTCCCTCGTCGCTTATCATGTCGTGCACCGCATTCTCGCTGATCGGACTTCCGATACTCCGCGAAGCCGTGTATTGGGCGACGGGATCACTGAATTATGTCTTCCCGGTAATGCTCACTCTGCTGCTCTTCTTCGCTTACTCACGCCTCGCCGATGAGGAGCGCGGCGCGCGGTATCTTCCCGTGCTCGCCTTTTTCGCATCCTTCACCGCCGAGCAAAGCGCCACGGCATCGCTGTTCATCTGCATCGTAATGCCGATCTACATCGCCGCCGTAAAGAAAAAGAAGCTCTGCACCTCGTACATCGTAAGCATATTCACGTCTGCGGCGGCGTTCGCCACAGTGATGTTCTCGCCCGGCAACTCCATCCGCCAGACCTATTACCCGGAGTTTTACGCAAAGTCCCTGTTCGGGAAAATAAGAGGAAACCTCAGCGAATTTTTCGGAATAGTGTTCAACGTCGGCGTTGTGTTCGTCTTTTTCCTCTTCTTTTTTACCGTTGCGGGATACACTTTCGGAAAAAGATTCATCGAGATCGTGCGGAAACGGGAAGGAAATATCGCATACGCCGTATTCTGCGGAGCCTCCGCTCTGTCGTGCTCAGTTTCAGCCGTGCTTTTACTTGCCGGAACAAAGTTTTTCCCGAGACTTTCTCCGTCCGTCGCCCAGCTTACGATTTCCGCGGTCGTCTCTCTTGCGTTCTGCACTGTATACTTTATGATCTCCGCGCTGCGCGGGGAGAGCGTCGTTCCGTTTATCTTCACCGCCGCCTGCGTAGGAGTATCGGGCGCCATGCTGATCTCTCCCGTATACGGACCGCGCACGCTCTACATTACGGTCATCTTCCTCGCCGTCACGACCGTATACATGCTTGCCGATCTGCCCGACAGCGTATTCAAAAAATCGCTTGTTCCGCTTCTCGCCATGTCCTTTGCCGCCGTCAAATGTGAGATGTTTTCCGTCAAAACCGTATTATGCATACTCGTTGTCACGGCGATTGCCGATGCGACTCTCACCATCACAAAGCGGAAATTCCGCCTTTCTGCCGTTCTCGCGGCCGCGTTCTCGCTGATGCTCTTCCTCTCCGTGGGATTCGGATACTTTTCGAATTACGAAGTCAACCGCTTCAACGAAAATGCGTGTGCTTCGTTCGTCGGTGAAGATCAGGACGGACCGCTCGTGCTCTCGTATCCCGTGAAGTCAAAGTACGGCTGGACGCTTCCCTTCCGTGATCCGTATCAGGCGGGAAAATTCAAAATCCTTTACGGTATCCCCGAGGAAACCGAGATAGTCTACAAAACGCCCGAGGAGCTCGGCATAAAGAGCACAATTTTTTCAAAATAACGTCGATATTCGATATTTTCTATTGCATTGCGCCGCAATGTGTGATACAATAGACCGAAAAGAAAAATACAAACTTATCAAGAGCGGCTGAGGGACTGGCCCTGTGAAGCCCGGCAACCTATCCTGCTTTGCACGCAGGACAAGGTGCTAATTCCCGACAGATAAGAGGTCAAAGCACATTCGCGCCTCCGCTCTGCCGGAGGCGTTTTTGTTTCGTATGTATTGCCGCCTGCTTTTGATACGGGAAAGGAAATCAAAATGAAAAGACTTTTTACCTCCGAATCCGTTACGGAAGGACATCCCGATAAAGTATGCGATCAGATATCCGACGCGATACTCGACGCATATCTGAAGGAAGACCCGTTCGCGCGCGTCGCCTGCGAAGTAAGCTGCACAACGGGACTGATCCTCATAATGGGCGAGATCACCTCATCCGCGCACATCGACAGAGAGTCCGTCGCACGCGAAACCGTCCGCCGGATCGGCTATGACCGCGCAAAGCTCGGCTTCGACTGCGACACATGCGCCGTCATTCAGTCGGTGCACCGTCAGTCTCCCGATATCGCGCTCGGCGTGGATCATTCGTATGAGGCAAAGCTCGGCGAGGACGATTCGCTCGAGACGGGCGCCGGAGACCAGGGAATCATGTTCGGCTATGCGACAAACGAAACGCCCGAATTAATGCCGCTTGCGATCTCCCTCGCACACACGACCGCAAAGCGCCTTGCCGAGGTCCGCAAGACGGGCGCGCTCACCTATCTCCGCCCCGACGGAAAAACTCAGTACACCGTCGAGTACGAAAACGGCAAGCCCGTGCGCATCGACACGGTTGTCGTCTCCACTCAGCACAGTCCCGACGTATCGGTCGAGGACATCCGCCGCGACATGACGGATCACGTCATCGCGCCCTGCGTTCCCTCCGGCATGATCGACGCGGAGACGAAAATATATGTAAATCCCACCGGACGCTTTGTCATCGGCGGTCCCTACGGAGATTCCGGTCTCACCGGACGTAAGATAATCGTTGACACCTACGGCGGTGCTTCACGTCACGGCGGCGGCGCTTTCTCCGGAAAGGATCCGACAAAGGTCGATCGCAGCGCGTCGTATGCCGCGCGTTACCTTGCAAAGAACATCGTTGCGGCGGGAATCGCCGACCGCGCAGAGATTCAGCTCGCCTACGCAATCGGCGTTGCACGCCCGGTATCGCTCATGATCGAGACCTTCGGCACCGAAAAGTGCGACATCTCCCGCCTCGGCGATGTGATAAGCGAGCTTGTCGATCTGCGTCCCGATGCGATAATCAAAAAATTCAATCTGCGTAAGCCCATATATGAGCCTCTTGCATCTTACGGTCACATGGGACGCGAGGAACTCGGCGTACTCTGGGAAAAGACCGATCTCGCAGATACCCTCAGAAGCGAATTCGGACTTTGATAATTGCAAATACTCCCCCTGCGGCATATACTGAGCGCAGGGGGATATTTTTATGCTTTATGAAATAATTTGCTGTCTGCTCTGCGTATTTGCCGTCTACGGAATCTACTGCGCCGCGCGCGAGGTATATTTTCTTCTCATGACGCGCAGCGGGAGAAGCGAGGACGGCGACGAGAACAACAGCTCCGACTGCGGACATAACTGCATCGCCTGCCGCGGCTGTACGCTGTCCCGCGGCGAGAACGTCTCCGACAAAAGCTCCGAAGAATCACAGCCGCATAATGTCTCCAAGGAAAAATCCTCAAAAGATTGAACTTTTGTTCGGAATATGGTACAATAAACAAATGAAGTGATGACGCCTTTTCGGGCGGGTGAGTTTTCGCTGAAAAGCGCCGATACGGTGCGTTTTGCAGAAACCGCGCTCACATGCCGGGGAAAGCGCCCGGCCTTGCCGTAATGTACGATGCGGTGCACCCGCCTTCACTATTTCTTATTATCAAAAGGAGAATGCCATGCCGGAAGAGCTGACGATAAACGAACAGAAAAAGAATATGTCGGTCTCCGGCACTGTGGATTCCGTTATCTACTCAAGCGAGGAAACGGGATACACCGTCTGCCTGCTTGAATCCGAGGGGGAATGCGTCACCGTCGTCGGTACGCTTCCCTATCTGACCGAGGGCGACAGGATCACCGCATACGGATCGTTCGTCAATCATCCGGTATACGGCGTTCAGTTCAAGTGCGAATTCTTCGAAAGGGTCATGCCCGAAACGAAAGGGGACATTCTGCGCTATCTCTCGTCCGGTGCCGTAAAGGGGATCGGACCGAAGACCGCCTCCCGCATAGTGGACAAATTCGGCGAGGACTCCTTCGACGTGATCGAAAATCATCCCGATTGGCTCGCGGAGATCAACGGTATATCGCAGAAAAAAGCCGCCGTCATATCGCAAAGCTTCCGTGAGATGGCGGGAGCGCGCGACGTGATCATGTTCTGCCGCAATCTCTGCTCCGGCGCGACCGCAATGAGAATATACAAGAAATGGGGACGCGACTCCGTCGGAAAGATACGCGAAAACCCGTACCGCCTTTGCAGCGAATTCCACGGGATAGGATTCCGCCGTGCCGATGAGATCGCGCTCACGATCGGCACCGACAAGAATTCCCACGAAAGGCTGTCTGCCGGAATCTCCTACGTCCTCTCGGCATATATGCAGAAAACGGGAAACACCCTGATGCCGGAGGGCGAGCTTACCGATACGTCAGCCGCGCTTCTCGATGTCCCCGCCGAGATTCTCGCCCCGGTGCTCGATGACGAGATAAAAAGGTCACACGCCGTCGGCACGGTCTCGAACGGTGAAAGATACATAAGCCTGCCGCGCGCCGCCGAAGCGGAAAAATACTGCGCCGCGAAGCTCGTGCAGCTTTACCGTCTCTGCCCGAGAATCGGCGATGCCGATATTCCGATACTTATCTCGCGCTGCGAAAACGATTCGCATATCGAATATGCCGATCTCCAAAAGGAAGCGATATATGCCGCCCTCTCCGGCGGAGTCTGCGTAATAACGGGCGGTCCGGGAACCGGAAAAACGACGGTCATACGCGCGCTCATATCGATATTCGACGGGCTCGGACTGAAGTGCGCGCTTGCGGCACCGACGGGACGCGCGGCAAAGCGCATGAGCGAGGCGACGTCGTATGAAGCAAAAACGGTCCACCGCCTTCTCGAAATGGAATACACCGGAGACGACGAAAACGCTTCGTTCCTCCGCGATGAGAAAAATCTCCTCGATGAAAACGTCTTCATCATCGACGAAGCGTCGATGATCGACATCTTCCTGTTCCATTCCCTGCTCCGCGCGATCAAGCCCGGCGCGCGCCTCATCCTGATCGGAGACGCGGATCAGCTTCCGCCTGTCGGCGCGGGCAACGTCCTTGACGATCTCATATGCTCGGAGGCGTTTCCGCTCGTTCGCCTGACGAGAATATTCCGTCAGAGCGGCGAAAGCATGATCGTCACCAACGCACATATGATAAATGAAGGGAAATTTCCCGACTGCTCTAATAAGGACGGAGATTTCTTTCTCATGCTGCGGTATTCCGACGGCGAAACCGCATCTACGGTCGCCGAGCTTATAAAAAAGCGGCTTCCGGCGAAATACGGAAAGGACATCGCGGGAGATATACAGATAATAACACCGTCGAGAAAGGGCGCGTCCGGCACGGTCGAGCTGAACGCGCGCCTTCAGCAGCTTCTGAACCCCCGAGCCCCCGAAAAAGCGGAGAAGGCATTCGGAGAAAAGATATTCCGCGACGGCGATCGGGTAATGCAGACCAAGAACAACTACTCCGTCGAATGGGAGAAGGATTCGGTTTCGGGCGTCGGAATATTCAACGGCGACATCGGACAGCTTATTTCCGTGGATCACGCCTCCGGCACGTTCAGAATAAACTTTGACGGAAGGATCTGCGACTACGACTTTGCCTTTGCGGACGAGCTTGACCACGCCTACGCCGTGACGGTTCACAAAAGTCAGGGCAGCGAATACCCGTTTGTCATAATCCCGCTTTACCGCTGCGCTCCGATGCTTCTCACGAGAAACCTTATATACACCGCGATCACACGCGCCTCGCGTATGGCTATACTCGTCGGCGACCCGTCCGTACTCTCGACGATGATCGAGAATACGGGTCACACAAAACGCCTCACCCGCCTGAAGGAGAACATAACGGAGGCGCTCGGTGAATAAGCTTACGCTGCGCCGCATCGCCGCGCGCATCTGCGACACCGTGTTCCCGAGAAAGTGCATCCTTTGCGGGGAGCTTCTCGATCCGGACCGCGGCGCGGAAATGTGCGAAAAGTGTCTCGGCGCATATTCCGATGCGCTCGCGCTCACCTGCCCCGTATGCGGAAAAGGCGCGAAATCATGCCGCTGCCGCTGCGGTGCGTCCCCCGATACCGCCGAGCTCACGGTGCTCGGATTTTATACGGGGGCGGACAGCGATATCGGTCGCCTTGTATACCGTTTCAAGCGCGAATACGACCGCGACATCCGAAAATTCTTCGCGCGTTCTCTCGCCGCCGCGCTGAGCTCCGATATCGGAAAGGACATATCGGACTTCACCGTGACATTTCCGCCGAGGAGCCGCGATGCCGAAAGGAAATACGGCTTTGATCAGTCGGAACGTCTGGCATCGCTGACCGCCGAGTACATCGGAGCCGGATTCGACGCGGTATTCATCCGAAGCGGAGGCACAGATCAGAAAAAGCTCTCCGCCGCAATGCGGCGCGCAAACGTATCGGACGCATTCCGGCTGAAGTCGGGAGCAAAGGTCGCCGGAAAACGTTTCATACTGATCGACGATATCATCACCACCGGTTCCACCGTCGAGAAATGCGAGTCACTGCTCCTCGAAGCGGGTGCCGCCGAAGTGCATCCCGCATCTCTTTTCCGCACAATGCCGAAGGAGCGCAAAGAGAAAGTCCCGCCGGACTCCGGTCTGTGGTTTGAGGACTGAGAATCAGCCGCCGTCTCCCGGAAGCATGAGGCGGCGTTCCCGCTTATTGAAGAACGCATACAGAAGCACAACGACATTCGTCGCGGTCATCGCCGACACGCACAGATCGGCGATATTCCACATGAGTGCGGAGCCGATGACGCTCCCCGCGATACACGAAATGCCGAACAGCACGAAATAAATTCCGAGCGCAAGGCGGCTGTGCGTAAGATATCTCAGCGCGACCACGCCGTAGTACGATTGGCAGATCACCGTCGCGTATGCGAAAAGAATTACGGATACCGAGATCACATGTCCCGCGGCGCGACCCGCGAACGTCCGGTACGCGAGGACCGAAAGCCTTACTCCGTCCTCACCCCTGCCGTCGCCGAGAAGAAGTATCACGATCGCCGTCAACGTGCAGATCACCACCGTATCCGCAAACACTTCGAATATTCCGAAAATTCCCTGATCGTGAGGGGAATTTGTATTTGCGGAGGCATGTGCGGTCGGCGCGGTGCCGCATCCCGCTTCGTTCGACAGTATGCCGCGGGTGACCCCGAAGCGCACGGCGCGGCTCAGCGCAAAGCCTCCCGCACCGCCCGCCGCGGCTTTAAGCGAGAACGCGGAGCCGAAGATATCGGCGAATATCCCCGGCAGCCTTTCCGTGTTCGCAAATATTATATAAAGGGAAAGAAGTATATACACTCCCGAAAGAAACGGGATAAGCTTCACCGTCACGTCGGAGATCCGCCTGAGAGAGCCGAGCATCACCGCAAGCGAAAGCACGCACATGACCGCGCCGACGGCGATCGGCGGGATGCGCTCGGAATACACCGCGGCGGCGGCGTTCGACTGAACGATATTCCCCGTCACAAGGGAATTTGCGAGGCAGAGGAGCGCGAAAAATCCGCCGAGCCGCGGAGAAAGCATATCCGACATATAGTACATCGCGCCGCCGAAAAAGCCGTCGGCGTTTTTTCTTCGGTGAGCCACGGCGAGTACGACCTCGGCATACTTTACCCCCATCGCAAGAAGAGCGCTGACCCACATCCAGAACACCGCGCCCGCGCCGCCCGCAACAATGGCGCTTGCCACACCCGCGATATTCCCCACGCCGAGCGTGCCCGCAAGTGCCACGGTCATCGCTTTGAACGGTGTCTGTCCCCCTCCGGTCAGACCCTTTTTCAGCGAACGGAAGAATTTCACCGGATGCACAATCCAGAAAAAGTGAAGATACGACGAGAACAAAAGCCCGCAGCCGAGAAGCAGCACGGGCATTATCATTCCCGACAGAAGAGCGTTAATATTATCAAGCATATTACAGTTTACGCCCGATCCGCACGGATTATTACATCCGCGTGCGGACGTGTCGCGGTCATTTCCCCTTTTTTCGGGCTTTTCTCCGCCCGTTTAGCACTCGCCGCAGGTCAGTGTAAAAACATATTAGGCATATTTTGTAAACGATATGTTAACTCTTCGAAATTCCCTTGATTTTTCTATATGCCGGGTATAGAATATATCATGTGATTGGCACTCAGGTACAGTGAGTGCTAAATCAGATTAACGAAATAAATAAAGTGCGATGCACAAAAGCAGGAGGTATATTATGAATATCAAACCTTTGGCAGACCGCGTTGTAGTAAAGGCGATCGAAGCAGAGGAAAAGACCACGGCGGGAATCATTCTCCCCGGCAGTGCTCAGGAAAAGCCTCAAATGGCGGAGGTCGTTGCGGTAGGTCCGGGCGGACTCGTAGACGGCAAGGAAGTCGTTATGACCGTTAAGGTCGGCGACCGTGTAATCACCAGCAAGTACGCAGGCACCGAAGTAAAGTGCGGTGATACCGAATACAACATCGTTCGTCAGAACGACATTCTCGCAATAGTTGAGTAATAACAGGAGGGATTTACAATGGCTAAGGATATTCTTTACGGAGCAGATGCAAGATCCGCTCTTCTCGCAGGCGTAGATAAGCTTGCAAATACGGTTAAGATCACTCTCGGACCGAAGGGCAGAAACGTTGTCCTCGACAAGAAGTTCGGCACTCCGCTGATCACCAACGACGGTGTTACCATCGCAAAGGAGATCGAGCTTGAGAACGCATCCGAGAACATGGGCGCACAGCTCGTCCGCGAAGTTGCGACCAAGACCAACGATGCTGCCGGAGACGGCACCACCACCGCTACTCTTCTCGCTCAGGCATTCATCCACGAGGGCATGAAGAACGTAACCGCAGGCGCAAATCCGATGGTTATCCGCCGCGGTATCCAGAAGGCTGTAGACCGCGCCGTCGCAGACCTCACCGCTAATTCCAAGAAGGTCAACGGCACTGCAGACATCGCCCGCGTAGGCACTATCCCCGCAGGTGACGAGGTGATCGGTACCCTGATCGCAGACGCTATGGAAAAGGTCACCGCAGACGGCGTAATCACCGTTGAGGAGTCTAAGTCCGCCGAAACCTACTGCGAAGTAGTCGAAGGCATGCAGTTCGACCGTGGTTATCTCTCCCCCTACATGGCAACCGATACCGATAAGATGGAAGCCGTTCTCGACGACGCGCTTGTTCTTATCACCGATAAGAAGATCTCGAACATCCAGGAGATCCTTCCCCTTCTTGAAAAGATCGTCCAGAGCGGTGCACGCCTGCTCATCATTGCAGAGGATGTCGAAGGCGAAGCTCTCACGACTCTCGTTCTCAATAAGCTCCGCGGCACGTTCAACTGCGTAGCGGTCAAGGCTCCCGGCTTCGGCGACCGCCGCAAGGAAATGCTCCGCGACATCGCAGTGCTCACCGGCGGCGAGGTCATCTCGAGCGAGCTCGGACTTGAGCTCAAGGAAGCCACTCTCGAGCAGCTCGGTCACGCACGTCAGATCAAGGTCAACAAGGACAACACGATCATCGTCGGCGGCGCTGGCGATCCCGAGGCAATCAAAGCCCGCGTAAGCCAGATCAAGAACGCTATCGAGACCACCACCTCCGATTTCGACCGCGAGAAGCTTCAGGAGAGACTTGCAAAGCTTTCCGGCGGCGTTGCCGTGCTCAAGGTCGGCGCAGCTACCGAAACCGAGATGAAGGAAAAGAAGCTCCGCATCGAGGACGCCCTCAACGCTACCCGCGCAGCAGTTGAGGAAGGCATCGTTGCAGGCGGCGGTACCGCTTACATCAACGTCATTGACGATGTGGCAAAGCTTTCCGACACCGTTGAAGGCGACGAAAAGACCGGTGTAAACATCGTTGTACGCGCACTTGAGGCTCCGCTCCGTCAGATAGCCGAGAACGCAGGCTTCGAAGGCTCCGTCATCGTTGACAAGGTTCGCAAGAGCGGCAAGGTCGGATACGGCTTCGACGCAGCTTCCGAGACCTACTGCGACATGGTTGAGGCGGGAATCGTCGATCCTACCAAGGTTACACGCAGCGCTCTCCAGAACGCGGCAAGCGTAGCTTCCACCGTTCTCACCACCGAGGCTCTCGTCGTATCTCAGCCCGAGCCGGAACCGGCTGCACCCGCAGGCGGTATGGGCGGCGGTATGGGCGGTATGTATTAATCCCGCAGCAGAATACCGATTTGTTCCGAAGGGACTGTCATGTAAAGTGACAGTCCCTTCGTTTTTTTGCCTTCCCGCAGCTCTTCTCCGAACGCTCCGCATCTGCGCCCGAAGCTCACGGCGCAAGAACTCCCCACCGGCCAAACGACGAACGGAAAATCTCCATATAACCCCCTCCGGCTTGTCCGAAAGAATCTCACCGTAGGTTGATAATCCGGCGAAGCGCGGACAACTTAAAATTGGACAAAAAGCGACCTCTTTGTAAATTAATTTAATTTTCTGTGGCGTTTGTTGACACACTTCATAATTCATGCTACAATTTGGCTGAGGAGTACATGTATACCTCAAAAATTATTGTTGGATATAAATGAAGGGAAGAAGCCTCAAAAGGCATCTTTAAACCGCGCAAGCAGACATATAAATACATAAAATCTCAATGTTTTTTGTCGTATTACGGAAATTTATTGACTTTCATATATTTATCTGATAAAATTCATTATGCGGATAAAATATTGAAAGGAATTGCATTTATGAAAAAACCCCTTATCCTTGCCATCAGTGCTGTGGCAGTTGTCACAGTGCTCGCATCGCCTCGGTTAGGTTTTTCGGCAAATTGCACTGCCCCCGTTATATCCCGTCCCTCTAATCAAGCTGCCTCATATGAACCTCAATTCAGGTACAGTCCGGGAGACAATTTAAGGCTTACCGACAATCTCGGGGAGACCTCCTTTCCCGAGCCGGCTGCTCCTGCAGCGGCAGAAGCAGCGGCAGTTCCCGAAGCCCCGAAAAACTTCAGAGCAGTCAGTTATTCCGGAGAGACAACCAATTTGAATTGGGACGCTCCGGAAACCCAACCCGACCGCTGGCTTATCCGATACAGACCGATAGGCGGAAGTTGGATCAACGCAGGAACAACCTCGCTCAACAACTACTATACTGTAACAGGGCTTTCCGCAAGTACATCGTACGATTTCATAGTCTACGCTGAGAACGGAAGCACCGCGTGGAGCGGTACACGATCGGCGGGCAGCAGTATCGCTACAGCCATGACACTGCCCACAACGCCGGCAAATCTCCAAGCACACGACTACACCGGAACGAGTGTCCGCGTCACATGGGAGACCGCCACTCCGCACGGTGCGGACCGCTGGCTCATCCAATGCAGAAAAGACGGCGGAGCTTGGACAAACCGCAACATATCAACCTACAAAGGTTACGTTGCAAGCAGTCTCGACGCAAGCGCCACATACGAATTCCGTGTGTACGCTGAAAGAGGAGCCACCGCGTGGAGCGGTGTCAGATCGGCGGTAAGCAATACCGTTTCCGTGACCACATTGCCCGCTCAGCCCAAAAATGTTAAGGTCGAAAGCTTTACCGAAAACTCCGTATACATCACATGGGAGACCGCTTCTCCGCACGGTGCGGACCGCTGGTTAATTCAATGCAGAAAAGACGGCGGAGCTTGGACAAACCGCAACATATCAACCTATAAAGGCTATGTTGCAAGCAGTCTCGATGTGAACACCACATACGAATTTCGCGTATATGCGGAAAGAGGAAGTACCGCATGGAGCGGTATCAGATCGGCGGTAAGCAATACCGTTTCCGTGACTACATTGCCCGCTCAGCCGACAAATCTGACCGTAACCGACCGCCAGCCGTTTTCGATCTCACTGTCGTGGTCCACTCCGATTCCTCACGGTGCAGACCGTTGGCTCATCCAACGACGTGCAATAGGAGGAGCTTGGCGCAACTGCGGCACTTCCACTAATACGAGCTTTGTGGTGACCGATCTTTCTCCGAACACAACATATGAAATCCGTGTATACAGCGAGGCGGGACTTGTCGCGTGGTCCGGAACACGTTCAAAGGCAAGCAAAAGCGCGATAGACTCAACACTCATCTATTACGGAGCAAAACCGTATGTGCAGGAAAATAGTCTTCTAAACTGTCAAGAGTACGCTTTCTTTATTGCGAATGATAGCCTCGATTGGATGACTTGGGATGACATGCACTACTTAGAGGAGGCGGAAGGAAAAACTCTTCAGCAGATGCTTGATTATTTCAGAGCCCTTCTTGAAGATTCCGGGAAATTCTTGGATATTTATTTTCCCGGCAAATGGACAGCCTCCGATTCCATATTTACGTTGAGTTCTATGAGGAGCAATCAATGGATCGTTTGTATGCGAGCCGGAAGACAGTTTGTTTATAATTCATACAAAGAATGTTCTGAATGGGATTTTGATTATCATTTTTGGTACAGAACCGATACCGGACGATGGGCTCATAAAAACGGGCTGAATGACTCAAAGCTTCTTGATGCGGACGATCATCCCACAAACGATTCATCTCCCGGATGGGCAAGAAACAGAAAATCCCCGTTTTATGACAGCGATATTCGCTATTACCGCGTATCCCAATAAATGAAGGAGATAAACCAATGAAAAATTCAACCATTGCGATCATAATAGTCATCACTCTTATCATTGTTATGCTTGCATCGGGGATCATATACGCTTTCACTTCTTCGGCACCTCAGGGTGCCGAAGAACCAAAAGCCGACGCAGCTGCCGAAAGCATTGCCGATACCGTAACGGATTCCGAAAGCACTGATAATCCCGAAACTTCCGCTTCCGAATCATTATTTGATCCCGAGGTAAGAGTGGATATCAAAAACGGCATTTCCGACGAGATTCCCGGGATCACAGAAGAAGATCAGGGGCTCTACGGGCTTATCAGAGCCGGTGTTATTTCCGAAATGTCCGAAAAAGTTAAAAACTCCGGCATGAAAGTCGAAGATATACAAAATGATTTTTCGGTATTTGATATGCAAAGTATTCTGGGACTGTTCAACTACGGCGAAGAAGTCGGAAGTATTCGCATTTCATCATTGCAGGCCCTTAATTTGATATACCCTGTAGAATTTCTGAAGCTGATTGACGAAGACCACTTATATGTTGTATATAAAACAATCGGCAGAAACAATCAAATATGGTACTCATATCTGTTCTTCGAAAGGATTGCCGAAAGATGCAATGAAACCCATGAAGCATGGTGGCGCAGAGGAAATGTGTTTTATGTGGCAAAGGCTCTTGAATACAGCGATTTTGCGGACATTCACATAGGCTCAACCACAGCCGATGTTCATGCCGTCGATCCTGTTGTCGGTCCGGCAAAGAATCCCGAAGGATTTACAGAGCCGTTCAAATCCTATCATCTTATGAAAGACGGAGTGCTGACGTTAACCTTCTCTTTCGATCCTGAGACGAAATGGCACCGTGTATCCGAAATGAAGTATGACGATTCATTCACGTTTGGAACCGGAGATCGCACAATGAACGTCAGAATCGACCCGAACGATCTCCCCGCCTCCGACGCTGAGATGAAGTAAACAAAAA
>ERZ827108.1356-NODE-1356-length-33144-cov-6.945390_pt1 | contig 33144 bp, 30 predicted proteins | sample MGYA00519921_ERZ827108 | MGnify/ENA primary metagenome ERZ827108 (study PRJEB31778, sample SAMEA3449258) | human gut metagenome | biome: human gut; feature: human-associated habitat; material: faeces | place: United Kingdom | collected 2010/2012 ...
ATTTTCAGGTGTTTTGAATGACGTTATTTGGAACATCAAACTGAACACCCTATTTATCAAGTATCAGAAAATGCACGTTTTTCTACATGATTTATATGCCACCTGCAGCCGTTTCACACAATTTCCGGTATCGGATACCGCATACGCGCCATTACCTGCATGTCCTCCACCTTGTCGCATTCATCCACAATCTCAACCCCGAGCATAGTCTCGATCACATCCTCCATCGTCACTATGCCACGCATACATCCGTATTCATCCTGGATCACCGAAATGTGTTCCTTCCGCTCCAGCAGACTCTGCCAGATATCGGAGACCGCAGTGGTTTCGTTGAAATACAGCACGGGGCGCACCAGATCCTCGACCGTCATCGAATCTTCATCACGAGTCAACATCTCCAATACATCCAGACGCCGCACATAGCCCGTTATAAATTCCTTCTCGGTATCATACACCGGTATTCGCGAGAAACATGACAAGCGCTCATCATCATGGAACTGCCGCATTGAAGTATCGGCCGAAACAGACTCCACCACTACAAACGGCGTCATAATCTCACGGGCACAGACATTCGAAAGCTTCAGGAAATTCTGGATAATGTTGTTCTCGGTCTTGTCTATCACACCCTCGTCGGTCCCGACGTTGACCATGGCCGCCACCTCATCGCGGCTGACATTGAGAGTCCTGACCTTAGGAGACAGACAACGCGTCAGCAATTCCGAAAGCCAGACCAACGGATAAGTGATTATGATCATCACCCGGATCACCCTGGTTGACGACATGGCCAGCACCCGCCAGTACGATGCGCCGATTGTCTTGGGAATAATCTCCGAAAGCACCAGTATCAGCAGTGTCAGTATCGCCGATATGATTCCGAAGTACGCCTCGCCGAATACCTTGACGGATTCAGACCCGACTCCGGCGGCGCCTATGGTATGCGCCACTGTGTTCAAGGTCAGGATGGCCGCCACTGGACGGTCCACGTTTGTCTTGTATTTCATCATCAAGGCGGCTGTCCTCACGCCTTGACGTTCCTTCATCGATATGAATGATATGGGGGTTGAAAGCAACACGGCTTCCAGGACGGAGCACAGGAACGATACAGCCAAGGCTCCGAATAGATATAATAATATTAGTGTCATGTAATGTGGTATAAGTTAATACTGCCGAAGACTCTCTGAAATGGTCCTCGGTTATATGGAAATCCCCTCTCGCCTTCGACATGATATGCCTCGGCGGGGATTTCACCGGAGAGAATAAACTTATCCCAATCACTCTCGCAGAATACAGTACAGTATGCCCAGGTTCACTACTGGAGTGAACTTACGCGCAATCACAGTAAGGGCAACATGCCTGTCCTCCGTTTTACTTACAGCATTATCTTTTAAGACTTCCTTTACAGGCACAGTTTGCCGTTCCTGACACGACATAACATAGCACTCCACTTCATCCGGATCCATTTCGGATTCGAGAACCTCGGAGCATTGTCCCTGCGCCGGCATCAACAACAGTGCCGCCAGACAAAATGATATGATTGCCACAATCCGTGCCATTATTATTCTTGATGGTTGATATATTTTCAACAGCCAATCCATTAAAATAGTTTTCAAATTCAAAATTTCCGTAAAAAAATTTTGCAGTCTCGGAAATTTGTTATAACTTTGCATCGCAATAAGGCCAAAGGCAGTGCCGGAAGCCCGAAAGCAGACATACGGTGAAAGTTAGTTTCAACGTAATCAAGCATGGGGCATTAGCTCATCTGGCTAGAGCGTTTGACTGGCAGTCAAGAGGTGACCAGTTCGAGTCTGGTATGCTCCACCAAATTTCAACAACGTGATAATCAGTGAATTAAATACTGATTATCACGTTTATTTTTACACTTGTTTTGAAACTTAAGTATTTTTATTAACAAATTTCAAGGACATTTGGGGACATTTTGCGACTACACTATGCCTCATCGCCATGGCCATGATGTTCTCGGCACCTTCAGCCTCGGCCTACAGCAAGGAGATGGCGGAATTCGCCAAATCGCTCAACGACGAGTTAGCAACTGAAGGAGTAACAGCCACATACGAGGATCCCAATTTAGTCTTCTCTTTCCCGGAGACCTACTTTGACGCTGAAGAGGTCAGTGCATTTGCGAGCCTCTCTGCCGAAGAGATGCAGGAGCTGAAAGTCCCGTTGGTTGAGTCCATATTTGGAGAAATGGATAAGGAAACGTCCAATTTCATTGCAGAATTTCTACAAAATCACGATGCCAAGTTAATAATCCGCCTCCATATAAAAGGTCAGAAAAAGGAGATTGCAGTCAATCCCAAGGAACTTAAGCAGTAACGCGTCACCTCATCACTACCTTGATATAATTAACCCGGGCTGGATTGATGGACATCATCCAGCCCGGGTTAATTGTGCGGCTGCTCCGCAGTCAGTCAGCAGAAAAGTCACTTGTGTTTCTTCGGCTTGAAGTCGAAGCTGTATTGAACGGAAAACATCACGAAGCGGGGCAGGATGTTGTACATTTCCTGCGTGCGCCCCTGTGCGTTCACGGCGTACTGGACCTGCTTCATCTGGTGCAGGATGTCGTAACCCCGTATGGAGAAAGTCCAGGCATTCTTAAGTTTGTAACTGACCTCGGCATTCCAGAGCCAGTCGTGACTGTTGAGATTGTCGTCAAGATAGCCAGACCTGGTCATATAATTCAAGTCTGTGGTGATTCTGATATTTCCGGGAAGCTTGATTCCCAATTCAACCCAACTGGATGTATTGAAGGTACTGGAGACGGACTGTAGTCGCTCATACCTGGACGTGACCCACTGCATGCGTGTGCCGATTGAGGCGTTGAATATTCCTTTGGCATACCGTAAGGCAACCCAATATCCGTAATCATCTTTCCGAACCTTCTGATTGACAGGCTCGGCATTCTCACCGACCATATCGGCATATTGGCTGAAATCAAAATTGCATCCTATCCGTCCGCTCAGCCCTTTAAGCCACAGGTCCCTGATATAACTGACCGTCAGGTATGAAGAGTACGCGCCGCTCACGTTGTAGGATCTGAAAGTCCTGATGCCGGTTGGAGTGTCATATCTGTAGCCTCGCACAATCTGGTTGGAGTATGTGTTGTATCTGCCGTAAAAATACAGGCAAGCGTTCTGAGGCATGCTGTAACGCAAGTTGCAGTCAATCGTATGAGTGCCTTCATTCCTCAGGTCAGGATTGCCGAGCTGTATGTTCAGCGGGTCCGTGTCGTTCACTATGTCCACCATATCCACCAGACTGGCAAGCCTGGTGCCATATTTATACATCATGCTGACATTCAATTTGTTGTCCAGAGTGTTGTATCTCAGTTCCAGCGTACCCGCACGCAGGAAAAACAGCGATCTGGAGGGATCCGCGTTGACGGTGCCACGGTGATAATAAAGATGACGGTAATCGTAGACCAGGTCGCAGTTGGCGTAAAGATTGAACGTCCCCTTGCTGCCTTTGCCCTTGAAATTATATCTCGGAGTCACTACAACCGAGTTTTCGTAGAGCATGCTCGTGTAACTGTTGGCCTGGTCCAGCTCCGGTATCTGACCAGGCAGGAATTCCGCCTCTTCACCCTCGGCGCGCGCCTCCATCATGAACAGATCGGAGTTCTTGCGTTGCTGGTCGTGCTGGAAATATCCACCCACCGAGAATGTACCGGTACTCATGTTCAGGAAATAGCGGCCCGACCCACGGACCATATACTTGTACTGTGGATGGTCCTGACTATCACGCCGAATCAGCCGTGAGTTTTCCGGTCTCTCGCCGAAATCGACGGCTTGCAAAGTCGTGCCGTCGGATGTGTCCCGGTTGTAACTCGTCTCGAACCAGAATGAGAACCCATCGGGACTGCCTTTGATTCTGTAGGTATTCTCGCACCAGATTTTTGCATTCATGCCATGCTGGCGGTTACGGCTCTCGATTCGGTTACGGTTGATTATGGACTTCTGCAGTTCCCGGTAGTTTCCGGTGTACAGATTCCGTAGAATCTCGTCGTTCGCTTCCTTCAGTTCCTGCGTGAACGAGGCCGCGATGCTGTTCTGATCCAGACGTTCGTTATTATACGAGAACTCGGGATTGACCGTCAGTTTCCACATATCCTTGCGTATCTTGAAGGAATGATTGGTGGAGACCGAGAAGCGTCGCGTCAAGCTGCGGGAGTACTGATAGTCGTAAGTATCGCCGGATGGAAGGTAATTGAACCGGATCAGGTCATGGTCGGTCCTGTTCTTCCTATAGGAGACATCCGCGTTGCCCGACACTTCCCAGGTATGGAGTGGATTATCGAAAAAGTAATCGACGCCACCGTTGTAGATATCGGTCACTCCGGGCGTTGACCCGGAGTATATGTTGTATCCCTTCCCATCGCTGGGCCGGTCCAGGTTGTTGACATTGTTGCAGTTTCCGTACAACGACAGACGCGAGTTGTCGGTGTACCGCATGGCGAACAGACGGCCGGTATATCTGTCCTCTGTGCCGTAGCCTGCCTCGATATTCAGCAACGTCCCGGTCATATATTCCTTCTTGAGCCGTACGTCCATCACAAGCTTCTTGTCATCCCGTATATCGGCGTCAAGCAGTTCAGCCAGCTCTCCCCGCTTCTCATAGACGGCAACATCCTTGACGGTGTACACGCCGATGTTCTCCAGCATCACCTCGTTCTTCCCCTTGAAGAAATCCTTGCCGTTCAGCAGCAGCGACTCCACATATTTCCCGTTGACATAGATCCTGCCGCCATCCTTGATCTCCACTCCCGGCATCTGCGCGATCAGGGCGTCTAGCATCGAGCCTTCCGGAAGCATGAAGGCATCGGCGTTGTAGACTATGGTGTCGCCCTTGTGGTAGAATTTCACCTTAGTGGCCTGTACCACCACCTCGTCAAGGTCCACGCTCTTGCGCTCCGGACTTAGATATATATTCGGCAGTTTCTTCTCGAATTCACGGTTCTTCATGTCCTTTAGGGTGAAGTCAAGGTACCTGGACTCATACCCCTCCTTACTCACCCGCAGGATATAGTCCTCCGGAACCTTGTCAATCTCAAGCTCATATTTTCCAATTGAGTCACGACGAATCTGCTGACCGTCACGATACCACTCCAGTTTCATGGCTTTACACTCTGCCAGTACGGCACTGTCACGGTCCAGCACGGCCACATCCGCGCCAGGCAGATATTTGGAGGTGACACGGCTGTAGATGCCACCAGTCAACTTGACCTTATCCACGCAAATCCCAGACTGCGCCGACATCAGAATCGCCAGCAACAGGAACAGCAGTATTCTCATCTCATCAAATTCAATAGTTTTACAAGTGGCTTAAGATTGAGGTCGCACACATAACTAGGAATAAACATACGAATAAAAAAGGTCGTACACTTAACTAACCTTTAAATGTACGCCCCCTTACAATATCTACAGTTTCTTTGCGGCTTCCTTCTGAGTGTCGATGAACTCCTTCAAATCATCGGTTTTGAAACTCCCTTCGATATAGAGGATTCTGGCGCCATTCCTCCACGTTCCGTATTGGGCAATCAGCATTTTCCTGATCTGTTTTCCGGAAGAGTCGAGTACAGCGTAGAACTCCGAGCTTTTCTCGCTGCCGCCGTCTTCCTTCGATACAAGCTCCATTCCATTGGCAGCGATAACATCTCGTATCGCGTTCCTGAGTTTGGAGGAATTGCCGTCGAAACGAGTAGTCACCATCTCAAGCCTTGACAGCTGCTCCACCGGTATATTCTGCACGGTCTTTGCCGACAGGGTACGCAGCATCAGCGGCGAGTAATATACATATTCATAATTGCTGCTGTTGCCGAACTGTGAGAAATTCTGCTCACGGTCCTTGCCGTCCGTCAGGTCTATGCCTAAGAATTGCCAGCCGTCGGGCTCGACGATATCAATCTTCTTGGTGCTCTCGGCAATAGGAGGAAAGACCAGTTCAAACTCCTTGATTCCGGTCTCGGGCATCCATTGCTGCTCCCCTAACTTAATGCTGCTTGCATCGGTCACATACCATGACTCGTTTCCTGACTTCAAGACGGTGTTCTTTGATATATATATCCACCATCCCGGCTTGAACTGAATCTTCATCCTCACCACGGTTGCATCCTTCCGGATATCGACTCCGCATATCGACACCTTGGCATCGCTACGGCGCTCGGTTGAATTGAACTTCACCGACGGATTGATCACGCTCCGTGCGTCAACACCCTGCATGACCGCTACGACCATGCACAATATCATCAAAATCCTTTTCATCATCGTTATGTTGTTAGAACAGTTTACTTATATCCTCAAGTGTAAAATCGCCTACCAGATACATCAACCGGGTGTCGCAATGCTTCTGGTCCTGATACTTCATCAGCAGCAGATGGGTGAATATGTCGCGCTCCTCGTCCCAGGTGGCGTAGAAGTCATTCCTCCTGAACTTGCTGTCCTGGGTGGACATCAGCATCATTCCGTTGCGGCTGATGGTGCTGTTTATCGCCTCTTTCATCTCCTTGCCGTCACCTTTCAGATGTGTATTGACCATCTCGACAAACCTGATTTTCTCAACCGGCAGGTCACCTACCATCTCCTTGCCCTGGAGACTCACCATGCGGGGCGAGATATAGGCATACTCGAAGGCGTCCCGCTGAGCGAATCTGGCGAACATGCGCTCCGGATTCTCGCATCTCGCCACGGACGTCACCATCGACATGACGACAGCAGCCAATATCATGATCCACCTCTTCATTGTCCGGAATATATGGAGTTGAACATCTCGCCAGCCGTCTCCAGGCTCTCGTAGATTCCGACGGGAAGGTTGATGTCGTTGCTGGTGACGTTCTGTCCAGTCAGGTCCGGCACATCGTTCCAGACAACCCCCACCATATCAGGTTTCACCACCTCGGCCATTTCCTCGCGTGCCGCCATGAACATCCGCCATGCCGCTGCCTCTTCATCTGTAGGGACATCGCTTCGCGATGTTTGCTTCTTAACATCCGGCTTCCTGACGCTGGCTATTCTGCTCTTCGCACTCGGCGCTAACTCCACCACTTGCGCGGATGCTTCTTGACGGGCATATTGTTCATGCTTTGCTTCCACGACCGTATCCGTCGGCATCATGGCAGCCATTCCGGCATCGTTCCGCGAATCCACCGTTTCTGTCGCATTGAAATTCATCCACGCCGTAACCACCGCCATCGCCGCACATGCCGCAGCAGCACCTAAGGCAGCAATACGCCAAAGTTCCCCCCGCTTCCGTTTCCTATCCTTCGCATCGAGTCCGCTGATGAATTCATCGGAATCCGCCGCCAGTGACTCATAATCGGAATCGGGCACACAAACCGCCGTCGCACCACGCATCGCTTCCTTCAGTTCTATATAGAGGCCCAGCGCATCACTATATTCCGGATGTCTCGACAAGAATTCCCTGCGGACCGATGGATCCGATTCAAATATGCTCACCGCGTCATCCAGTTCCCGCTCCCCCGCATCGGAAAGAGATGCACTCTCCCAGGCGTCGAGCCGTGCCGTCACCTTACGGTAATCCATGTTGTCTCTCTTTCTCATTTTATATATCCTTGAATAGGTTTCTAAGTTGTTTTCTTGCCCTTGACAGTATTGTCCGGACGTTTCCGGGCGACAGTCCCGACATCCTGGCCACGTCGTCGGGAGACATCCCCGTCATCGTGGACAGTTTCACCACATCCCTTTGCATGTCCGGAAGTGACTCAATGCCTGCAAGCACTTTGGCCAGGCGGTCCCGGTCCTCAAGCATCGTCTCGGGGGTGAGCCGTTCCACAATCTCGGGCATCGCGCTGTCCAGGCGCCGCTGCTGCCTGAGCATGGTCAGGGCGTTGTTCCGTACCGTCCGGATGCAATATGCCTCGATGCTGACCACATCCCGCAGTTCCTTGCGTCTGGTCCAGAGGGCCGTGAGGGAATCCTGCAGACAGTCACGCACATCGTCCACGTTGCCGAGTATGGCCATCGCCACACCGGTCATGGTCCGGTGGTGAGGCATAACTGTATTTCTGAATTCCGCTTCGGTCATCTCCAAACTGTACGAGACTGGTTAGTTGGTAATTCGGCCTTCTTTTCTGCCATTTCATATACAAGACGCACATATGCGCTAATTGTTACAGAGGGACACAACATTTTTTATTAATGTTTAAAATCTCTAAATTTGGCGTTCGGTTAGGATTTCTGATTTTTTTTTTGTATTTTTGCATCATTGGAAATTAGTGTCGTGTTGACACTGCGACCACTCCTCGGGAACAAATCTACGATTATGACAGCAAAATGGAATTATCAACCGCTCACCAGCCAGCAGAAGCGCCAGGCCGATGACGTCGCCGCGTCCTGCGGCGGCAACCAGGTCATTGCCGAACTGCTGGTGCGCCGCGGCGTCACTACTCCCCCCGAGGCAGACTCCTTCTTCGCGCCGGCCATCTCCGACCTGCACGATCCCTTCCTGATGCCCGACATGGACAAGGCCGTGAACCGCCTCAACGCCGCGATGGGCGCCAAGGAACGGATAATGGTCTACGGCGACTACGATGTGGACGGCACCACCGCCGTGGCCCTGGTTTACAAATACCTGCAGAACTACTACTCCAACATCGAGTACTACATTCCAAGCCGTGACGACGAGGGATATGGAATATCGGTGAAGAGCATAGAATACGCCGCCGAACGCGGCATCAGGCTCATAATAGTCCTGGACTGCGGCATCAAGGCCATCGACGAGATCGCCTACGCCAAGAAACTGGGCATAGACTTCATAATCTGCGACCATCACGTTCCCGATGAGATCCTCCCGGACGCCGCCGCCATCCTGAACCCCAAGATGCCCGGCTCCACCTACCCCTGCCAGTACCTGTCGGGATGCGGCGTGGGATTCAAGTTCATGCAGGCGTTCGCCAAGAGCAACGGCCTGACCAACCACAACGAACTGGAGTCGCTGCTGGACCTGGCCGCCGTCTCGATCGCCGCCGACATCGTACCCATCGTAGGCGAGAACCGCGTCATGGCCTACCACGGTCTGCGGCGCCTCAACTCCAACCCCAACCTGGGGCTGCGCAGCATAATCCGTCTGTGCAAGCTCACCAACAAGGACATCACCATCTCCGAGGTGATCTTCAAGATCGGGCCGCGCATCAACGCCTCCGGACGTATGCAGAGCGGCATGGAGGCAGTGGACCTGCTGGTATGCCGCGACCTGCATGAAGCCTACGAGAAGGGCAAGGACATCGACCAGTACAACCGCGACCGCAAGGAACTGGACAAGAAGATCACCGACGAGGCCAACACCCTGATCGAGCAGAACGTGGGCATAGTCAACGGCAAACGCTCCATAGTGATCTACAACAAGAACTGGCACAAGGGAATAATAGGCATCGTTGCCTCGCGTCTGACCGAACTGTACTACAAGCCTGCCGTGGTGCTGACCCTGAGCAACGGCCTGGCCACCGGTTCCAGCCGGTCCGTGCAGGGATTCGACATATACGCCGCCGTCAACTCCACGCGGCACCTGCTGGAGAACTTCGGCGGACACACCTACGCCGTCGGCCTGTCGCTCCGCGAGGAAAACATACCAGAGTTCAGCCGACTGTTCGAGGAATACGTGGCCCAGCACATCCAGCCCAACCAGCTGGAGCCGCATCTGGACATCGACGCCGACATCGAGTTCGCCGACATCACCCCCGAGCTGCTGAACATGCTCAAGAAGTTCAACCCCTTTGGCCCGGGCAACCAGAAGCCGGTGTTCCGCACTTGCAACGTCTTCGACTTCGGAACGTCCAAACTGGTAGGCAAGAATCTGGAACACATCAAACTGGAACTGGAGGACAACTCCACCAGCCATGTGATCAACGCCATCGCCTTCAACATGTCGCAGTACTTCGAGCATATCCATGCCCACAAGCCCATCGACATCTGCTACACCATCGAGCAGTCCAAGCGCGGCAACAACGCCGACTCCATCCAGCTGATGATCCGCGACATGCGTCCCAGCAAGCCCGACAAGTGACACCCGTTGAAATACTTAGGAAACACTGGGGTTACGATTCCTTCCGCCCGCTGCAGGAGGAGATCGTCAACTCCGTTCTGTCCGGCCGCGACACTTTGGGCCTGATGCCCACCGGTGGAGGCAAGTCCGTCACGTTCCAGGTGCCGGGCATGATGCTGGACGGCCTCACGGTGGTGGTGACGCCGCTGATATCGCTGATGAAGGACCAGGTGGACAACCTGCGCCGACGCCGCATCCGCGCCGTGTTCCTCCATGCCGGAATGACCCTGCGCGAGCGCAACGTTGCCATGGAGCATCTGGTGAACGGCAACGCCCGGTTCCTGTACATCTCCCCCGAGCGGCTGGCCTCGCAGAAGTTCATGCAGGAACTGCGTATGATGCCCGTGCGGCTCATCGTGGTGGACGAGGCGCACTGCATATCGCAATGGGGCTATGACTTCCGTCCGTCGTACCTGAACATCCGCAGTCTGCGCAAGCTCCATCCCGACGTTCCGGTGCTGGCACTGACCGCCACCGCCACGCCTGTAGTGGCCCGCGACATATGCCGTAACCTCGACATGGAAGATCCGGCGGTGCTGCGGATGAGTTTCGCGCGCACCAACCTGTCCTATCTGGTGCGTTCCACTGAGACCAAGATCCAGGAGGTGTTCCATATCCTGAGCCGCACGTCGGGATCGGCCATAGTATATGTGCGCAGCCGCAAGCGCACGGGCGAAATCGCCGATTTCCTCAACTCGGCCGGCATCCCCTCGGCGGCCTACCATGCCGGGCTGGACTATGAGCTGAAGGAACAGCGGCAGAACGCCTGGCAACAGAACCGCATTCGCGTCATGGTGGCGACCAACGCCTTCGGAATGGGTATAGACAAGCCGGACGTACGCGTCGTGATCCACTTCGACCTACCCCCGAGTCTGGAGGAATACTATCAGGAGTCGGGACGTGCCGGACGCGACGGCCTGACCTCCTACGCCGTGCTGCTGACCTCCAAAACAGATCCCGGACTGCTGCGCCGCCGCGTATCCGAGAATTTTCCTGACCGCGAGGTCATCAGGAAAATCTACGAGCGGACGTGCAATTTCCTGGACATTTCCATCGATGAGGGGTACGAGACCATCCATGACTTCGACGTGGACATCTTCTGCGGCACGTTCCATTACCAGAAACGTCAGTGTCTGGCCGCCCTGCACATCCTGGGACAAGCGGGATATATGGAATACATCGAGGACACCGACCGCCGCGCCAAGGCCATGATCACCGTGGCCCGTGAGGAACTCTACCACCTTACAGGCCTCTCCCCGATGGCCGAGGCGGTGCTGAACCGTATGCTGCGCAAGTACACAGGCCTCTTCATGGACTACCAGCCGATATCGGAGAACGTCCTGGCCTCGGAACTGAACACAGACCCGCAGCACGTCTATGAGGCATTGCTGGAATTGGGACGCGAGAAGATAGTGTCATACATTCCGCCAAGCCGGACTCCTTATATATATATGCCCACATCTCGCGAGGAGCCGAAGTACATCCAGATCGGCCGCGACGTCTATGAGTCTCGCATGGAACGGATGAAGCGTCGCGTGGAGGCTATGATCGATTACGCCTTCAGCGGTTCAGGATGCCGCGAGAACAAGATGCTGACCTATTTCGGTGAGACTGCTGCGGGTCCATGCGGACGCTGCGACATATGCCGCAGCCATCGTCCGCCGAAACCTAACGCCACCGACGATGCTATACGCAAAGTGATGGAATACGTCAAGGCCAGACCCCGGGGCGCGGACTACAGCATAATGGAACACAACATCGGCATCGAGGCCGACGTGCTGGCGCGCACCCTGTCGTTCCTCTGCTCCGAAGGTTTTCTGGAACAACGCGACGGAGCGTATTTCATACCATAATATCAGGTGGTCGGGGCGCCGAACGACGAACTGTAGCCGTCGTTATGCCCCGGATGTCCATTAGTGATCTGCGAGGCCAGTTTCACGGTATGCGCACCCGGTCCGGCGTTCAGCGAGTCCAGCACTCTCATCAACCGGCGTGAGCGCCGCGTTGCCTCCAGCTGGATGTTATCCTCATCGAACAGCGAGGGCGTGATCTCGCGTGCCGGAGTCAGTTCCGTCAATACTATCCCGGCCCGTTTGTAGGCCACGCCCGGCTGGAATATCCGTTCCAGCAGCTCCACTCCGGCGTTGGTGATCCTCACGGTGTCGGCCGTAGGAGGCTCGAAGGTGCAGGATGCCGACGGATTCTGATATCCGCGTTCACGATGGAAACGGTTGGTCTGCAGGAAGACGCTGAGGCATCCGCACTGCCCTCCCTGGGCTCGCAGGGTCTTGGAGACATGGGCACAGTAGATGGCGATGCGTGCACGGAGGTAGTCGAAATCGTCCACGTCCGCCGGGAATGTCCGGCTCTCGCTGATGCTGTCCTGCAGCGTGCGCCGCTTGAAGTCCAGCTGTATGCAGTCCTCGCCGTGAAGTTCGCGCCATGAACGCTCGCCCACCACTCCAAGCGTACCGCGGATCCATGTCAAAGGCTTGCGGGCAAAGTCCCCGATGGTGTAGACGCCGCAGCCATACAGCCGCTTGGCCAGCCGCCGCCCTATCCCCCACATCTCGTTGATGGCCAGCTGGTCGCAGATCGCCTGCCAATCGTTTTCCTCTTCAAGCACCACGACACGCCGCGTACTCTTCTTACCCGCCTCAGTGGCAATCTTGGCCAGAGTCTTGCTGGGAGCGAAACCCACTGTGACCGGAATATGCACCTCGTCCCAGCAAGTCTGACAGATGGCCTCGCCTATCACGCCGAGCTCACGCGCAGGGATACCGTCCATCAGCAGGAACGACTCGTCGACGGAATAGTCAACGGTATCCGGGGCATAACGCCGCAGGATGGAGTGTACACGCAGCGAGATGGAACGGTACAGCAGATGATTGCCGGAAAGAGCTATGACCTGCCCGCTCTCCATCAACCGACGGATCTGGTAAGCCGGCTGACCCATGCGGATGCCCAGCCGCTTGGCCTCGTTGCTGCGAGCCACAATGCACCCGTCGTTGTTGCTCAGCACCACGACGGCACGACCTTCCAGCTCACGGTTCAACGTCCGTTCGCAACTCACGAAGAAATTATTGCAGTCTGCCAGTCCGATCATAACTATAATTCCACAATCAATCCGGAGACGGGGTAATACAGATAGGTGGCCAGGACATTCTGGCCGGAGGCAGCCAGGGCAGTGCGGTAGCAGTCCAGCTGTCCTCCGTATAGTCCGGCGTAGTGGCCGTTGGTATTGTCAAGAATCCGGTCGTTTCCCATCGGACAGGTCTTGTAATCCACAAGGACGACGCCGCCACCGGTCTCGAACGTCACGTCGATGCTGCCGCTGTAGGTCTTGCCCCCGCGATGCATGATGAATGGACGCTCATGCCGGTGACCATGGATCTTGCCGTAATTATCCTCCACGAAACTCACAAGCCGCGACCATGCGGCCCGAACCTCGTCAAGATCGTAGATGACTGTATCCAGACCGTAGGAATCGACAATGTTCCTGACGGTAGCGTCATCGGGAAAATGACCTCCGCACAGGCGGTAGATGTGATGGATGCAGTTGCCCACAGTATCCATCTCCACATTCTCCGGCAGTCTTCCCAACGGTATCCTTTTGCCGAAATCCATTGCACTTTTCACAGCAGATTTTCCCCGCATCATGCTCGGGGCATAATCCCTGCGCTCAAATCCTGCCTCCCGCACAACTATTGGATAAGTCAGTTTCGGTTCGAAAGGCTCGTCAACCTCCACCATGTCGCCACATTCCCGGCTGATGAATCCGAATCGGCTCCGGAGCGATTCGCTTCCGGCAAATTCATCCAGCCCCATGTCCGTCAGCCACTGCAACGGAGACCTCCCCTTCAACGACAGCACCAGCTGATGGGTAGGGCGGGTCATAGCCACATAAAGCAGACGGGTCTCCTCCGACACCTTGTCCCGGCAGATCTGCGCGAATTCAGGTTTATTGAAGATGATTCCATCCAAAGGCGCCGGTACATTCGTGTTGCCGGAACCATATACGAACGGCATCAAGGATATGTGGACCTCCGGGAACAGATCCGCGCATGAGGGAGCGGTTTCCCGACGGAAATGCACACCGAACACCTCACGCTTCATTATGGTCTTGACGTTGGCCGGATTCGACGACAACGAGGTAACGATCACATGCTTCCACTCCAGACCCTTCGACTTGTGCATCGTCAGCAACACCACGCCGGCCGGATCGCCGGGCAACGTAACGTCGCCGCTGTTCAGATAATCGATGAACCCCTTGACAGTGGGTGTCGTATCCAGTCGGACAGACACCTCCTGGAATGTCCTGGCAGCTTCGATTATCGTATTCAGCACACTGACGCACTCCTTGCGCGGACAGCACTTAATCGCCTCCTCGTACAGGTTCAGTTCCAGGATCACGGACTCCACGAACTCGGCCACCGACTGCTGGCTGAGACGGTCCCGAATCGCAGACAGCCGTTTCAACACGGGAATCTCGTCAAGAAACCCATGATCCGGGCGTCCGGTGTCCGCGTTGATATGCGACAGGGTTTCCGAGATCAGGTTCTCGGTGGTGTACCGTGGATCCAGCAGGAAAGCCACCTCACCCTTTGCAAGCGAGTCAGCGTCGTTATCGGCCACGCTCAGGACGGCCTTGGCCAGCATTGCGGATTTCGATGTCATGATCGGCTCCGTGCTGAGGTTCACCGGGACTTTGGATTCCGTCAGGATCGCGCCTATCTTGCTCAACGGGTCGGCGCGTCGGTGCAGCACCGCGATATCCGACGGTGCGGTGCCGTCGGATATGAGCCGGACTATCAGGTTCACCAGCATCTCCTCGTTCCCGACATTCCAGAGGACCAATGGATCGACCGATTTGTCCGACTCCTTTACCGGTTCCAGGCGCACCCTGTCGCCAGCCATGACCCCTTCGAAAGCCCTTACGAATATCTCGTTGCAGAAACCCACTATCTCGGGCACGGACCGCCAGGATTTCGGAAGGGTCCGGATCTCACATCCCCTGGAGCGGGCATCCTCGACGGTCTTAACCACCGCATCCGTCAATGCGGTGTCGCTGCCACGGAAACCGAATATTGACTGCTTCATGTCGCCCACCCAGTAGGAATGCTCTGCCAACAGGCTTAACTCCCGGAATATCTTGATCTGAATCGGCGAGCAATCCTGAAACTCATCGACAAACACATACCGATACTTCGCACCGATCTCACGCGCGGCGAATGGCGTACGGAGCAGGGTCAGGAGAAATTTCTCCAGATCGTTGAAGTCCAGGATGTTTCGTTCCTTCTTGAACAGTTCGTATTGGTCGCGCCAGCGTTCGGCAAGAGTGAATACCAAGTCTATATATCGGGCTATGCGGTCGTACACCTCCTTGGATTGCCACATCAGATCCAGACTGCGGTTTACCGCGGCTACAGCCGGATGGTTCTCAGCCGCCTTAATCGTTTTTCCAAGTTTCGACAGTTCCTTGTACATAGCGAATGTCGGACGTGACGCCCTGCGCATCAGTTCCCGGACCGCATCCTTACGCCTGTCGTTGGTGGGGGTATCCCTCTGCACATCGAATATTCCCTGGAGGGTCATCAGCACATTCCTTACCTCATCCCGTGACGGCAACGCCGGGGCATCGGGATTCACGAAATCCCGGAACGCCGCCTTGGAACGTTCCCGGCTCTTGTCGTAGTCCTTTATCTCATAATTCGTGGTGAACCCGATTATGGCGTTCAGATGGCATTGCCAGAAGTCATAGTCAATCATCGAGCCCATGGGTTCCTTGATCTCGAACTGCTCCGCGAAATCCTTTAGGAAATCCAGTTCCTCCTTGGTAGGCAACGTTCCCAGCGACTGCGCGCGGTAGACATCGCCGTCATCCTCCGTCATGATCTGTGGCTTGGGAGGCAGGCCGAGATAATACCAGAATCGCGATATTATGGAGTAGGCCACGCTGTGGATTGTTCCGATCAACGCGCCATCCAGCATATTCGCCTCCTCAAACATCCCCTTCCCAAACAGTTTGGCCTTTGATTTCTCCTTGAAATCGTTTGCGGCCTTGACCGTGAATGTGGTCAGGATCACCTCGTCGGGACGCGCCTGTTTCGTACCCAGCACTTCCGAGAGCAATTCTGTCAGGTTATATGTCTTGCCGCTTCCAGCACCGGCGTTGATGTAGGTTACATTCTTCATAGTCAGAGGCTTTTAAACAAACGATAACTGCTGAATCCGTTCTCGGCCTTGCATCCAGGATCATCCCCCTCGGGCAACGGGAAGAGATTGAAGTCCAAGCGGTCCTTCCCGTAGGTAAGTTCCCCGATCGGATGGCGTTCGCCGATTTCCAGCACACCACTCGTCAACTGCTTCCTGCGGTAACGGAACGAGTTGATGAGCTGGGCCATTATGTCGTCGGCATTCATCGGCGTCACCAGATCCACGTTGCCCCCACGGAACGGATGGCATGACACCAGGCGTCCACGCGGCATTATGAAATATGCCGTGGCGACCGAGGCGTCTCCGCCGCTCAGCAGCTCGCTGTACACCGCCAGCTGCGTTGACCGGTTCTTCTCAAGCAGATTCCTGTGGTATGTGCGGCTGCCGGTCCATTTCAAATCGAATACAACGTGATTCCCTGCAGGATCGGACAGTTTCATGTCCATGTAGCCATGCAGGTCATCATCCCTATCTCCTGACACGCCCGCACCGTACAGATCCACGAATTTTGAGTAATGAATCTCGCAGCCGTTCACAGTCAAGCCGTTAGCCTCGATTATGTCCAGAAGGGAATCGATGCATTTCAGCAAACGGTGGCGCAGGTTGCTCAGCGCAAGTTTGTTCTCGGGCAGCATGAACACCGCCCCGCACTCATTTATGGAATCCTGCAACGCCTGGTCATAACTGCCGCTGACACGCCGTCTGATCTCGTCGGCTCCGCATCCGGACGAGCCTTCCCGGGGCGAGAACAGCCGCTGGATGGCGGCATGTGCCACGTTTCCCTGTGTGGCGCGGAGGTCTGGAAGACTCGACAGACCGGCCGTCTGGTAGTTCAGTACGCGCTCAAACAGGAAATCAAACGGATAGACCGTAAGTGTCTCCAAGCCAGTCGCGCTCATCCGTGTGGGCAGTTTGATCCTATCGGCGTTGCCGAACCTGAGTTCCGAGGCGTTCGTGCCGTTGTCCACAGTCTCGACGGTGACAGTACGCTTGTCCCGAATATCCTTATGAATGATGAAATCGTTGAGATTGGCCACCTGGACCTTCAATCGGGTTATGAGGGGATGCGGGACAATCAGTTCGCCACCACGCTTGTTCGCATACATCAGGACGATACTGTCGGCCGCGAACAGAAACGGCATGATGGAATTCAGGAACCGATACCGGGTCTCCTCCTCACGGCTCCAGAATGTCGCGCTCCGTGCAATGGACTCCCGTTCGAAAGGAAGCAGGAAATCGCAGTCGAAATCCGCGGCTTCCTCGTTCTCCATGTTGGCCCAAACTATCCGGGATGCCGGCGACACCATATCCCGGGGACTCGACACGGTGAATACCGAGCCAACCTGCGCCGGATGCTGCGGCAATGTGATCTCGACCGGGATATCCCTGACCCATTCGTTTGCCAGAGATAGGTCGAACTTCTCTTCCCGTTCTGAGAAGAGCAGCATCAGGATCTCGATGCTGTCGGCCAGGGCGTTCAGCTGGATGGCCACGGCCTCGCGGTTGTCGTCGTCATCAAGCGAATGTACCCGCTGACGGGCCCATACCGACAGCTGCGTCAGCGTACGCTCCGCGTTCTGGCCTGTCCTGTAATCGGGCGCAAGATATGGCACAAACAGGCGCACATTCTCCTCGCGGTTCCGTTGGCGCCTGTCCTGGACCTTCCTCAGCTCGGTCTCCGACAGGTCCTTGTCCCGTTCATGCGGATACTCGTATTCTCCGGCTATGTATTTATCCACGATCTCACGGCAGTCCCGGTTCAGGAAACCTCCGGAACGGGCAATCGCCTCCGCGAGCTGGAACCTGAAGCGTCCGGGCAACGGATGGACCGGGGCCGTGAACCATTCCACGAGTTTGGTGATCTGCAGGTAATTGTCGTAAAGCGACAAGGCCAGCGACATCATGTTCAGAATCCTGGAACGGGACGTTATCTCCGAGCCGGAGGTGGGTAGATTCTGCGCGGTCAAACGGTTGTCGGTCTCCTTGGCCCTGGGATTTATAATCAACGTGGCGTTCAGGTCGTGCTGGCACACGGCGATATATTCCGCCTGGTCGTATGCAGTCTCAAAAGGGACGACCTCAAGTGATTCATCTTGCACATTGAGCGCAATTTTCTTATCCCGACCTGACAACAGCATATTGCGAACAGCCGACAGATTATTGTCCTTTTCCGCAGCGAAATCCACCATCCCGATCTCGGCGCCGTTACGCTCCAGTGCGTCGAGGAGCCGACGCAGCAAAGGACGCAGCACATCCCTCCCTACATTTAAAAGAATCCTGAGGTCTGAGAACCGACGAGTGCCGGACGCCTCCAATATGCCGACCACATCTATCATCCTGTCCGGCAGGCCAGGAACGCGCTCCATCCACTCGATGGCAGCCAACGCGCCGAGACGTGTCCCGCAGTCATCGCAGCGGAAATCCCACTGGGCCATACGCAATTCATCGCGCCACAGCAGCATCTGACGCGCCGTGGACAGATGGGCCAGCCTGAAAGAATCGTTCAGCACATTGTCCGGATGCGCGTCGAGCCACTTCCTGACCAGTTTGTAGTAACGGCACAGCCTGACATTGAACGCCTCATCCCGGCGATGCACGCCAAGCATCTCCTCGGCATAGCGCACCAACCCAAGCGTGTCAACCACAGCCACATCCATAAACGATGCATCGACCTCCGCCGGCGCCAAGAACGCCCTGCCCTCCCTGTCCGGAACCAGAAATATTGTTGTCATAAAACTACTGCTCAAAAATCCAGCCTTAAATCTCTGCTCAATAAACCGATCACCTACATACGCGGCACATCGGTTTCCGCCCACAAATATAATACACTTCCTCCAATCCCGCAACCCCAATTTCGACGACCTCCAACTTCGCCATGTACGGACATCCCTCCGGGATGTTTCGCATATTTCAGAACTCGCCCCGACCACAGCCGCTGTCGCTCATGACGGCCACGGGTCAGGGCGTCGGCTCGGCCGAGTGCCCTGACCCGTGGCAGGGCGCCCTCACACACCGACTGCTGGGCAGTCGCGCAAATCGCACCACAGCAACAATCTTGAATAATAGCCTCCAATAAATTGAACCAATTCTTTTATAAGTCATTATAAATCGTTAACTTTGCAATATGGAACAAGACAACTCAAAGAAACCTGCATTCGTGAAACGCGACAGCATTGTCAGCGGCAAGGAATACGCGCAGCTGCTTGGGCTGCTGAAGGAACGCTTCCGCCGCTCTCAGATCAAGGCTGCGGTCAAGGTCAATACCGAAATGCTCGAATTCTACTGGGCAATGGGACGCGATATATCTGAATTATATAAGTCTGCCAGATACGGCAGCGCCTTCTTCGACAGTCTTAGCCTCGATCTCAAAGCTGAATTCCCCAATCAGACAGGATTTTCATCGGCTAACATTCGCTATACTAAACGTTGGTATAAATTTTATAATCAACACAATAAGAATCTTCAACGAGTCGTTGAAGATTTCAATATACCAAATCGTCAACAAGCTGTTGAGGATTTGGAAATGCCAACAGATTTCGGCAAAGTGCCATGGGGACACCATATAGATATTTTCACACGAAGCAAATCAATTCCCGAAGCATTGTTTTACATCGAACAAACGATTGCAAATGGATGGAGTCGCCCGGAACTTAATGCCGAAATAGACGGTGGCCTTTACAGCAAGCGGTATAAAGCCGTCACCAACTTCGACGAAAAACTCCCTGCTCCCTACAGTGGCCTCGCCAAGGCAATCCTGAAAAGTCCGTATGACTTCGGATTCATCGACAAGATAATAACTTCCTAGCATCAACTTGAGGATGCGCTTGCAAGCGACATCACGCGTTTCCTGCTGGAACTCGGCCAAGGCTTCGCATATGTAGGCCGTCAGATGGAGTTGAAGATGCCAGGAGGCCAGACCTTTGTTCCCGACATGATATTTTATCATACACGGCTGAAGGCCTACATTGTCTGCGAATTGAAGGTAGTTCCATTCATTCCGGAATTCAGGTAGTTCCATTCATTCCGGAATTCGCCGGGAAACTGAATTTCTATGTCTCGGCAGTAGATGAGCTGATGCGCCAGGACGACGATAACCCGACAATCAGACTCCTCATCTGCAAATCGAAAGACAACACCGTGGTGGAGTGGTCATTCCGAGGCATGTCGCAACCTCTCGGCGTCGCGGAATACAAACTTGCGAAATTCCTGCCGACAGAAGAAGAACTGCAGCCGATAATCGAAACCTATCACCAAGACTGACTACGACCGCAGTCACGATAAAATCCGACCATAACTGCGATATTTCCCCCATCGACCCCGGTCGCGAAAAACACGACCGCAACCGCGGTCGCACATGACAGCCACGGGTCAGGGTGCCGGCGGAGCCGATGCCCTTACCCGTGGTAGACCGCCCTCACCCACCGACTGCGGGGCAGTCGCGCAATATGTAATTTGAACACAAACCACAACACAAGCAACACAAGTAACACAAGCTCGAACACCATCGCAAGCCCAAACAAATGTTTATTTTTAAAACATTGATTATAAAAAAATACCGAACTAAGCATCCGGCAAAAGTAACTAAGTAGAAGAACTAAGTAGCCCGCAAAAGTAACTAAGTAAAGAGAAATGTAACCAAGTAGACTGCGAAAATAACTAAGTAGCCGAGAAAAGTAACTAAGTAACTAACTCTCCAATTCAATCAAAGCGGCTTCGCGGTCGATACCCTCTACATCGGCTGCGAGAAATTCCTATTTCACGATTCTTTCTCGCTGTCAACGAGCGGCATTCTCTGAAAAATCTTAACTTAACTTTGTAAGAACGCAGATCGGGATGCCGAGGCACCCGTCTATTGGTAGATATACTATCGGATTGTGAGTCTGACTTGTGTTGCTCACTTTTTCTGGAAATGCCCCATCCAGGTGTATTATCCATCAATAACTTACAACCCCTCCTCGGGAAAACAGCAAGTCTAATTTGTTGGAATACAATATTTTTATATTATCTTTCCTCTAAAACATATTTAGAATACTCTGCACAAAAACGGGCAATATCGAATTTCGACACAGCAAATTCCGATATAAAGACGTGAGAGGGCAATCCGCAGATTCAAAGCCACGGATGGAATTATAAGTTAGTAGGGTGTTCAGTTTGATGTTCCAACTTTTTAGCTCTGGTATCATCTGCAATATTCTGTAAATTAGAGCAATACCATCATAAGGTAAGCCGATTTTTGAATCAAAAAAAGCATAGTTTTTAATGCCGTAGTATTCAATAAATCATTTGATGAGTATCAGCAACTTATGACATGTAGCACTTAAATTTCGTCTCAAAAATGAGAACATAGAACTGAACACCCTAATAAGTTAGTTACTTTCCTCTGCAGGCTTGGTCAGCCTATGCCGGTGTCCAATGCGTCCGACCGTATCAGCAAATTTGCAGACCGGGCTGCGATGCGCCACAAAGATAATTACGTTGCGGCCGGAAGCATATCAGCCGGCCTGGACGGCCGGCGATGATTCTGTCCGAGTGGGTTCAGGAGTCTGATTTTTCTCTTTGTCTTTGTCAAGTTTTTTGAGATAGAAGTCCACGAAGTCCTCCTGCTTTGTCATCATGTGCCATACGGCAACAAGAATCTTACGCGCGATCGCCACCTGTATCTTCATCTTGGATTTTCGCTTGACGACGGTCTGGACGTAGCTGAAGTTGGAGAAGAAACAGTTCCGGGTTCTCGATGCGCCCCATGCGATTTCTATGAGTATCTGTCTGAGATATCTGTTTCCGTGTGTCACCTTTCTGCTTTTAAAACGTCCGTTGCTGACATCGTTCCGCGGTTTGAGTCCGCACCATCCAGCAAGACATGCCGCCGTGGCGAACATCTTCATGTCGACCCCTGTCTCCGCAATTATTGCCGTGGCCGCGCGTTCCTTGACTCCGGGGATTGTCTGAAGCCGTTCAAGCTGTTTGGGGAAATGCTTTTTGCATAATGTCATCAGTTTCTCCTGACACTCCGTGATCTGGGTCTCTATAAGGTCTATGACAGTCTTTGTCTGGCGCAGGACCGTCAGGTCTGTCTCGGAGAAATTACCGGTCACGGCTGCCTTGACCGTATCCTTTCCGTGCTTGTTGACGGTGCGGCCATGCACCAGACCGACCAGGACTTCAGGATCCTTCTCACCACCAATCACGGCACGAAGAACCGACTGATAGCTCTTTGACCTTGTGGTGGCGACATAGTTGCTCAGCCTCAATCCGCAGCGCTGCATGGCGGCGTCAAGCTTGTTGCAGTTGTAGGTCATGTCGTCGTTGAGGTCCATGATGCGGCGGTTGAGCTTCCGCATGTCCTGGACTACAGGTTCCGGCACGAAACTTCCCCTGATGAGATTCTTCAACAGACACTCCGCTATCCACTGCGCGTCCTTGACATCGCTCTTACGTCCAGGTAACTGTTTGATGAAGTATGGGTTCACCAGCTTGAGCTCCATCGACCCGCAGAGCTCGTTCCATACGGGTACCCAGTAGACCGCCGTGCTTTCCATCGCTGCCTCCGAGACCCCGCGATCCACCATGTCCTGACACATCTGACGCAGATCCGGGGTCAGCACTCCGTAGGTTTTTTCAAAAATAATCGTCTCGTCATGGCTCATAATACAAAGATAAATGCTATCTTTGTGGACGTCAAGGCCGGCGACCGTTCGATTCCTGTCCATATTTGTGAATTTTAATTTTCCTCCAAATATAGTAAAATTGTGACTTAGAGCACGCAGGAGGGGACGGGAATCAGGGCGCTGCCTTGATTTTTATTCTGCCGGTGTAAAAATCTTAGGATTTTTATATAAATTTGCAGAAAAATTCTACGAAGATGAATCACCAACCGTTAGACGCGCTCGTCCATTTCGTATTCTTATTCTATATGGCCGTACAACCAGGATTCCGCAGCTTGAGGATTACTCCTGAACAACTTGAAATCCTCAAATCCCTGAAAGGCCGTGAACAAATTCATTATTCCTGTTAACTTGCCGATTTCCTTCATATGGAAGACAAGGTTGAACACCTTGACTGGATGGTATCCGGATTGAGCTGGCAGTACAGCTGATTGCTGTATGAGAGTTTCAGGCATGAATATATTCAAATCTTGCTCACTTCTCATATTATCTTAAAATTAACTTCTTCAATTCTGTAAACAACAAGCAGAAAGTAAACCGTAGTGTATTGGTTGACAGCGATGTGCGGTCTGACGAAGTCGATGGGGTTATCGTGGTATACATCAAAGTCCCGGAGGCGGACTACAGGCAGAAACCTATATATCAACAACAATCTTCAATCAGGCACTTTCAAACGCACGCATGAAGGTGACCGCCACGTCACAGAAGAGGAATTAACACTGCTAATACGTGACAGCTCCGATAATGCAGACTTACGTATCGATAGACGGACCGACAAAATAGTCATGCGGAACCCTGGTACTCTCCGGATATCGCCTGAACGTATATATAACGGCGACTATACACAGGCACGCAACAGCACCATCCAGAAGATGCTCCGAATGGTGGGATTCGGCGACAATATCGGTTCCCGGTTCCGAAAAATTCTAAATGCCTGGAAAGTTTTAGGCTTCGTCACTCCTGATATCCATGAGGAAGATGAAGTCAACGAGGTATGGCTGACTCTGCCTTTATATGAATCAAACCAGATAAATGCGGGTGTAAACTGTAATGATAGTGTAAATGAGGGTGTAAATGAGGGTGTAAATGAGGGTGTAAATGAGGGTGCAAACTGTAATGACAGTGTAAATGAGGGTGAACCGTCCGAGATAAAAACGACTCAATGTCAGAAAGAAATCATCAATCTTATAAAGAAGTCTCCGACAATAACTGCAAAACAAATGTCCGAGACCTTGTCAGTAAATATAAGTACTATTGAACGCAATATAGCTACGTTAAAAAGCAAGGGCTTATTGAAGCGGAAAAGGTTCAGACAAAAATGGAGAATGGATCCTTCAATTATAAAATGTCACCTTATATGGCAAATGTCACTATAAAAATGTCTCTGCAAATGGAAAATGAGATATATAATGTCAGTGACATGTAGTTAATAAAAATTCATGATTAAGCCAATGGCTGAATGATGCATCCCCAATTCCGACTTCCCTGATCATCTTCTTAATACAAAATCTCACGGAATCCATTCATAGTCTATTATAAATTCAGAGCCCATTCCGTTATATATTGAGACAACCTTCAGCACACATACTCTATGGAAAAACTATCGAGACCTTCGGCATCCTTGAGAAGCAAGACCGGAATCGGACTGGCTTTGGTCATCGCCTTTGCCGTCACGCTTGTATTGGGTGTGATATTGCACTTGAAGAGCCATGGCATACTGATTCAACCCCGCGGGACGCTTAAGATCCTGCACTGGGCGTTCGGATACGCCATGACAGTGCTGCTGTGCATCCACTGGTCGCAGTTCAACCGCATGCTGTCGGCGCTGAAACGGAAATCAGGATGGTTCTACACCGACACCTGCCTGTTGATCATCCTGTTCCTGGCTACTATCCTGACCGGAACCGTCAAGCTGCTGTCACCCGTCAAAATCCCGCACCTGGGTCTGTGGCACTACGCCTTAGGAATCGCCATGAGCGTCACTGCCCTGATCCATCTGGTCCGTGGCGTTCCGGCCTGGATCCGCATGCGGCAGGTGTCCCGCAGGGCCTGATCGATCGGCCCACGGAGCGTCTGCAGATGAACCGTGCGCGCCGCAGTAGCGTTCTATATTAAAGAACCATTAGTACTGAAAGACTATGAAAAGGAAAATCATCATCATCGCGACGCTTGCATGTCTGCTCATGGCACCCATGGCGCCTGTGACGCAGCCTGCCGGTGCCAGCCCACCCGGAATCTACATGGTCGGTGACAACGGCTTCTTAGGCTTCGACTCCAACGGCAACGTGCATTATGTCCTCACCAGCGACGGCCTGAGGTACTACGATGTCCCGACCTATGGCTACTGCGGCTACCATCACCGCTCGCACCGGTGCCGCTATGTGGCGCCTAAGTATTACAAGCACCATAAGAAACACTACAAGAAGGCGAAGAAACATTACAAGAAATACTACGACAAGAAGTACGGCAAGCATCACCGCAGGCATCATCATGATGACGACGATTGATGCCGGAGCCGGGCAATTCCACGACCCGATGAAAGCCCCGTCAACGATATTCGTCAAAAAAATTTTTTTATCCCGAAGACAATTTGTATATTTGCATTGTTATAAGTAAGTAATCAGACCAAGCCTCCGCAGGGCGTCTGTTCTGATTGCTTACTTAGAAATATAAACCAACTAAACACACAAGACATGAAACCTCTTCACATCATTCTGTCTGTGCTGGGCGGCGCCATCGCCGGAACAGCCATCGGACTTCTGGTAGCTCCCGAGAAGGGCACCGACACCCGCACCAAGATCGCCGAGTACCTCAAGGAGAAGGGCATCACCCTGAAGAAGGAGAAACTGGACGAACTGGTAGATGAAATCGAGGACCAGGTGAAGGACGCCACCCTCTAACAGTAACAAAAAGCATAGAAAATGAAAGCATTGACACTGATTTCCGCCTTTGTGGGCGGAGCCATCGCAGGTTGCGCCGCAGCCCTGCTGTTCGCCCCCGAGAAGGGCGCAGACGTTCGCGATAAGATCTGCAGCATCCTGCGCAAACATGGTTGCAACGTCAGCGACGAAGAGGTTGACGCCCTTGTCGCCGAACTTGCCTCTTCCGAGAAATAATTACCGATATACCGCATCCCGGTTCCCTGCCGGACCGGGATGTGAAATACAGGTCAGCCCCCTCTGCCGCAGACGGGATGACCCGACATACACCGACTTCCACTATGAGACTGAAACTAATTGACGACATACAGAACATCTTCGAGCAAGGCAAGACCTGGCTCAGTCTGGAGATAAACTACGCCAAACTGACCATGGCCGAGAAACTCACCGTGCTCCTCACCACCTTGATTATCGGTTTCCTCTGCGCCCTGCTGGGTTTCGTGGCCATCATCATGTTCAGTTTCGCCCTGGTGGAGCTGTTCAAGCTGATACTCTGTCCGGCATTGGCATATGTCGTGGTCGGCTGTATCATAATCCTGTGCCTGGTGCTGCTGTGGCTGTTCCGCCAGCCCCTGCTGCTGAATCCCCTGGCCCGGATGCTGACCCGGATCCTAATCACTCCTGACGCCACCCCCGACAGCGACGGGAACGCATAAGTAACCCTTTAACACCACGATATTATGGCTAATTCAGACATAGCGAACGCCGATGCCGCAGCGGCCAAGGCCATGGGCAAAAAGAATTTCAAGGGTTACACAATGGAGGAACTCCGTTACCAGCGCGCCCTGGCCGCCCTGCGTAAGGAATTCTGCAAGTCCAAGGTAACCCAGTCCGTCAAGGAACTCAGGAAACCATTCGGCGACTCCAAGGCCGCCAAAGCGCTCCCCGCCTTCGGGAACATCGTCAGCAAGGTCCCGGCCCTGACCTCGGCCGGTGGCATCGGCAAGACCGTCCTGAAGACCGTCACGGGACGTCTCAAGCCCTGGGACTATGTGGTGCTGGGAATATCGCTGGTACCACCTGCCGTCAGAATGTTCAGGAAATTCCGCAAGAAGAAGAACAAAGACCAGAAATGAGCAAAGACTACTTCAAGGTGCGCATCGACGCCACCCCCTGCAATAACGACATCACAGACCTGGCGGCCGCATTCCTGGCCGACGCCGGATTCGAGACTTTCGAGCCCGATCCCGAAGGCCTGACAGCCTATCTCCCCGTGGACGCCACCGAGGATCCGGTGGCCTTGGCAAAGGAATCGCTCGACGGCTTCCCAATCTTCACGCAGTTCACCGTCAAGGCCGAGCGTATCCAAGGCCGCGACTGGAACGAGGAATGGGAGAAGAACTATTTCAAGCCGATCGTGATCGAGGGGCAATGCGTGATCCACAGCAGTTTCCATAACGACGTACCCAAGGCTGAATACGACATAGTGATCGACCCGAAGATGGCTTTCGGAACCGGACATCACCACACCACCAGCCGCATGACCGCATGGCTGCTCCAGGAGGATCTGGCAGGGCGCTCGCTGATTGACATGGGTACCGGAACCGGTATCCTGGCCATACTTGCGTCCATGTGCGGAGCCCAGCCCGTGACCGGCATCGAGATCGACCCCGGCGCATGGGAGAACGCCGTGGAGAACGCCCGGCTGAACCACCGTGACATCGACATGATCTGCGGCGACGCCTCCGCACTGCAGGATTGCCGCCCCGCGGATTTCTTCCTGGCAAACATCAACCGCAACATCATCCTGGCCGACCTGGACCGGTACGTGCGCGCGTTGAGACCCGGCGGAGTCTTGCTGCTGAGCGGATTCTACGACCATGACCTGCCCATGATCACCGAAGCAGCCACCAGGCTTGGGCTCACCTATTCAGGCAAGAAACTGTCCGACAACTGGTGCGCGGCGCGTTTCACATACTGATCCGCGCCATCTATTTAACACACTTTAACAAACTTTATCACGCTAAAATTTGCATTTTGACGTTGGGTGTTGTAATTTTGTGTTCGCAAATCAAAAGCAGAACAGTAAACTCTAGTTGATTTAGACCAAGGAAACCAAACACAAACCAAACTGCCTATTGAGAACACATTTACCCAACCAACAACAAAGCAGAATGGCAAACAACATGACCTTGACTGACGAGCAGCTTGTCAAGGCTTATGCGCAGGGAGACAACGAGGCGTTCGACACCCTCCTGAGACGTCACCAGGACCGCATTTTCAACTATATCCTCCGGATCATCAAGAACGAGGACGTAGCCAACGACATATTCCAGGAGACTTTCGTCAAGGCCATCCAGACCATACGTCAGGGTCGCTACACAGAGAACGGAAAGTTCCCCGCCTGGATATCGCGGATAGCGCATAACCTCATAATAGACTACTACCGTCAGGAAAAGTCGGAAAACCTTCAGTCCACAGACCTGAACGATGTGAACGTGCTGAACCGCAAGGAACTGTGCGAGCAGACCATCGAGGACGTGCTGATTTCCGACCAGATCAAGGCGGACGTCAAGATGCTGATCAAGGAACTCCCCGAACTGCAGCGTCAGGTACTGATGATGCGTTACTATCAGTGCCTCAGTTTCAAGGAGATAGCCGAGATTACCGGCGTCAGCATCAATACCGCCTTGGGGCGCATGCGCTACGCGATCCTGAACCTGCGTCGCATCGCAAACGAGAAAGACATAGTATTGACCCTTTAAAAGAAAACACAATCACCGCATTAGCGGCATGTCCCCACAGGACGTGCCGCACATTTTTTTGCATATATATCCCTTTTTTCTCTGATATTTAAAATATTTTTTGCACACCAGGCGTTATATATGTGTAATCAGCGGGGACTGCCCCACGGTTTGGTTTCCAGATACAGTCACTTAAATCCTTATGCCTATGATCCACGATTACTCCACAAAAAAATCGGTTGACACCAAAAACAATGAAATGAAAAAACCTCAGAAAGCCACACTGAGCTTCATCAGACAGTTCGCCCGCACTTATGTGGTGATACAGGGATGCTCGTTAGGCAGTATGGTGATAAACTGAAAGCGTAATACCATATGTGTTTTATCCGCTCCACGGAACCTCGCGTTTCGTGGAGTTGTCGTTTTGTTTTCATAATTGACGGATTTTTTGTAAATTTGCAGTTTTTAAGAAGCGAAGATATCTGAACTTCAACAACGACAGCGAACAACGATCATAGATATATGGACAACAAAGTCAAGGAGGAGATTCCTGTGGAGGGCAACGCCCCCGAGGAGGGTCTCAGTTTTGTAGAGCAGGAGATTGTGAACGACCTGGCGGCAGGCAAGAACGGAGGACGTCTCAACACCCGTTTCCCGCCCGAGCCGAACGGCTATCTGCACATCGGCCACGCCAAGGCATTCATCATGGACTTCGGCGCCGCCGAGAAGTTCGGGGGCACCTGCAACCTCCGTTTCGATGACACCAACCCGCAGAAGGAAGATACTGAATACGTAGAGGCCATCAAGGAGGACATCCACTGGCTGGGCTACGACTGGGGCGACCGTCTGTATTACGCCTCGGACTACTTTCCCCAGCTGTACGACCTGGCCAAACGCCTGATCCGGGAGGGCAAGGCTTATGTGGACGAGCAGACCAGCGAGCAGATCGCCCAGCAGAAGGGAACGCCCACCACGCCCGGAACGGCATCCCCCTACCGCGACCGTCCCGTGGAGGAGAACCTTGACCTGTTCGAGCGCATGAACGCCGGCGAGTTCGAGGAGGGATCCATGGTGCTACGCGCCAAAATCGACATGGCGTCGGACAACATGCACTTCCGCGACCCGATAATGTACCGCATCATCAAGACGCCCCACTGGCGCACCGGCGACAAGTGGAAGGTCTATCCAATGTACGACTTCGCGCACGGCCAGAGCGACTACTTCGAGGGCGTGACACATTCAATCTGCACTCTGGAATTCGTGCCTCACCGTCCTCTCTACGAGCACTTTGTCCGCGAGTTGGCCGACGAGTCCTATTGCCCGCGTCAGATTGAGTTCAACCGTCTGAACCTGACCTACACCGTGATGAGCAAGCGCAAGCTGCTGCAACTGGTCAAGGAGGGTCTTGTAGCCGGATGGGACGATCCCCGTATGCCAACCCTGCGTGGACTGCGCCGCCGCGGCTACACCCCATCGTCGATCAAGAACTTCATCAACCGAATCGGCTACACCAAGTACGAGGCGCTGAACCACATCGAACTGCTGGAGCATTCCGTACGCGAGGACCTCAACGCCACAGCCACACGCGTCAGCGTGGTGCAGAACCCCGTCAAACTGATCCTGGACAACTATCCGGAGGGACAGACGGAGATGATGGAGATGGAGAACAATCCGGAGAATCCCGCCGAGGGCACGCACCAGATGCCCTTCACACGCGAGCTGTGGATAGAGCGCGAGGACTTCATGGAGAATCCTCCCAAGAAGTTCTTCCGCATGTCGCCCGACAAGGAGGTCCGTCTTAAAGGCGCCTACATCGTGAAGTGCACCGGAGTGGTAAAGGACGCCGACGGAAACATCACCGAGATCCATGCCACCTACGATCCCGAGACCCGCAGCGGCCTCCCTGGAGCCGACCGCAAGGTCAAGGGCACGCTGCACTGGGTCAGCGTCCCCACCGCGACCCGCGCCGAGATCCGCGACTACGACCGCCTCTTCGCCGTGGAGAACCCAAGCGCCGAGGAGGGCGACTTCCGCGACCTGCTGAACCCCGACTCGCTCAAGGTGCGCGACAACGCCATGATCGAGCCCTGGCTGGCCGAGCGGATCAAGGCAGGTGACCACTACCAGTTCCAGCGACTCGGCTACTATGTTGTGGACAAGGACTCCGCTCCCGGGCATCCCGTGTTCAACAAGACCGTAGGCCTGAAGGACGCATGGGCAAAGATTCAGAAAAAAGGATAAGACATCATGTTCAGCAAGGAAACATATGTTCAGCGTCGCGCTGAACTCAAGAGACGCGTAGGCTCCGGACTGCTGCTGTTCCTCGGCAACGACGACTGCGGCATGAACTACGCCGACAATACCTACCGTTACCGTCAGGACTCCACGTTCCTGTATTACTTCGGACTGCCTTTCGCGGGACTGGCCGCGGTGATTGACGTGGACAACGGCCGTGAGATAATATTCGGCGATGAACTGACCATTGACGACATAGTGTGGATGGGCACGCAGCCCACGCTGCATGAGAAGGCACACAGCGTCGGAGTGGACCAGGTACTCCCCTCCGGGCAACTGCGCGATGTGCTGGACAAGGCCCTCGCCGCCGGACAGCCTGTCCGTTACCTCCCGACCTACCGTCCCGAGCACCGGATCAAGCTGTGGCGTCTGCTGGACGTCAAGCCCGGCGACGAGAAACCGTCGGTTGAATTCATCCGCGGCGTGGTGGACATGCGCAACCACAAGACACCTGAGGAGATCGCCGAGATCGAGAAGGCATGCGACGTGACCGCCGACATGCACATCGCGGCTACGGAGGCTATACAGCCCGGAATGCATGAGTACGAGATCGCCGCGCTGATTGAATACATAGCCGGAAAGAACAACTGCCCGCTGTCGTTCCCCACCATCTGCACCGTCCACGGAGAGACGCTTCACAACCATTACCACGGCAATGTGATCAAGCCGGGCGACATGGTGCTGATCGACGCCGGTGCCGAGCGTCCGTCGGGATATGCCGGCGATATGTCGTCCACCATCTGCGCAGGGAAGACCTTCACCCCGCGCCAGAAGAGCATCTACGACATCCAGGTGGCCTCGCATCTCGCCGCCGTGGAGATGCTCAGGCCGGGCGTGCCGTTCCTGAACGTCTACGAGCGCGCCGCCGAGGTGATCTGCGCCGGAATGAAAGACCTGGGCATACTGAAGGGAGACCCGAGGGACGCCGTGGCTGCCGGTGCCCACGCCATGTTCTTCCAGTGCGGACTGGGACACATGATGGGGCTGGACGTACATGACATGGAGAACCTTGGCGAGGTTTACGTCGGTTACGACGGCAAGCCCAAGAGCACGCAGTTCGGCCGCAAGTCGCTGCGTCTGGCCCGACCGCTGGAGGAGGGATTCGTCCTGACCATAGAGCCTGGCGTCTACTTCATCCCCGAACTGATCGACCTTTGGCAGGGTCAGGGTCTCTTCACCGACTTCATCAATTACGACGAACTCAACAAGTGGCGGGATTTCGGCGGCATCCGTAACGAGGAAGATTACCTCATCACGGCCGACGGCGCCCGCCGGCTGGGCAAGAAGATACCCTTGACAACCGAGGAAGTCGAAACCTTAAGATAACCGCCGACATCCGACAGATGACACAGTCTGCAAAATCAGTCATGCTCGGCACCATAGCCGTGCTGAGCTGGTCCACCGTCGCCACGGCGTTCAAGATCGCGTTGAGCCACCTCACCGTCTTCCAGATGGTGCTGGTGGCCAGCCTCACCGCCCTGGCCATCTTTGCCGTATGGATGTGCGCATGCCGTTCATGGGGCGAGTTGCGAAGGCTCACCCCGGCACTCTGGAGCAGGTTCGCCATCCTGGGGCTGATCTCGCCGGTTGCATATTACCTTGTCCTGTTCGCGGCCTATGACTATCTCCCCGCGCAGATAGCGCAACCGGTGAACTATTTCTGGCCGATCCTTCTGACCATCATGCTTGCGGTGATTTCCCACAAGGCCATTCCGGCGGCTAAGTATATCGGCATGGCGGTCTCGCTGGCCGGTGTGGCGGCAATCTCGATCGGAGGCAAGGGCATAACCGGAACGGTCTCGATATTGGGACTCGTCCTCTGCTTCGGGAGCGCCTTTCTGTGGGCCACCTACTGGATAGTGAACGACAGCATCAAGGACATGATCAGCGAAGGAACGTCCCTGTTCCTGACCTTCCTGTTCGGATCGATTTACCTGGGACTGGGAACCCTGTTCGTACCGATGCCGGCGATGAGTCTGGAGGGAATACTGTCAGGAATGTATATCGGAGCGTTCGAGATGGGAATACCGTTCATATGCTTCGGCCTGGCGATCCGGCATACCGACAACCCAGCGCTAATCAACCAGATGTGCTATCTTGCGCCGTTCCTGTCGCTGTTCCTCATCTCGCTGATTCTGCACGAGCCAATCATGCCCACCACCTACCTGGGTCTGGCGCTGATTGTGGCCGGACTGGTCTACAACCAATACTTCGCAGGTAAGATTCTCCGGAAGAACGCCACGAACTGAGACTCAGCAAACATAAAGAGCG
>ERZ827108.1357-NODE-1357-length-33115-cov-12.132214_pt1 | contig 33115 bp, 32 predicted proteins | sample MGYA00519921_ERZ827108 | MGnify/ENA primary metagenome ERZ827108 (study PRJEB31778, sample SAMEA3449258) | human gut metagenome | biome: human gut; feature: human-associated habitat; material: faeces | place: United Kingdom | collected 2010/2012 ...
GTTGACGCAGCATGGAAAGGCCTCCGCCCTCTGTGATCTTTTCCTTTGGCACCGCGCCGTTGTTGGTCAGGGAAACCTCCACGCAGTCCGGCTTCTGCCAAAAGCACACATACAATTCTGTGCCGTCTGCGTGACGGACACAGTTCGCCGCACATTCGCAGATCGCCAGTGCGCTCAGTGCGCGTATCCACTGCCTTTGCGGCTCATCCCCTGTCAGCAGAACTCTAACGCCTAGCTCTTCCGCTCGTTTTTTCGCCGCCTCCAGCGGTTCGGATTGCACCGATATCTGGCTGGAGCGGTAAAGCACTGAAATCGACTGTTCCCACAGCGCCGCGTTTGCACGAAGTTCCTTCAGGTCCGTGTGCTGGAGCAGCACACGGCGCGCCGCGAGAATACTGTGCCCAATGTCATCGTGTACACGCAGCTTCATCGCCAGCGTCTCTTCCCCCCGGATGATCTCCGGCATCTGCACAAGCAGCAGCCGAAGCCGCTCATTCGCCTCCGCCAGCTTAGCATTTTCCTCTTTCAGCTGGTTCTGCTCCCGGATCAGCTCCGTAACGTCTGCGGCAGTGATCTGCGTATAGCGGACGCCCGCTTTTGTTGTGATCTGTTCCTGCGCAAAGCGCAGCACCTTACCGTCCGGAAAGCGGTAAATCCGAAGGCGCAGATCCAAACAGCACACGTTTGCGGGCGGCGCTTGCAGGGCGCTCTGCATCTCTGCAAGCGACTGTATGCCGCCTTTTCGCAGCCACTTTGCAATGGCAAGCATCCGGCGGTTGATGAGCCGCACCACGCCGTTTTTATCGAAGAAGCAGGCCGCGATGGGCAGACTGTCGAAACTTTCCTTAATCCTGTCCATGCGCCTTTACCCCATAGATCGTTCCAGCTTCTGCGTCACATATTGCAGTCCGTCCTCATCCTGCTCCCATTCCAGACCTGGAAACCGCGCATGCAGCCCGCAGAGCGGCTCCGCCGCTGAAACACAGAGCGCAACCTCTACCCATCTACCAACCTCTATGGAGATCAGCAGCGCACGCAGCGATTCCAGTTCCGTCTCCACGACCGCCTCAAACAGGTCGTAGACCTGTGTCGCCTGTTCGACGGTAAGCTGACCTTCCCCCTTGATAATCGTCTTGCAGTCGGCACCATAGACACTGATATTCTCGGAAGATTCATTGAGGCACAGCCGAAGCTCCTGCACGCTGATTGCACCGCGCTGCATGCCGACAAAAATCAGGTTGCTTCTACGCTTGATGTAGGTCCCGATGATGATGACCTGCCCGAGCAGGTGTCTGGCTCTGTCCGGATCCTCTGTTTTCTGCAAGTTAGCCAGCAGATCCCGCAGCATCGCGATCTGCCGGGCGGTTTGCGCCTCCATCATGTCATACAGGCGGTTTTCCTCTGTCAGCTTCAGCCATCTTGCGCGCTGTGCATTTTCCACGGCCAAAACGTCGCCGGTATCACGCAGCTCATCCCTTGTCAGCTCCAGAGCCTTACGGATCTGATTCAGCGCGGAGATGTCCTCCTTCCAGAATACCCAGCCGCGGCGCAGCTTGTGCCGTTTCAAAAGCGTATCGTCACCCAGATGGACGGTATCCTGCTGCATCTGCCGCAGCTCGCTTTGCGGCAAAGTTCCCTGCATGGCAACAGACACATATTGGGAGCAAAATGCAGAATCCGTAATCTGGACAGGCAAACTCGTTGCCTCAAAAAGTTCGTCGTATCCGAGGTTGGACTGAATCAACCCGCATTGAATGCAGCATTCAAGGATGCTCGCAAAGATCAGGCACTGCGATACCGTCATATCGCCCGCGAGAACCCAGACCCAATAGACCCTTTTAATATACGCGCAAGCATAGGCCAACGAAAGCGCAAGCGGAACCAGCGGCAGCCAGCGAATTCTCCTACTGCGCGGGATGCGGCAGTTTTTCACCATCGAAAGCAACGCGAACCCCGCGCACAGGGCTGCCCAACCCAGCACAAAAAAATAGCCGCCCTCATACCGATACTCCCGATCCGATAAAACGCCGGTCGGGAAGGAAAACACCTGCTGGTGCAGATCATTGGTCAGAACGAGCAAAAGCAGCAATAGCGTTGGAAAATACAGAATCTTGGTCCATCGCGGTATCCGAAAATCCTCTCCCTTGCCCAGCGACCGGGAAACGAAGACCGACAGCATGGGGATGAACAGCATCGGGAAATAGTAAAAATACCACAGCCAGCGCTCTGCCTCCGTGTTTTCAATGGAAAATTTGATTGAGCGCAGAAGAATCCACAGCACCATCAGCACCGAGATTGCCAGCAGATAGCGCCGCACCTGCGTCTGCACGATGCGGATCCATAGGGAGTAGCACCACGCGCTGAACAAAAACACATAGATCCCGCTTCGCAGGTGGCTGACAACCGGAGAATGAAAAAAATGCCGGCTTGCATATCGGAGCCACATGGCAAACGCGATGAGCGCCAACACGCCCAGTGCATACAAGAGACTCTTTTTTATCGCTTTGCTCATGCCGCATGCCTCCCAACTCTGCACATTCGTATGGATAGTATATCATGCGGACAGAAAAAGGCAACACGGTTTTCCCCCTTCGCTGAGAGAATCGAGCCAAACGATGACCTTTGAACAAAAAATAATTGCAAACCCTATCCAATCGGCGGGGGCAGAAGGGAGCGATAACGGCTAAAATACAAATGAAGCATGCAAAAGAAGAGGAAGGCGGTGGAAAAGTACAGATGCGAAGGATTGTGCTGGATATGAAAGGCGGACTTCTGGCGGAAGCGGTCATGCAGTCGCTTTCGGGATGCGACCCGGATTTTCTTGTCTACCGTTCTTCAAAGCCGGAGGAAACGCTTGCCCTGTGCCGAACCTGCCGTGCCAATGTGTTGGTGATGGAGGTCATCCGCCAAGGCATCTGGAAGCTGAGCGAGCGGCTCAGGCTCTGCAGTGAGGTAAAACAGCTCGGTTGGGACTGCAAGGTTCTGCTTCTGGTGGACGAGAACGCGGATGAATTGCTTGCCTCTGAGGTGCGGCAGGCTGTCAAAGATCAGTTGGTCGATAATTTTATTTACGCATCGGTGTCGCCTAAGTATCTTGCGGGCGTGATCGACACGCTTTGAAAGAATGGGTGAGAGATGAAAAAAATCCTGAAAGAAGCGCTCATCTGACCGATGCATCCGGTATCGCTGGCTCATCTCGCGGGTACGATCGATATGCTTTGGAAAGACCTGCTGGAGGCATGGAGCGAACCATCTGCTTACACGTTCTCCGTGGACGGCAGAGGCCTTACCATGAATAAGAACTCTGGCTACGGCATCAGCAGCACTTTTGCAAAAAAGTATGCCGCATAAGAAGCAATACGTATCATCCACCCACCGGACTTTAGAAAGGAGAAAACGTTATTCCTAAAGAATATTGGGAGGGAATTATGAAACAGACGAAGACCAAGCTCCTATGCCTGCTTATTGCGGCGCTGATGCTGCTCAGTCTCGCCGCCTGCGGCAAGGAGACGACGAAAGACTCCAATTTAATCAATCTTGGTGACTATGAGCTGCTCTACAAGGGCGCGTGCATCATGGAGGATTCGGACGGAAATTATGCAATTGTTCTGACACTGGACTTCACAAACAACGGCAAGGAGAATGCGTCGTATCTTTGGAGCGTCGATGAAACAGTTATGCAAAACGGCGTAGAACTGGAAGTTGCAAATGTTTTTACCGACTACGACACCTTTGAAACCGTGATAGAAGGCCAGTTTACGGAAATTGCTCCGGGTACGACGCTTGAGGTTAAAACAGCTTATGTGCTCAAGGACGCTGCTGCCAAGGTCGAGGCGACCTTTGAGCAGCTGTTCGGTAAGAAAAAAGGCACGATCACCATTGACCCTGCCACGCTCAGCCGGGAAGAGTCCGCCGATTCGACGGGCAGCACAGACACCACCCTTCCCGCTCCGACGGGTGATGCGCTGCTTGACTGGTGGAACGGCGCGTGGTATGGCTGGTGGACGATGACCGGCTGCTCGGGCGCTTACGAGAGCATGTCGGGACAGTGGTGGGACGCCTGCGCTGTCATCGACATCGGCTCGGATTATACGGGCACCGTCACGATCTGGGACGAGGACTACTCGAGAGCGGATCCGATGTTGCAGGCGTCGGTCACGCTGAACAGCGCCGGTGTCGGAGAGCACGGTACCGTGATGTCGGAGAGCGGCTACTTCACGAATTTGCCTTTGGAGCATGCCGACTGGATCATCGATCCCGCGATCAACAGCCGTTTCCCCGATGTTGAAAACATGATCTGCATTGAGGGCTGGTACGAAGACGGCGACGATGAGTTTTACTACGAGGTTTATCTGCGCCCGTGGGGGCAGCTCTGGGATGACTTTGCTGCCGACTATCCTGACGATATCCCCTATTACTATGACGACTGGTATCTCCCGCTCGTGGAGTCCGGCAGATCCATGCCGGATGTGGTCGGCGGCGAGGCCGTCTCTTCCAACTCGGCGGACGCGCCTGCTGCGCCCACCGCCGCGAACGTATCCGGCGGCGACGGCATCGTGACCGAGGAGCAGGTACAGAAGGGCTACGTCTGGATGAACGAGGTCAATAATAATATTTTTGACGCTACTTACGATGATATCGCTGCCTACTTCGGCGTGGAAGGCCAGTTCGTCAAGGAAGAATACAGCGACCATATGAAGGCAAACTACCGCTACTACAAATGGATCTCTGAGGACGACGGCTCCCATTTCATCTACGTCAATTTCAAGGAGAACGAGTCGGGCGTTTATACGGTAAGTGCGTACAACACCAGCGGCTTCTCCGGCACAGAAGCCATAGAAAAGTATCTGGACATCGTGAAGGCCGAGGCCGCGGAGGCAAACAAGGCAGCGTCTGTAAATGCCGAGATGAAGGACTTCTCCGTGGAGGTTGCCCAGTTTGCGCAAGACGATGTGAAGGTCAAGATCATGACGAAGATCCCGGTATCCGGCTGGTCGTACGATGATGGAAAGCGCAGCTTGGTGGAAAACAACGATCCCACAGCGTTTGGTGCCGGCGCCATCCGGTTCGAGGTAAGAGAGAACGTTGAAAAATTCGATTACTACAAAGACAACTTCGAAAACTATCAGGATATTGAAGACCGCGTGATTGGCGGCATCACCTTCCATGGGCGCACCTACAGAAACATCGGCTATGATTGGATCGAGTACGTGGCGCAGCTTGACGACAACCGCGCCCTCTCCATCGGCCTTCGGAATATGGACTGCGTCCCGGGAACGATGCCCGACATCATTCTCAACAACATGACGTTCCGGTAGGGGCGGCGTCCTTCTGAGAATTTATATGAAAACCGGCTCCCGCCCCATTTTGGAGCGGGAGAATCCGGCTGTTTGCGGAAAAACGGAGGTCTTGTGGACATCCATCCCACAGCATATTGGGTAAACGATTTTGAACATAACACATCCCCTCAAAACAGAATTTGATGGAACAGGCAGGGACTGGACGCTCACCGAAAGATTGAAGTAGTCCGTCTCTCCAAAGATAAGGTTACAGAGTGCAAAGCCCTACTCATTGGTGCTTGAAAGAGCATCCGGCAAACATAATCATTCAGTCCAACGCAAGGCTGGGTCTACTCTCCTTCACGTGCTCTGCAGTGTGCCTGCTTCCTCAAGCATATTCTAACAAATTTTACAAGCTGCGATAGAAGCATCGCGTTTCATTTCCCTTTGGTGCCTTGTAGCGCAGCGGAAAGGAATGGCCATAAACATGGCAACACGAATCACAAATTATCAATGTCCTGCCTGTACGGGACCGCTCCATTTTGTAGGAGAATCCGGCAGGCTGGAGTGCGACTACTGCGGCTCAAGCTTCGATATCGCAGAAATTGAAGCGTTCTACGCGGAAAAAGAAGCAAAAGCGGCGGAAGCGGCGCAGAAGCAGGAAGAAACGGAAGCGGCTCAAAAATCTGCCGAAGCGGAAGAACAGCAGACTGCCGCAGACAGCTCTGACTGGGATGCTTCCGGTCTGAGCGAGGACTGGGGCGCGGATGCGGTCGACATGAAGGCCTACTGCTGCCCGTCGTGTGGTGCGGAGTTGCTTTGCGACGCGACGACCGCAGCCACCTCCTGCCCATACTGCGGAAATCCGTCAGTGATTCCGGGGCAGTTCACCGGCATTTTGAAGCCCGACTTTGTGCTTCCCTTTAAGCTGAGCAAGGAGGACGCCATCAAGGCATTGAAGAAGCACTATCTCAAAAAGCCTCTGCTGCCATCGACCTTCTCCAAAGCCAACCATCTGGAGGAGATCAAGGGTGTGTATGTACCTTTCTGGATGTACGACGGCGAGGCCAGCGGAAGTGCGCAATTCCATGCTACCACTGTACATACCTACACCTCGGGAGATTATGAGATCACGGAGACAAGCCACTATGATGTGCGACGCGCAGGCTCCATTGCCTTTGAAAAGATCCCGGTGGACGCGTCGAGCAAAATGCCGGATGATTACATGGACTCCATCGAACCGTACGATTACGCGGAGCTCAAGCCGTTTTCCACGGCATATCTGCCCGGATTTCTGGCGGATAAATACGATGTCAGCGTTGAAGACAGCCGGGAGCGGGCGGACAAGCGCTGCGCTGGCTCACTGCTGAGTGCGCTGGAGAGCACGGTTTCGGGCTACACTTCCTGCAATGAAACGAACCGGGATATCCACTTGAAGCGCGGCAAGGTGCATTACGCGCTGCTCCCTGTCTGGATTCTGAACACAAAATGGGAGGACAAGGACTTCCTCTTTGCAATGAACGGTCAGACGGGCAAGCTGGTAGGCAACCTTCCCGTCAGCACAAAGCGGGTAATTGGCCTGTTTGCGGCGATCGCGGCACCGCTCATTGCCATCAGCGTGACAGCGCTGATGCTTATGGTACGCTAGGGAGAGTTGAGATATGAAAAAAAGAATATGCTGTTTCCTGTTGGCGTTTCTGATTACGCTTGTATCCTGCGTGAGTGTGGCTGCGGCTGAGCAGACAGGTGCACAGCTTCCTTATGTGACAGACGCGGCCGGACTTCTCAGCGAAAACGAAAATATGCTATTGGAAAAGATGGCGGAAAGAGTATCCAAAAAGTATGGTGTCGGCGTTTACATCGTAACCGTGGAGGACTATCGGGACTTCCATTCTGAAGGCGTCTATAAGGCGACCTACACCATCTACCACGAATACACCATGGGCGAGGGACCGAACCGCGATGGAATCATGCTCCTGCTCAGCATGGATGACCGCGACTGGGCAATGTTCTGCTTCGGCTCACGCTGCGAGTATGCGTTCAACAGCTATGGTCAGGAGAAGCTGGAAAAGGTCTTCCTCGACAATTTCAGTGAGAACGACTGGTACGGCGGCTTTGAGGATTACGTCAAAGAATGCAACGTCTATCTGGAAAAGGCTTCCGCAGGAAAGCCTGTCCGGGCGAGCTTGTTCTTTCCGATCCTTATCGTGATCGGTCTTTCTCTGTTGGCAGCAGCCGCGATCGTCGCTGTGATATGGCAGAAAATGGACAATGTATCAGAAAAAGCAACCGCGAACGCCTACGTCTCCGCGGGACTCCGCCTTACGGAACAAACAGATTGTTTTACCCATAAGACGACCTCCAGCAGAAAGATCGAGCGCAGCTCCTCCAGCGGCGGAAGCAGTCACAGCGAATCCGGCGGCGGCGGTTCCGGCCGAAGCGGGAAATTCTGAAAGGAGCGGCTACGAAAATAACACCCAGACGAGTGTTCGCACTATTGATGGCGACGGTTTTGCTATTGTCACTCTGTGCCTGCGCGCAGAAAATGCAAACGGAGCCCGACGAACCAAAAATGAATACTGCCAGCAAAATAATAGCGGCTGCTGAGCCGGACGGTATTTCGGATACGGCGGGCTGGGTGTAGCAGCGGCATAAACGGCGGACAAGCATGGTAAGCTTATCCGCCGTTTATTTTTTGAAGTGCCGGTCATGTATAACGTACTACATCAGTATGCGCAGAGCATCTATGATTTCTCTGGTGCAGGAAGAAAACACAATGCCGGAGAATACCAGAACGATAATAATAAGGAGCCAGATCCGCGCAGGAGAAACATGCCGACTGGCGTGAGCCATAAAATCCCTTTGCTTTTTCAACAGTGCCACCTCCTAACGAATGGGGGTATACACAAAATAACAGAGAGGAGAACCTGCATCAACCGGAGAAAGGTCAGGACGCGGCTGCGCAGTGTTATTATAGCAAAATAATCCTTTGTGATATGTGACTTTGTCACGGAGAAATCAAAAGAAAAAGAGTAAGCTTATTGCGGTAGGAATTGTCGTTGTATTCGGAAGGCCCTGCCCCGCATATACGGGCAAAGGAGGGAAATATGTGTATTAACAGACTTGTTAAGCTGAACCCGGTCAATTTTGACGAAGAGGTGCTCTGCTCGGATATTCCTGTGCTTGTCGGCTTCTGCGCCTCCTGGAGCAAGGCAGGGAGGGGAGTGGAGGCGCTGCTGTCAAGAATATCCGTGCTTGAAGCCGGCCGAGTAAAGGTGTGCAAATTCAATGTGGACGAAGATCCTATGTTTGCACTCCGGCGCGGAGTGAGAGACATCCCTACGGTGATGCTGTTCAAAAAAGGACGTCTTGTTGATCTGTCAGTAGGTCTGCGCCCGGAAGCGGAGCTTATTGAGCTGCTTTAGGGAGCAGCAATTATACATCGTGGAGCGCCGTTTCGGGCGCGGTGAGCCCCCGCTTCCGCTCCTGACATTTGGGGCAAAGACCCTCAAACACTGTCCTGTGCCGGAATACTGTGTATCCGGAAGCTTCGGAAACATCCCTGTCCGCATCATGGTGGTACTCAAGCGGCACGTTTCTCACCGTGCCGCAGCCGGTGCAGTAAAGGTGATAGTGGAAATCTGTCCGGATTTCATAGCGATCTGCACCGGGGACACGGACATGTGTGATCTCGCCTGTGTCCGCGAGATAATTAAGATTGCGGTATACCGTCCCGCGGCTGATCTTACTGTCAGTACTTCTGACCTCTATAAATATCTGATCCGCGCTCGGATGATCCGTATGTCTACGGACAGCATCAAGAATCAATTTGCGCTGGCGTGTGTCTCTGTGCTGCTTCACTGTCATTACCTGAACTTTCAATGTAAATATTCAAAAAACTATATTATTATATAATATAGCAAGTCAGGTGTCAACAAGCATGACTCTGCCCAATGGCGTGATTGCGTCTATACAGCAGGCAAATATTTGTTTGTGATGCAAAAACCTAAAACATGCATTGACGCAGAAAGACAAACATGGTAAATTAATATTGAGATTCGGTCTCAATATTAATACTGCCGAAAGGAGCTTGCTTTGCTATGGTGCGTCTGGATGACTTGATGCATAGAAGGCTGATATTGGAAACGCTGAAAGAGCGTGATGACCACCCGACCGCCGAGCAGATATATTTCTACGTCAGGGCGCAGGCAGACAGCGTAAGCCGGGCTGCGGTTTACCGGAATCTGCGCGCTTTGCAGGCGCAGGGAGAAGTGGTCCGCGTCGGTCAGACAGGCCAGGAGCGGTTCGACCATATTGTTCATCCGCACCACCACATTCTGTGCACAAACTGCGGAAAGCTGAGCAACGCTCCGGTCGACTACCAAAGGAAGTTTGATCTTGAAGCGGCGGATGCAACAGATTACATTGTCAGCAGACACTACCTTCTTTTTGAGGGGATATGCCCGGATTGCCAGAAATGGGCGATCGATCAGTGCTTGGGGATGGAGCTGCCGTTGTCGGCGGAACGCAGCTGATTCATCGCTGCCGTAAAGCGGTATATTTCAAAAACCCGACAACACTTAGGTGAGGAGGGGCAGCATGGAGAAAATCAAAAGCCTGTTGCCGATGCTTCCTTATTGGCGGGAGCTTAATGAGCGGCAAAGAGAGCTTATCGCAAAGGGGGCGTTTTTCCGCCGCTTTGAACAGGGAGAGCATATACACGGCGGGTTTGGACAGTGCTACATTCTGAGAGGCTGCATAAGGGTGAGCGTTATTTCCGCACAGGGGCGTGAGATCAGCCTTTTCCGGCTGCACTCCGGTGAGCTGTGCGTGCTTTCCGCTTCAACAGCATTCAACCAGATAACCTTTGACACCTACCTTACCGCAGATACTGAGTGCGAGCTTTTAGCCGTAAGCGTCGAAACCGTCCACACCTTGATGAAGAGCAATGTTCATTTCCGCTGCTTTATGTATGAGCTCTTAGCCGAGCGCTTTTCAAGGGTAATGCCGGCGATGCAGGAAGTGCTTTTTATGAGCTTTGATCAGCGTCTTGCCGCCTTTTTTGTCCGGGAGCATGACCGTACTGGTTTGACGGAGCTGTACATGACGCATGACCAGATAGCCCAGCAGACAAGCTCTGCAAGGGAGGTCGTGGCAAGGCGGATTAAAATGTTTGCCGCCGAGGGTCTTGTTGAGACGCGGCGCGGCGCGGTGCGGCTTATTGACATACCGGCGCTCCGTGCATTGATGTGCAAATAGATATTGGGGCTCTTTATTTAGTCCGTGACCGTGACCCGGTCACGGACTTTTTGTAAAATGCAGTGTATATTATATATGGGAGTATATAAGTTTGCGGCTGACGACTGCATTGCGGACTCTGACAGTCAATCGAGAATCGGGGGCTGTAAGTGTTACACTGCCTGTATTTCTCACAAACAGAGTATCTTCCATGGAACCGCAGGCCTTCTGGATCTATGCTTCACCTCATATATCCAAGTCTCTCCTACAGTTCACACCTCCCCGCGTTTATGCTTAGTCCTTTACTTAGCTTTCTAAAAAGGCCTGCGGTTCTTTTAATTGACAGAGTGAAGTTTTCTTATATGAAAAAGCCCGATCAAACTCAGTGTTCTTGACCGGTTCATACAACAACCTTCGTTTTACCGACAAAGGCCGCTCAAGTCCCGACACTGCCGAAAGGACTTGTGCGGCCTTTTAATACCATTGATCGACAGAGGGGAGGAAGAATATGAAAATTGCACTGGGGATGATAGTCCGGGACTTCGTTTCCGCACATCCGCTCATAGACTTTCTGGACAATGCGGAAACATACGGCCATCAAATTGACCGGGTGATTGTCGTGTACTCGCACAGTATGAGCCGCTCGGCGCTGTTTGCCTTGGAGGAACGGACAAAGGTATCACTGATAGAGCTTCACAATTACCGCCGCGCATACGGGGAATTCAACAAGCTGGGCGTCAGCGATAAGTCAGTGGATGCCCTGCTGTATTCCGAGCTTTTGTCAGAGCACGGACTGATACCTTACGGCTTTAACCGGAACCATGTACTCATGGAGGCACTGTTTGAGGATATCGATCTGCTCATCTTCGTTGATTCCGACGTGCAGCCGAGAGTTCTTAGAAAGAACCGGGAGGGAAGGCTGTGGTTTGACGATGTGGATTTTGTGGGCAGCCACGCGAGAGGCATCGCCCGCGGGGTGGACATCACAACGAGCGATTATTCCGGCTACAACATTCTTCCACCCGCGCACTTCAACGGCATGGACGCGCTCTTGTATGGGCTGCATAAGGACGAGATGTCTCTGTTCTGGAAGGACGGCTTTTTCCATAAATGCCTGACCATCCAGAAATCCGCCATACCGAGGCAAAAGTGGACAAACAAGCTCCTCGGGGGCAACCTCGGAATAAAAATGGATGCATTCCCTAAGCTTCCGCCGTTCTTCTCCCCGCACTATTTCTATAACGGACAGCCGTTTCTTGCGCGCGGAGAGGATACTTTCATGGGAATTGCCGCAGAGCAGGGGCACCTGAGCTGCATGGATATCGACGTGCACATCTTTCACGATACCTATGGCAACTACCCCGTCCTGCCGGACCTCCGGGAAAGCCGGCGCGTGCGCGACAGGTTTTTCTACGCCTGCACAGGCTGGATAGGCAGGAATGTTTTTCTGCGCTGGCGCGAGGGCTGCTCCTCAGCGGAATACACATGGAGACTGAAGCAGCTTGAAATGGGAGCACGCGGACTGTGTGAGTACACTAAAGACGAGCGGTTTATGGAGCTGCCGCAGATTGCGAGAGCGGCGGAGGGCTGCCTTGAGAGCATGGTAAACCAGTATTTCAACACGGCGAAGGCATGGCAGGAATTTATGGAAAGGCGGTACGGAACATGAGAATAATGCTTGTCAATCACTTCCCGCTCGACGGCTCCGGCAGCGGCACATACACAAAGAACATAGCCGTGCACCTTGCCATGCGGGGGCATCAGGTGTGCGTTGTTTTCCCAGAAAACGAAGCTCCGCAGGAGATTCCCGGCGTGAGCATGAGATATGTTCGCTTCTCCCGGTACGTCCCACGCAAGGACGCGCTGCCGTTTAATTTCCCATGCTTCACGACCCATCCGAGGAGCGTGACCACCTTCGGCGATCTGGACGGCGGCGAGCTTGCGCAGTATCTGACGGCGTTTGACACGGCCATAATGCAGGCAATAGATGAATTTAAGCCGGAGCTTATACATGCGCAGCACGTATGGTGCCTTGCGTGGCTGTCGGCGCAGCACGGGATACCGACCGTCATCACAACGCACGGCACGGATCTCATGGGATGTGAGAAATGGCCGGAGTTTCAGGGCTTTGCGGAGCTGGCGGCAAAGCGCTGCGAAAAGATCATCGCGGTTTCAGGAGACAATATGCGTGCGCTGCATTGCCGGTTTCCGGAGACGGTGGAGAGAACGGTGCTTTTGCACAACGGCTACAACGAGGATGTGTTCTTCCCCGTGGACGCAAACCGGGAGGAGCTGATGTCCTCTCTCGGCATCAATTATAACGGTGAACAGATAGTCCTCTTCGTAGGGAAGCTGACGGCGTTCAAGGGCGCGGATACATTGCTCAGGGCGGCAAAGCAGTATGAACGTCTGGAAAAGGGGAAGATCATAACCCTTATCGTCGGCAGCGGCGATGAGCGGAAAAAACTTGAAGCGCTCAAGGACTCGCTCGGCCTGAAGGGAGTGTTTTTCCTCGGCCACAGGGAGCAGGAGGAGCTGCGCAGGCTGTACAGCACGGCCGACGTGCTTGCCGTGCCGTCGCGCAAGGAGCCTTTCGGACTTGTCGCGCTCGAGGCGATGGCGTGCGGCCTGCCTGTCGTTGCTTCAAACGAGGGCGGCCTGCCTGAGTTCATAAACAGTGAGGTGGGCGCGCTTGTCCCCGTTGATAATGAGGACATGCTCTGCGGTGCGATACTTGAGGAGCTGCTGCGCAGCCATGAGGATCCCCGCAGAAGGGCGGAAATATCCCGCTATGTAAAGGAGCGCTTCACGCAGCGGCTGTTTGTTATCAAGCTTGAGCAGCTGTATGCGTCAACGCTGTCCATTCCGCGCAGGCTCAGGAACCGCTGAGCCGTTTTTTGAAAAGAACTATATAAGGAGTTAAGGCGGCAGATGAGAAAAACGATGGTTATCCCCACCTACTGGTCGCGCCGGAGCGGCGAGCCATGGCAGGAGGGCGACGCGATATACGACCACCCGACGCCGGTGGACCAGGAGGGAACGCTTGAGCGCACTCTTGTGAGCATGAAGCGCTTCCGGGAAAAGGACTTCAAGCTTGTTATCCTTGTCTGCCCGACAACGGAGGATGTGGAGGAGGCAGCGCTGGCGCAGGTCAGGCGCATCGTCTTAAGGTCCGGACTGGGCGCGGAAACCTACCTCTTTACGGCGGGTGATCTGCGGGAGATAGTCGGCATACTGCGCGGCGCAGGGCTGGACGAAAGAGCGCTGCGGCTGCTGTCCATGTACGGGTATGCCAATGTGCGCAACGTGTGCCTGCTTGCTGCCTCCATTCTGACGGCGGACGCGGCACTGCTCATTGACGACGATGAGGTGTTTGAGATGGACGATTATGTCCAGCGAGCGATGGAGTTTATCGGGCGGCGAGTATACGGCGATGTCGTCCACGGAGTGGCCGGATACTACCTGAACAGCAAAAACCAGTACTACGACGATGTGAAGCCCGAGCCGTGGATGACGTATTGGGATCGCTTCGGGAGCAAGGGGGAGGCCTTTGACAGAATCATCGGGAGCGGGCCGAGACTCAAGCGCACGCCGTTTGCATTCGGCGGGGCGATGACGCTGCACCGTGAGCTTTTCGAGTGTGTACCCTTTGACCCGCTCGTCCCGCGCGGCGAGGACGTCGACTATGTCATAAACAGCCGCATGTTCGGCTTCAGCTTTTTCCTTGACAACACCTTGTCAATAAAGCACCTGCCGCAGCCAAAAACGCATCCGCAATGGATGCGCGTGCGCGAGGATATATACCGTTTCATCTACCAGAAAGCAAAAATGACCTCACAGTGCAAGACCAGCAACCTGATAATGGTCTATCCGGAGGACTTCGACCCCTACCCCGGAGCTTTCCTGAAGGCCGATCTGGAGGAAAAAATATACAGGAGCAGCATGATGCTGTCCGCGCAGTACCTCGCCGACGGGGACAGCGAAGCCAGCGCAGAGGCTCTGCGCAATATCTACATTTCAAAGCACGACGCAAAGCCGGACTTTGATGCATTTGCCGCCTATCTTGAAACGCAGAGGGCATGGGAGAGCGTGATAAAGCTTGTGCGCAGGGAGCGCTACGCGGTGCGCGCCGTGCTTGAAAGGCACAATATGTCCGCCCCGGAGATACGGCTGGATAAGGAGCACCGCCGGGAGCTGAGCCGTGACGAAATACTCCAGACCATCAGGAAGCTGCCGACGCTTGACAGCTTCACCCAAGCCGAGCTGGACACGCTCAGCGGATATTGCCATGTAAAAACTTACTATAAGAATGAGTCGGTTTTTTCAAGCGGAGACTATAACGAGGAGGTCTGCATCGTCCTCAAGGGCAAGGTGCGGCTGATCGCGAACCGCGAGAGCAACATCAGCTCCGCACCGACGGAGATTGCTCTGCTGCGTGCGGGACACTTCATCGGCGAGAGCTGCCTGTCGCGGAATATTTTCCGTCTCAGCGGCACCGCCGTGGAGTTTACGGAGCTGCTGTGCATAAGCAAGGCGAAGCTCAACTCCCTGATGGAGACAGACCCTGTCATCGGCGTGAAGCTGCTCCGGAAATTCATCGAAAGCCTATCGGATAAAATTGCCCGCACGAACGATGTGCTTCGCCATACGGCGGACTATGACGCGAACACCGTCATCCTGCCTTCGGGATAACAGCCTGCGCGGAAGCGCCGGGAAAATATTTTGAAACGGGACGCGCAAACACTCCCGATAATGAGACTCAGGAACAGACTCACAGGAAGCACATAATATAATAGAAACAAAAAGCATTGGTGGGTAGGCTCCCGATTAAAACAAATGGTTTTGTTAAGAACCCCCGCCCCGGAGCTTCGGCAAGACGGGAGTATTTACAAGGCAGGATTTTTCCGCATCGCGACGGCGGGTCTGAGCAGGCAAACATCGCGTCGGAAAGTGCGCCGCGAGGCGCGGCGCTGTCGGATATCATTGGAAACAGCAGGAGGGTAAACTATGAAGTTCGGAAATTTGTTTGCAGGAAGCGCTTTGATAAAGCGTACCCTTGCGCTGTGCATTGCGCTTGTCCTGCTGGGAAGTCTGTTCGTGTCCGCCTATGCTGCGGAGCTAACGGAGGAGATACAGCCGCCCGAGGAGGAGCCGGCTGCGGCGGTGCTGACCTATGTGTTCCTTGTCAACGGTGCGCAGTACAGGTGCGTGACGGTCGGCAGCGGGGAGACTCTCACAAGGCCTGACGACCCTGTCCTTGACGGGCACAGCTTCGCCGGGTGGTTCACCGCCGACGGAATGGAGTTCACCGGCTTCGGTACGGTCGCTGCGTTTGAGGCATCGGCAACGGTTGAGCTGTATGGGCGCTTCGTCGCGGCGGAGGTTCCCGCTGTCAGTGAAGAGCCGCCTGCGCCGCAGTCTCCCGTAATCGGTGAGGACAATGAAGAGGAGCCTGAGAACAAGCAGCCCGCCGAAGAGCCGAAGCCTGAAGACGGCGGCGATGAGGCCGGCATAGAGAATGAAAACGAAGAGGAAGAGAGTGCCGAAGCGCCGCAGAGCCTGAGCGCGGCGTCTGGACAGTACGGCTTCACGGCTCAGGGTGCGCTGCCCGAGCGCACGGCGTGGCTTTCCGTTATCGCGCTTGAGGACGGACAGAAGTCTCTGCGCGCTGCGGTGGGCTCTCTGCTCGGGGAGGACATCGGAGAAAGCTATACGGTCTATGCGTTCGATATAACGCTTATCGATGAGGACGGGAACAGTCTCCAGCCGACGGACGGGATGGTGAGCATCAGCGTGTCCGGGCTTGAGCTTGGCGACATCGTCCGTGTCGTGCATGTGCATGGCGCGGCGGGTGCGCCCATGCGCCTGAGAGCTGCGGCGGTTTCCGCTGCGGAGGAGCTGTCCGCGCAGGCGGACGGCGGAGTCCTGACCTTCTCTACCGGCAGCTTTTCCACCTTCTATGTCCTCAGCGGCAAGACGGAGCTTTCCCCGGATGACTGGTATCATACCGCGCTTGTGGATATGGATCAGGGCACATCAGGCGGGAAGACGATCTATGCCGCGCCCGGCACGGTGATCAGATTCGAGCGGAACTATAACCGGTCGCTTAGGTGGAACTTTTCCGACACGCCGGGTGATGGGTTCAGCGGATATACCGTGAGCGGCGGTGAAAAGCACTATTTCCCCCAAACCACAAATGGGAACAGAAAGCACTACGCCTACGTTGAGATAAGCTCCGACGCACAGGCGGGAGCAACGGCTGTTGTGCAGTGCGGCAGCGGCAATAACAGTAGAGCCGTCACCATAATAGTCAAGACGCAGAACGACATTATAAGGGAGGCCGCCGAGAAGGGCAGCGATTACCCGGTGTATATCGCCGTTATCAAGGACTCCCGGACGCTCCCCGGAGAACCGACGGTAATCAGCGGCGCATATTATTTCCACAACGGAAGTACGTGGGATGCCGGCGGTACATACTCGACGAATACGAAGGCTTTAATTAATATCGAAGCATTCATAGCGGCGGCGACGGCAAGCATAAACGACACGAATACAGCAGGCGTGGCAGATGCTTCAGGAGCACAGACCAAGGCCGTGCTTAGTGGCATCGACTATGAAAGGCTCCTTGCGCGGCTGGTAGACAAAAACTACCGTGACTGCTACGCTGCTGACGGGACACCGATAAAAAGCGGCTTTAATGCAGCCGGCTATGAGATTATCCCCTATGTCGTGAAGCTTCAGACGAGCAGCCAGGACAAGGGTTGGCATATAGACTTCTATGTTAAAGCGAAGGAGCAGATCACCCTCAGCTATGACGCAAATCTCCCGGACGGAAAGAAAGCGGAGAACATAAATGTTCCCAATACGGTCACAGGCGGCAAGCCGCTGACGGCGATGGTCGGCACGGCAATGGTCGGCACAAACGGGATAGCCGTCGGGACAACCGTTAACTGCACGGACGGAACCGTGCTCAGGTTTACGGGCTGGAACACAAACGCCGACGGAACCGGAACCGGATACGGGCCCGGGGATGTGATTACAGTTAACGAAAACACCGTGCTGTACGGACAGTGGGAGGAGTCTGCCGCAACCGTCAGGATCGAAAAGCTTGTTGCCGGAGCACTGGGTGACTGGGACAGAGAATTCGGCTTCACCTATAAAATCGGCGATGCAGCCACGGTTGAGTTTACGCTCAAGCACAACGATGAGTATACAATTGAAAATGTTCCCCTCGGCAGCACAGTGACCGTGACGGAGCAGGACTGTTCGCAAAGCGGATACACTACCTCGTATCAAATCGATGGGGCAGACAAGCAGAACGGCAGGACAGCGGAGTTCACCGTCTCGGAAAACGGCAATGCGGTTGTGTTCACAAACTTCAAGGATGTGAATCCTGATACCGGCGTTGCGCTCGATTCTCTGCCCTATGTGCTTATACTGCTGGCCGCCGCTGCGGGCAGCGCGGTATTCCTTATCCGCCGCTGCAGAAAGAACCGCGAGGACTAACGGAAGGGAAGGCAGAACTGGTATGGCAGAAAAAAAAGGTCCGGCCAAGCCCGGCGAAGCGCGTCCGGGGGTCGGAGAAGATACGAAGCCCGTGAACCGGGAGCATGAGAGACTGCTCGAGTGGTTTCGTACGGTCAGATTCAAGAGAACACTTATCGGCGGGATAAACGAGGTTCAGCTCTGGAAAAAGCTTGCCGAGCTGAACGAAATATACGAAGCGGCATTGAGAGCCGAGCGTGCCAGATTCGATGCGCTTATTGAGGCATTCGCAAGGTCCGCAGGCATGAGCGTTACCAAGTACAAGGGGGAGCTGGCTCAGGCGGACGCCAAGTATAGCGAGCTGTCGCGCCGCTTTGCCGAGTATCTGGTGAGAGCAGAAAGGGGTGACGGCTACGGCAAATGACAAACCGCAGACCTGCGCACAGATAATCCGCGCCCGCCGCGCCAATGCGGAGACTGCCGCAGACGCAGTCAGCCTTGCCGCGCGCACTGCCGTACTTCTGCTGTTCGCTTATCTGTTCTTCTCACGGGCCTTTCTGCTTGCGCAGGCCCCGGGGAACGACATGTTCCCTGCAGTCAAGGACGGCGACCTGCTGATAGGCTACCGGCTGCAAAGAGACTTCAGCAAGAACGATGTCGTCGTCTATACTGCAGAGGGCGAAAGGCGCACAGGCCGCGTGCTTGGCCGTGCCTCCGACGTCATCACCATCGACGGGAGCGGCACACTCCTCGTGAACTGAAACGCGCAGGCCGGGGAGATAATGTACCCTACCTACCCCGAGGAGGGATTGGGCTACCCATATACCGTCCCGGACGGCTGCGTCTTTATTCTCGGCGATTACAGGACACAGAGTCAAGACAGCCGCGATTTCGGCGCGATAGCGCTGGACGATGTGGAAGCCAAGGTAATAACCGTGATCCGTCGGCGTTCGCTGTGAGCCGCCGAGTCTCGGTGCAAAAAGAAGCAATATTATTTCGGGAGGAATAAAAATGAAGAACCTTAAAAAAGCTTTCGCATTTACCCTTGTTCTAATGCTTTTGATCGGCATAAACGTGCCCGCGTTTGCCGCAGACGCGTAGGGAGATAATCCACCCACCGATAATCCCATCAACACCGACATGACGTCGATCACCATTAGGAAGGACTATAAGCTCATCGGCGCAGGCAGCAGCCCTGCCGAAACATTTACCATTGAGCAGAGCGGCGGCGGGCGGGTCATAGACGGGGACGCGCAGTCCGCTCCCGCACTGGGAGCGATCACCGGCGCGGGTTTTGAGGAAGGAGCCGCTGCCGACCCCGCTGCGTCCGGCACTATTACCGTCACGCTGCCGCAATATGACAGCGTCGGCATTTATGAGTACACTCTCATAGAAAAGGCCGGCACCACCGCGGGCGTTGCATATTACGGCAATGCAATCAAGCTGGTTGTCACCGTCATTAACGGAGACGACGGCAAGCTGCGCGTCGCGGCGGTACATACCGAAAGCGAAGGGGCGGATAAATCCGACACCTTTGAAAACACCTATTCCGCCGGCACGCTGAAGATCAGCAAAACCGTGACCGGCAACATGGGCGATAAGAATAAGCATTTTGAATTCACGGTTCTCCTGTCCGGAAGGAGAGGCATGACCTATCCTGAAACCTTCGCAGTCTCCGGAGGCTCATACGCGCAGAACCCCACGACCATCAAGCTCAGCGAAGAAACCACATTCATGCTCAAGCACGGAGATACCATATCCATCGCCAATCTCCCTTATGATGTTGACTACATTGTGACCGAGACGGCGACTGACGGATACACGACCAGCAGCACCGGCGATACCAACAGTATCGGCGCGGCAGAGCAGACCGCAGCCTTTACGAATGTAAAGAATAGCGCTGTCGACACCGGCATCATGCTCGACTCTCTGCCCTACGTGCTGATACTGGCTGCCGTTCTCGGCGGCGCGGCGGCCATCGTTGTCCGCAGGCGGCGCGGAGCGGAGGACTGATACAAAGCGGTACGCGACCCGGTGTACCTTAAGCCCTGTAGCGGCGGCATAGTGCTCTGCCACGCCGCCGCTGCAGGCAGATTACGGAGGGCAGCATGAAAGCTGTAAGAATTCTGGTCAAGGCGGCAAACGCACTGCTGAGCGCCGCTGCGGTGCTTTTCCTGATAACCGCGGGCAGCTACTCTGCCTATGCGCTGTGGGACAACGCTCAGGTCTATTCCACCGCAGACAACGTGATGTCGGAGCTTCTCAGCCTTAGGCCGAAGCCAGGCGCGCAGGAGGATAACGGCGCGTCCTTTGAGGAGCTTCTTGCCGTCAACGGGGACGTTTGCGCATGGCTGACGCTGGACGGCACAAGGATAGATTATCCCATCCTTCAAGGGGAGGATAACCTCAGCTACATCAACACCGATGTGTACGGGAGCTTCGCCTTGGCGGGAAGCATCTTCCTTGACTCGCGCTGCGACAACACCTTCCACGATACCTACGCCCTTGTCTACGGTCATCACATGGACAACGGCAGGATGTTCGGCGATCTGGACAAATACAAGGACGGGAAGTTCTTCGGCGAAAATTCCGCGGGAGCGCTTATCCTGCCCGACCGGAGCTATAAGCTTGAGATCTTTGCCTGTATGCTGGTTCCCGCCGCAGAGGGCATGATCTTCGATACGCAGATGCGGCAGACTGATATAGGCGGCCTGCTCGACTTTGCCGAAGCTGAGGCCGTACATCTCCGCCCCGATACCGTCGAAGCCGCGCGCGGTGCGGAGAGCCCGCAGATCATCGCCCTGTCCACCTGCTCCTCGGAGTACACGGACGCGCGCACCATAGTTCTTGCATACATGACGCCATATACAACGGAAACACAGGTAGGAGGATGATCCATGAAAATGAGAATATATAAGCTGTTTGCCGCGGCCCTGCTTGTGCTGCTGTGCGTGAATTTACTGCCGGGGGCGGCGTGCGCTGCGGCTGCCGACTCCGGCTCTGCAAGCATCCCGCTTGAGATAAACCGCACCGGGGGAATACCCCGGCCAACAGTTTACGGCGTCATCATTGAGGCTGTCGAGCCCAGCAACCCCATGCCGCTGAACCCGGCGCGAACCTACAGCGATGACGCCAAGACCGATCCCTTTAAGGCTGCGGACGTATTTTCCATAGCATATAATGAGCCCGGCGTGTACCGCTATACCGTGAGGCAGCTCGCGCAGTACAGCACGCTTACGAACATGCGCTACGACGCGCGCATCTGGCGCGTCACGGTCAGCGTTTCATACGACGATAACGGCAGACTCACCGCCGTGCCGACGATCAGAGAAAACGAGAGCGCTCCCAAAGCAGACGGGATTGTGTTCAATAACAGCTATGACCCGACATTCGGATTCAAGGAGCTTACGGTAAAGAAGGTCTGGGACGATGACGGCTACAAAAGCAGACCGACATCCGTGAAGATCCAGCTGCTGCACAACGGCAGAGTGTATGACACGGTCACGCTCAATGCCCGCAACGAATGGACATACACATGGCCGCGGCTGCTGTTTGACGGTGACAATACGTGGGAGATAAACGAAAGCCCGAAGCCCTACCGCTACCGTGTCAGCTATACGAGCAATTTCACCAACGATTATGAGACCTATTATGTGACCGTGACCAACACCTACCGCCCCGGCAGCCTTATCCAGACAGGGCAGCTCAACTGGCCCATCTTCGTCTTGGGCGGGATCGGCATTGCGCTGGTCGTTATCGGTGTGGTACGCTCTAAACGTGGGAAGGACGATAATGCGTAAGCGCAGAGCAAGCCCGTTTTTAATAATAGGAACAGTGCTGCTTGCGGCGGCACTGTCCCTTTATATCCATAACCGTCTGGACAGCCGCCGCGCCGGTCGGGAGGCGGACAGCGTGCTCGGCGGCGTGCAGACGCAGATACTTGCACACACCCCGCTGCCGACTGAACATGATCCTCAGGCGGGGAATGCTCCGCCGCCCACGCCTATACCGGAAATGCCGGTAGTTACCGTTGACGGAAACGACTACATCGGATATCTCTCCGTTCCGTCGCTTGGACTCGAACTGCCCATTATGTCCGACTGGGACTATGACAAGCTCCAGCTGGCTCCATGCCGACAACTCGGTTCGGTCTACACGGACGACCTTGTTATCGCTGCGCACAATTATGACACGCACTTCGGCAAGCTGAGGGAGCTGTCCGAAGGAGAAACAGTCCTTTTTACAGACATGGAGGGCATCGTCAGCACCTATTGCGTTGAGAAGCTCGAAACGCTGAGCCCGGATGCGGTTGATACCGTCCTGAACAGCGGCTATGACCTTGTTCTCTATACCTGCACCAAGGGCGGAAGGACGCGAGTGATAGTGTTCTGTGACAGAGCAGCAGAAACTGCATCTTCATCAGCTCCAAGACAAACGGAAAAGTGAGGCTGAGCATGACAAAGCACTCGCGGGGCAGCTTGCCCATGCGGACGGGACGAGCATATACACGCTGAGAAACGATAAAAACTCCGCTAATATGCAGGAGCTGAACATTGTGGGGTCTTCCGTGTAGAGAGGCTTGATGTTCTTACAGGAAACTATAAAATCTCAAGCGGTCGTTTTGATAGGCAATCAAGGCGTGGGCGGTATGCCGCTCACGCCTTGATGCTTTTTTAGCTTTACCTTTCAGTTCTGGCCGTAGTAGGCGTTTTTGCCGTGCTTGCGGAGATAGTGCTTGTCCAGAAGCTCCTGCTGCATGTGTCCGCTGTCGGGGTTGAGCATCATGGTGTGCCAGTCCATGAAGGCGACCTCCTCCATCACAACGGCGTTGTGCACCGCCTCCAAGGCACCCTTGCCCCAAGCGAACGGACCGTGCGAATGCACCACGACGCCGGGAACAGCGGCGGGGTCGGTGCAGGCAAAGGTTTCGATGATGACCTTGCCGGTCTCCTTTTCGTATTCGCCCGCGATCTCATCGGGCGTCATGAGGCGGGTGCAGGGGATGTCACCATAGAAATAATCCCCGTGCGTCGTGCCCATGGCGGGAATATTGCGCCCAGCCTGAGCGAACGTAGTCGCCCAGCGGGAGTGCGTATGGACGATGCCGCCGCACTTGGGGAACGCCTTGTAAAGCTCCACATGCGTGGGGGTGTCGCTTGACGGCTTCCATTTGCCCTCAACGCGCGTACCGTTAAGGTCGACCACGACCATGTCCTCCGTCGTCATGCCGTCATACGGCACGCCCGACGGCTTTATCACGACAAGCCCGCTTTCCCGGTCGATACCGGAGACGTTGCCCCATGTGAATGTCACAAGGCCATACTTCGGCAGCAGAAGATTTGCCCGAAGAACTTCCTCTTTCAGCTTTTCAAGCATATTGCCTCTCCTTTTCTTCTCAATCGGTGCTGTTCGCCTTCTCTATCACCCGCGCAGCGAGCTTATCGGTGAGCCCGAGGTCGTACACGGTCTGGAAGACGGTGTAGCGTGCGCGTATCTCCTTGCAGTAACGGAACGTGTCCATAAGCAGTTCATCGTCCACGCCGATGTCTGCCGGGGTGCAGGGACAGCCGATGTCCCGCAGAAGCGCGCGCACGGAGGAACTCTCCGGCAGGGTCTCAAGCTGAACGCGCACCGCATCCCAGCTGCGCTGCATGCTGTCGATACGCGCGAGACGGCCTTCAATATTGTTTTTGCCTGCTTTCTGCTCCAAGGCAATGACCTCGTCTGCCGCTGCACCGTAGTGGGCGCGTATCTCCAGCTCCCATGCCGCGGAGTTGTAAGCGCGCGCACTCTCGCGCGCCGCGTCGAAGTCTATATTTTCCTTGAGCAGCTCCTCGATGAGCATCAGCACCAGCACCGTCCCCACGGCGACCTGCTCGCCGTGCATCGCGGGGCGGATACCGCGCTGCTCAAGTATCGTCTCCCAATAGTGGGACATATGGTGCTCCGCACCGGAAGCGGGGCGGGAATCGCCGTAAAGGCTGATGGCGGCGCCCGAGAGGACGAGCCCGCGCATGACGCTTCCGAGTGTCTCCGGGTCGCGCTGCTTTATCTTCGGGGCCTCCTTCATTACATCCGCTACACATTCGCGCACGAGCGTGACGATATTATGGCAGTAATGCTCCCTGTTTATTATCCGCGCAAGCTCCCAGTCATTGAGGCAGGTGAGCTTGCCGATGAGGTCGCCGAAGCCCGCGACGGTCATGCGGTAAGGCGCGGTCTTGAGGATATCAGTGTCACCGATGATGACCTCGGTGCAGTGGGCGGGCATGGTGGCCTTGAGGTTGTTGACATTCATGATGCCGATGGAAGCGGCAAAGCCGTCCATCGGTGCGCCGGTGGCGACAGTGAAGCACGGCAGCTTGAGCTTGAAGCTGGAATAGCGCGTCATGTCGGTTATCGACCCTGTTCCGACGCCGATAATGAGGTCGCAGTCGTCGGGCTTATTTATCACGATCTCGCCGAGTGTCGCCTCGTCAAAGCCAAGGTGCGTTAACGTATGCTCTGCCGCAGCGATGCCAGCCGTCTGCATAAGCTCCATGCAGCGCGCGCCCGCGATCTTGTAGGTTATCTCGTCACAGAGAACGAGCGGATGGGCATAGCCCAGACTCTTCACATAGTGCGGCAGGCGCTCGATCGCGTCCGCACCTATTTCCACGCCCTTTATGGGCACATAATGCGTCCGGCCGCAGTCGCACTCCAACTTTATGTTGAGGTATTTTGAGAGCTCCTGCGGTGTGTTGTACATTTTCATATTATCTCCCCTTTCAGGTGATTTCCGGCGGCGTTCACGCTCACGGTGAGCGCCGGCGGAAGTCACCGCACGGCGGTTTTTAAAACATAAGCCCGCATAAAGCGGGCTTATGTCAGTCAGATATTACAGCTTTGCCTATCAGCCCTGAACGGCGGCGAGGTGCTCGTTCCACTTGGCAAGAAGGTCAGCCTTCTGTGCAGTCAGAGTGGGGACATCACGGGTGACCCAGGTGATGTCGCCGGACGCCTTGAGCCATGCGTTCTCGGGAGAGGTGTAGTTGGCGTTGGTGAAGCGGAGAGTGCCCTGCATGTACTCTGCCATGGCGCTCTGACCCTCAGCGGAGGTGACCCAGTTGACGAAAGCCTTTGCAGCTGCCATGTGGGGAGCACCCTTGACGATCGCAACACCGAAAGCAGAGGCGGAAGTGCCGTTGGAGGGGTAGCGAACCTCGGTGACAGCCTCAGTGCCGAGCTCGGCTGCGCTCTGGTTGAGCTTGATCGCACCGTCCTCGTAGGTCAGGCCGACAACGTACTCACCGTCAGAGACGGAGTTGAAGCAGACGGAAGACTTCTCAACAACGACCATGTTCTCAAGGAGAGCGTCGATGTAGTCCCATGCCTCATCGGTGTCGATGCCGTAAACGGAGAAGATGTTGCAGAGGTTGTTCCATGCAGCGGAGGAGCTGTTGGGATCGGAGAAGACGATCTTGCCCTTGAGTGCGGGATCGAGGAGGTCTTCGTAGGACTGGATGTTCAGACCGAGTTCCTTCTCAAGCTCGGTGTTGACGCAGAAGCAAACGGTGGAGAGGTGATCCATGCTGTAAAAGCCGTTGGGGGTGCTGTAGCCTTCCATCTGCTCGTCGTCGTTGTCAGAGACCCATGCTTCGAATATCTCGGCGTACTTGTCGCCGTCGGAGTCAGCAAGGCCACCCCAAGTAACGTCGCCCTGGGGGTTGCCGGCTTCGGCCTGGATCTTCGCGGTGAACTCACCGGCGGAACCGGAGATGACCTCGATCTCGATGTCGGGGTACACTTCGTTGAAGCAGGTCTTGAGAGCATCAAGGTCGGCTTCGGTCATGGAGGAGTAGAGGACGAGGGTGTCGCCCAGGTCTTCCTCGACTGCCGCGTCTTCGGCGGGAGCCGCTCCGTCAGCAGCGGGGGCTTCATTCTTAGCGGGCTGTTCGGCAGGTGCTGCGGACTGTCCGCAGGCGCACAGTGCAAAGATCATGCAAAGCGCCAGTACGAGTGCTAGGATTTTCTTCATTTTGGTTCTCCTTTTTTTTTGATATATTCCCGGATGCATTTGCATCTATTGGGCAGTCGTGTGCCGAAGGATCAGAGCTGTATATCGTCCTCGGACTTGCTTATCGCCATGTAGAGGAAGAGGCTCAGTGCGGTGATGACGGTGAGGATGGCCGCAAATGCTGCTGCCGTGCCGTATTCGCCGCGTCCGATGTAGATATACGCCTGCATGGTGAGGGTGGTGGTCTTGTTGCTGTAAAGTATGACGGAGCTCGACAGCTCTGTCACGATGGCGACCCAGCTGAGGATCGCGCCGGAGAGGATACCGTTTGACATCATGGGCACGGTTATCTTCACGAAAGTTTTCAGCTTCGACGCGCCGAGGCTTATCGCCGCCTCTTCTATGCTTATCGGGATCTGCATTAATGTCGCTGTTGCCGAGCGTATCGTGTACGGCATACGGCGTATCGCAAAGGACATGATCATGATGGCCATTGTGCCGGTGAGGGCAATGGGCTTGGAGCCGTAGGCGATGAGCAGTGCGATGCCGATGACGGCGCCGGGCATGATGTAGGGGAGCATAGCGATAGTGTCAAGCGAGTGGTTGAGCGCGTTGTTGCGGCGCACAACGAGGTATGCGAGCACGACCGCGATGACGATGATGACCGCAAGGGCGATGATGCCCATGACGAGCGTGTTGCGCGAGGCGAGCACGAGCTTTTTCTTCAGCGCGCTCTGGTAGTTGACAAGGGAGTACCCCACGCCGAAGAGCGAGCCTTTGCTGTTGCGGAAGCTGAGATAAATGATATATATCTGCGGGAGGATCGCAACGGCGCAGAGAAGATAGCAGTACAGATGCATGAGGAAGCCGCCGAGTCCCTTCGCGTCCTTTTTCTCCACGGGGTGCAGGGTGTTGATAGAGAATTTGAAGCGCCCTGTCGCCCACTTCTGGAGGAAGAATATCACGGCGGTGACGATGACAGCGATAATGGCAAGCGCGGCGGCAAAGTTGTAGTTCGCGCCGTTTTCACCGAGGTACTCGTTATAAAGCAGAACCGGGAAGGTCTTGAAGCCCTCGCCGAGGATGGTAGGCGTACCGAAGTCGGCAAACGCCTGCATGAACACCATGAGTGTCGCGGCAAGGATGGTGGGCATGGTGAGATGCAGCACGATGTTGAAAAGGCGCTTCACACCGGTGCAGCCCATGTTCGCCGAGGCCTCCATGAGGGTGTTGTCAATGCTCTTGAAAGCACCGTTCATGTAGATGAACACGAGCGGGAAGAACTTGAGCGTCTGCGACAGGGCGATGCCGCCGAAGCCGTAGATGCTGGGCAAGGTGATGCCGAGGGCGGTTTTGAAAAACTTTGTGATGACGCCGCTGCGTCCAAGCAGCATGACCCACGAGTACGCGCCCAAAAACGGGGCTGACATGCAGCAAAGTATGCTGACGACGAAGAGAATCTTCGCGCCCTTGAGGCGGTAGAACGCATAAAAGTACGCAAACGGGATGCCGATCACGAGCGTGAGCACCGTGACGAAAATGGTGATCTTGAAGGAGTTATAAATGGTGTCCACATAGTAGCTGTTGCTGAAAAACTTGTGGAACTGCTCCCACGAGAAGCTGCCGTCGGGCATGATGACTGCCTGCTTGATGACGCCGAACATCGGGTAAATGAGCACCGCGATGAACAGCACCAGCAGAAGCACAGAGACGATCAGCCACCCGTCAAAACGTTTTTTGACCATAGCCTGCCCCTCCGTTATGCCTTTGCGCAGTCATTGCACACGCCGGTGAGTATGTTCTCCTCGCCGTCGGCAGTGAAGAGGTTGACCTTATCAGTGTTTATTTTCAGCTTTATCTCGCTCCCCGGCTCGATAATGCTGTCGATGGAGGACTCCTGAATTATCTCGACCTCCTCGCCGGAGGACAGGTGCACAAAGTAGTGGGTGTTCAGCCCGAGGAACACGCAGTCATCCACGATGGCGGAGATGCCCTCTGTGCTGTCACGGTCGAGCAGAAATTCTTCCGGACGCACGGACAAGGTGATCTCCTGCTCTTTCTGCTGCTCGGGACGGACGGTATGTATCTCGGCGCGGTAGCCGGAGAGCGTTTTAAGATAGGTCTTGCCGCCGTCGACGACGAGCTTGCCTTTTATCACGTTGGAGCGGCCGATAAACGTGGCAACGAAGAGGTTTGCCGGGCGCTGGTAGATGCTCTTGGGGGTGCCGACATGCTGGATGACGCCGGCGTTCATGACGGCGATACGGTCGGAGACCGCCATGGCTTCCTCCTGGTCGTGCGTGACATACACGGTGGTGATGCCGACATTGTGCTGGATGTTCTTTATGACCGTGCGCATCTCAACGCGCAGCTTCGCGTCAAGGTTGGACAAAGGCTCATCCATCAGCAGAACGTCCGGCTCGATGCACAGTGCGCGTGCGAGCGCGACGCGCTGCTGCTGACCGCCGGAAAGGCGCTCAGGCATACGGTCGGCGTACTGGTCGATCTGCATGAGCTGCATGAACTTCTCGGACTGGGTCTTTATCTTGTCCTTGGGGAACTTCTTGTTTTTCAGGCCGAACTCAACGTTCTTTCTGACGGTATAGTGCGGGAAGATGGCGTAGTTCTGGAAGACCATGCCAATGTTGCGCTTGGCAGGGTCAAGGTCGTTTATGCGCTTCTCACCGAAGAAGAAGTCGCCGCCCTCGATGCTGTTGAAGCCCGCGATCATTCTCAGAAGTGTGGTCTTGCCGCAGCCGGAGGGACCAAGCAGCGTGAAAAACTCGCCCTCTCTAATGTCAAGGCTCAAATCGGGAATGATGACATTGTCACCGTACTTTTTAAGAGCGTGTTTTATGATGATCTCTTCACTCACTTGTGCTCTCTCCTTTACATTTGTTGTATATTACTCGATTTCGCATATATTCATCATCCGGCGCGTTCTCATAAGCGTCAGACGATTGCGCACAAGGGGTGAATTTTTCAGCAGTACGGAAAGCTCGCTCTCCTCCACACCGATGGAAGCAAGGTCGCGCTTCGCGTCCAGCATCTCCAAAAGCCCGTAAAGGTACTCCTCAGTCGGGAGCTCGTCAATTATATGCCGCAGCTCACCCCAGCTCGCGCTGAGCTTTTCGCGGCTCACCTTTGCAAGGCAGTCATTTTCGTTTTCTTTTATCAGCGAATCCGCCAGCCGCTCGCCGAAGAACTTGAGAAAGTGCTCCTCCGGTATAGGGGCGTAGTCGGTTATGTACGGGGTGATGTCCTCTATCTTTGCAAGGCGCTTATATTCGCGCACCGCAATGAGCGAGCCGACGCCGGTCTTCTCTCCGTGCATGGCGGGAAACTTTACCGGGAATGCTTCGGGCTCCATCTCTATCATGTGGGATATATGATGCTCCGCGCCGGAGGCGGGGCGGGAGTTGCCCATCATCTGCATTGCGATGCCGCTCATGATGAGCGCATAGGTCACATCGGCGTAGGCGCTCTCCTCGCCGCGGGCAATGCCGGGGACGCTCTGCATGACTGTGTCGGCGGCATCCTGCATTATACTATAAATTTTTTCACAAAGCAACTCATTAGTGAGGACGTGCGCCATTTTCCAGTCGGCAAGGGCGGTGTATTTCGCCATAATGTCTCCCACACCGCTGCGCACGAGCTCCATGGGAGCGTTCTTGATGATCTCAGTGTCCGCCAGCACTATCTCCGGAGCGACGGCGGGCAGCGTCTTTTTGAAGCCGTACCACGTCATTGCAGCGACGGTGCTGCAGAAGCCGTCCACGCTCGCGCCTGTCGGGCAGGAGACGAAGCGTATGCCGCGCTCGTGCGCGCAGAAGCGCGCGATGTCGTGAATGGTGCCGCTGCCGACGGCGACAATTACTTCCACATCGCCCTCAAGCTTCGCGAGCACCTCCGCCGTGGATATCTCGTTCGCGTGCAGCCCCGTCGGGTCAAGCACGATCTGCTGCTCGGCACGCGGATGCCTGTCCGCTGTGGCGGCATAGGAGTTTTCACCGTAGAGCGCGCAGCGCTTACCCGTGACACCGAACTGCGCCATGTACTTCTCAAACTCAAAAAGGCAGCCCGGCTCTATCACCGCGGCGCGGGTCTCCATGGTATGCTCGCGTCCGCAGGCGCATTTTCCGGCGTACTTGCTGCAATCTATAAACATCTTTCAACGCTCCTCTTCACAGGAACTCTTTCATATACTCACCAAAGCGGGTGTAATCATCCACGCGGATAAAGCGGAAGTCGGAGCGGTAGACCGCCTCGTCGTTGCCGCCCGGACCGTAATCATCGCCGACATAGACGACCTCGGAATGGTCATAGCCATACTCGGCGCAGTAGCGGTCGAGCGCGTAATATTTATTGTACGGGAAAGGCGCGAGGTCGAACGACGACGACCCGCCGATGAACACCGTATAATCGGGGAAAGCGTCGCGCACGACGGGATACATCGGCTTGCGCTTTGCGCGATCCGGGTCGAAGGCGAGCTTGTCGGCAATGTCCGCCGCAGTGCCGAGCAGCGGAAACGTGACGCAGCCGGAGTCGTGATACTCCACATTATTGCCCTTGAACACCGTGTACCCGAAGCGCTCCCTCAGCGCGGTCACGCGAGCCTCGACGCTGGCGCGGTCACAGGGGGCGTGTTCATCAAAAACATGGTCAAGCTCCCCAGTCGCGGCGTTATACGTGCAGAACTGCATTCCATAATTGCCGATAATATCTATGGGGTAGCCGTTCATTTGACTGAATATGCGGCTGCACATCCCCGCACCGACCATCAGAAGCTTATACTTTGCCCGCAGTGCGTCCAGAACACCGAGATTGGGCTGGGCAAGCTTCGTCTTGTGCTGAGTGAGCGTGCCGTCCAGGTCAAACGCGATCAGTCTTACGTTATCCATATTTTTTTACCTTTCGTATATGAACTTTTCCTAAACGTGCGTTTTACAACACTTTGACAAATTTGCATCAAAAATATATATTTCACGCGCCTTGCGGCGGCATTTTTCATCAAAATAGCTAAACCGTATTATACTCACAATACTTGACTTCTGCAAGATTTGGCGCTAATATTGAGAAACGATCAAAAACGATCAATGTTAAGGCGGGGACAGCAGTGAAAAACGAACGGTATGAGAAAATAATGAATATATTGGCAGAGCGCGGCTATGCAAGCGTGGACAGACTCAGTAAAGAGCTCTTTGTCAGCATGCCGACGGTGCGGCGCGATCTGAACACAATGCAGGATCTTGGACTCGTGGTGCGCAGCCACGGCGGTGTGGTGCCGCGCTTGAGCGATATGGACGGTGGCCCCGCGGTTTTCCGCATGGGCGTCAATCCGCAGGAAAAGCTCAAGCTCGACAAGGCGGCAGCGAAGCTGCTGCGCGACAACTGCATGGTGTTTATGGACGAATCCACTACGACGCTGCATATCATCGACCAAATGAGCGCTTACAAGAACATCACTGTTGTCACCAACAATATCTCCGTTTTGCAGCTCGCGGCGAAGTACCGCGTCCCCACCATCTGCCTTGGCGGAGAGACGTGCTATGACACGATGAGCTTTTACGGGTACGAGGCGGAGGAACTCATCACGCACTTCGGCATCGACATCATGTTCTACTCCTCCTCGGCGATAACGCCTGGATCGTGGATCGCCGATTACAGCGCGCGGGCAAACGCCCTGCGCCGCCGCGCTTTACAGCAGGCGGACATGAAGGTGTTCCTCTGCGACAAGTCGAAGTTTCTGAAGCCTGGCGCGTATATGCTGATGCCGTTGTGCGAGGCGGATCACATCATCACGAATGCCAAACTGCCGGATGAGCTGAATACCGGCGCGGCGCGCGTGACGATCGTGTGAAGGATGAACGGAGCCCGCTTTTCGATAAAAATGTTCAAAAAGCGGGCTCCGTTCACGCCGCAGTTGTTTCCAAAATGGAAACAACTGCGGCGGACGGGAAAAAGTATTTTGTCAAATACTATAACCTTGACGCAATCATCGCTGTTGGGTATCGCGTAAGCTCAAAAAAAGCTACCATGTTCCATATATGGGCAAATAAGGTGCTCAAAGAATACATTATAAAAGGCTACGTCATGGATGACGAACGGCTCAAAGAGCCTGAAAACCTATTTGGCAAGGATTACTTTGAGGAACAGTTGGAGCGCATACGCGACATACGTTCCAACGAGAGGCGGTTTTATCAAAAGATAACCGATATATACTCTCAATGCAGTGCCGACTATGATATCAACAGTCCTATTACAAAAGACTTCTTTGCGACCGTGCAGAACAAACTTCATTATGCAGTTACGCACCATGTATAGATCTTACTCATAATATTTTCCTCCAAAGCGGTTATTATTTTTATTCGGTTTTTCTATTTGCGCATCTGCTTACTTACAGCAGCAACATCGAAGAACACGATTGAGCCTCATTGCATTAACCAACCTTTCTCGTAGGTTTATATGAATTATAGAACTGCTTCGTTTATTTGTCAATAGCTGCCGCACAGGTTTTTATTGATTTACCTACTTTCCTGCTGTATAATAGAATTAACTTTCAAGGGGAGGAAGTAGAAATGCTGATTTCAACCAAAGGACGATACGCACTTCGGGTCATGGTCGACCTGGCCGAGCATCAGGCAGATGGCTTTATTCCTCTGAAAGTCATTGCCCAGCGGCAGGAGATATCCGAAAAATATTTGGAGAACATTATCAAGCTTTTGGTAAAGGCAAAGCTGCTGACCGGCGTGAGAGGTAAGGGAGGCGGATACCGGTTGGCAAAAGCGCCGGAGCAATATACTGTGGGAAGTATCCTGCGTATCACTGAGGATTCTATGGCGCCCGTTGCCTGTCTTGATCCCTGCTCTGACGCTTGTCCCCGTGCGGCAGAATGCCGCACGCTTCCCATGTGGCGAGGATTGGATAAGCTCATTACGGAGTATTTTGAAAATATAACCATTGCGGATCTGATGCACAGTGATCCTGACGGATATGACTATGTGATATGATCTGACCTTTCTGAATAAAAAGATGTCCGTCAATGTTGACGGACATCTTTTTAAGGTTGTAAACTAAAAGTTGGGGTACCCGGGTAAACCTGGGCACTCCAACTTTT
>ERZ827108.1367-NODE-1367-length-32898-cov-26.558658_pt1 | contig 32898 bp, 31 predicted proteins | sample MGYA00519921_ERZ827108 | MGnify/ENA primary metagenome ERZ827108 (study PRJEB31778, sample SAMEA3449258) | human gut metagenome | biome: human gut; feature: human-associated habitat; material: faeces | place: United Kingdom | collected 2010/2012 ...
CGCGGGGGAAGCCATTTCAAAAAAGGCGTGTACCCACACCGGGCACACGCCTTTTTTATGCAATTTTTACTGGTACTGCTTCACATTCAGCATCCGGGTCGCATTCAGCACGGCCAGCACCATAACGCCTACATCTGCAAAGACACCCCACCACATGTTTGTGATGCCCAGCGCCGTCAGGATCAGGCACAGCGCCTTGACCGCCAGCGCAAAGACAATGTTCTGATAGGCAATGCTCATGCACTTGCGGGAGATGCGCATCGCAAGGCTGATCTTTGCCGGATCATCGTCCATCAGCACAATGTCGGCAGCCTCGATGGCGGCATCGCTGCCCAGCGCGCCCATCGCAATGCCGATGTCAGCGCGCATCAGCACCGGTGCATCGTTGATGCCGTCACCCACAAAGGCCAGCTCTTTTTTCTCAGGCTTCTGGCTCAGCAGCTTCTCGACCCACTCGACCTTATCGGCGGGCAGCAGGCCCGCATGGACCTCGTCAATGCCCAGATCCTTGGCCACCAGCTCGGCCACAGCGGGGGCATCACCGGTCAGCATGACGGTGCGCACGCCCTGCGCCTGAAGGCCCTGCATGGCGGCTTTGGCAGTGGGCTTCTCCTCGTCAGAGATCAGGACCGAGCCCAAAAAGCTGCCGTCACGCGCCACATAGACGACCGTACCCGCGCCCTCGGCGGCGGTGTAGGGGATTTTTTCGCTTTCCATCAGGCGGGCATTGCCGGCCAGCACGGTATGACCGTCCACCAGTGTTTTCACGCCGTGGCCTGCGATCTCCTGCGCATCGGAGGCACGGCGGGCGTCCAGCCCCGGGCAGGCCTCGCGCAGGCTCTTACTGATGGGATGGCTTGAGAAGCTTTCCGCCAGGGCTGCGCTCTCCAGCAGCTCCGCCTCGGTCACACCCTCGGCCGGGGTGGTATGGGTGACCTTGAAAACGCCTTTCGTCAGGGTGCCAGTCTTGTCAAACACGGCAATGCCGGTCTTGGACAGTGCCTCCAGATAGTTGCCGCCCTTGACCAGAATACCACACTTGGACGCGCCGCCGATACCGCCGAAGAAGGTCAGCGGGATCGAGATGACCAGCGCGCAGGGGCAGCTGATGACCAAGAAGGTCAGCGCGCGCATGATCCAGTCGAGCCAGCCGCCAAGGAACAGCGGCGGCACAATGGCCAGCACCAGCGCGGCAATGCAGACAGCGGGGGTGTAGTAGCGGGCAAATTTCGTGATGAAATTTTCGACAGGGGCCTTTTTCAGGCTGGAGTTTTCCACAAGGTCCAGAATTTTTGCCACCGTGGACTCACCGTAGAGCTTTGTTGTGCGGATGCGCAGCACGGCATCGGCGTTGACGCAGCCGCTGATGACCTCATCACCGGGGCGCACGGTGCGCGGGCGGCTTTCACCGGTCAGGGCGGCGGTGTTCAGCGTAGACTCACCGGTCAGTACCACGCCGTCCAGCGGGATCTTCTCGCCGGGCTTTACAACGATCGTAGAGCCGATGGCCACATCATCCGGGTCAACGACCGAGACACCGCCGTCCGCAGCCTCGAGATTCGCGCTGTCGGGCCGGATGTCCATCAGCGCCGAGATGCTCGACCGGCTCTTGCCGACGGCATAGGACTGGAACAGTTCCCCGATCTGGTAGAACAGCATAACGGCCACGCCCTCGGCGTACTCACCGCAGCCCATGGCGCCCACCGTAGCGACCGCCATCAGGAAATTCTCGTCAAAGACCTCGCCGCTCTTAATGCCCATAAAGGCCTTGCGCAGCACATCATGGCCGATGATGAAATAGGGCACCAGCCACAGCGCCAGCTGCACAAACCACGGCAGTGCGGTAAAATGGAACACCACCGCCAGCAGCACCGTCAGTACCAATGCCGCAAGGATGCGCTTGAGCGTTTTTTTCTGTTTCTTCGTCATGAGTAGCTTCCTCCAAATCCGGGGCAAAAGGCGGCCCACCGCCGTGGATGGGCCGCCCTTGCCTTACAGCTCGATCTCGAAATCAGGCTCGACCTTCTTTGCCGCCTTGACGGCGTCCTTCAGGACGGCATCAAACTTGTCATCGTCAGCCTCCAGCAGCATTTTCTGGGCCATAAAGCTGACGCTTGCGTTCTTAACGCCGGGCAGTGCCTTGACGGCGGTCTCGATCTTGGCAGCGCAGTTGGCGCAATCGACTTCGATCTTGAATTTCTTCTGCATGGTGGTGGTCTCCTTTGTATAAATAAGTATTTTTTAATATGGGTAACTGTGTTGTAGGGGAGAATGCTTGCATCCGTCCGCGGGTAAAGCCCTTCCGGCCTGCTTCGCGGCCACCTCCCCACAAGTGGGGAGGCTTTTTCCGCGGGCGCAGCCCGCGCGAAAGGCGCCCCACGCAGTGGGGAGCTGGCCGAGCCTGCGAGGCCTGAGGGGCTTTAGCTGTTGCCCCTTACTCCTCCGTATGCTCCATGCCCAGCGCGATCATGCTGCGCACATGGTCATCATCGAGGGAATAGTACATCGCCTTGCCCTCGCGGCGGAACTTGACGAGCTTGCTGGTTTTCAGCACCCGCAGCTGGTGGCTGACCGCACTTTGCGAGATGCCTACCACCTGAGCAATGTCGTTGACGCAAAGCTCGCTTTCAAACAGTGCATACAAAATTTTGATGCGGGTCGAATCGCCGAACACGCGGAACAGCTCGGCCAGATCGTACAGCACTTCATCATTGGGCAGGTCATCCTGCAGGCGGCGGATGTCGGCCTCACCCAGCTGGGCGGTTTCAGGCAGCTTTTCGCCTGTTTTTTCGTTCTCGGGCACTGTCATCATCCTCTCATATGTTCGTTTGTTCATATGATACAGCCTGACAGGAGCTTTGTCAATAGCAAAACACAAAAAAATCCCCCGGATGTGAAAATTCTCACATCCGGGGGAAATCTCAATCGGTGATGGGGGCAAAGCCCGGCTCACCGGGCAGGATGACACTGCTGTCGGCCAGCATTTTGCGGAACTCCTCCTCGGGGAAGTCAAAGACAACCTCTTTGATCATGCTCTGTTCGTGGACGAGTATCCTCCACGGCGCACCATCAGGCTGCTGCAAAAACAGGATGCCGGAAACGCTGTCCAGACTTTTCACGCCCTCATCGGCCCAGAAAGCAGGGGAGGGGGTGACAAAGTAGTGGTCAACCATCCGCCCGCCCGGGAAGTCATGCTCGATGACCGCAGGAACCTCGCCGTCAGCCTGAGCGGATTTGTATTGCAGATGCAGGTTGGTGAAGTCGGAAGCAGTCATAAGTTGTTACCTCTCGGGTGATTGTAGGGGTCGATGCTTGCATCCGCCCCCTACATGGGGTTCGCGTAAATGCAAATCATACGCGCAGGCTGGCGCTTTCAGGCTCGTTGCTGCCCTCGTCAAACTCATAGTCGTTGCCGGGCAGGATAGCGTTCAGCAGGATGCCGGCGATGGCCGCGATAGCCAGACCGGACAGGTTGATGGTGACATTGCCCAGAGCGAAGCTGATGCCGCCCACCGAGTTGAAGCCCAGCGCGCTGACCAGAATGACGGCAGCGATGATCAGGTTGCGGGAGTTGGTGAAATCGACCTTGTTCTCAACAACATTGCGCACGCCGATGGCGGAGATCATGCCGTACAGCACAAAGCTGATACCGCCGACGATGCCGGAGGGGATCGTGTTGATAACGGCCTCAAACTTCGGGCAGAAGCTCAGAATCAGCGCAAACACAGCAGCAATGCGGATGACGAGGGGATCGTAAATCTTCGTCAGGGCCAGAACGCCGGTGTTCTCGCCGTAGGTGGTGTTAGCGGGGCCGCCCAGCAGGCCGGCCATGGCGGTAGCAAGACCATCGCCCAGCAGGGTCTTGTTCAGGCCCGGGTCACGGATGTAGTTCTTGCCGGTGGTGGCGGAGATAGCGGCGATGTCGCCGATATGCTCCATCATGGTTGCCAGCGCGATGGGCACGATGGTGAACACAGCGCTGATGAAGGTCTCGCTGCCGTCAATAGCGAACAGACCCATGGAATCCTTATGCAGGGGGATGCCGAACCAGGCGGCAGCACCGATGGCCTGGAAGTCAACTGCGCCGGTGACCAGCGCCACGGCGTAGGAAATCAGAACGCCGATCAAAATGGGCAGGATCTTGACCATGCCCTTGCCCCAGATGTTGCAGATAACAACGGTAGCCAGTGCCACAATAGCCAGCAGCCAGTTGCTCTGGCAGTTGTTGATGGCGCTGGGGGCCAGAATCAGGCCGATGGCAATGATGATGGGGCCGGTGACAACCGGGGGAAAGAACTTCATCATCTTGCGGATGCCGAACGCGGAGATCAGCGCGCTGAACAGCACATACACAAGGCCGGACAATGCCACAGCTGCGCAGGCGTAGGGCAGGTTCTCAGGGTTTTCACCGTTGTTGGACACAATGGCAAAGCCGCCCAGATAGGCAAAGCTGGAGCCAAGGAACGCCGGAACCTTGCCCTTGCACAGGAAGTGGAACAGCAGCGTGCCCAGACCGGCGCACAGCAGGGTGGTGCTGACGCTCAGACCGGTCAGCAGGGGAACGAGCACGGTTGCGCCGAACATTGCAAACATGTGCTGCGCACCCAGAATGAGCAGCTTGGGTGTGCCGAGCTGCTTGGCATCATAGATGCCCTGCGAGTAATCCATTTTTTCTGCCATGAATGATATCCTCCTCAACAATGGCCGCAAAAAAGGGAGACTGCCGTGATTACCACAACACTACAGCCTCCTTGCTTATCTATATAAGGATAGCAGAATTCGGCGCAAAGTGCAAGAGATTGGCGAAAAAATGAAAATTTTTGTCGCTATGCAGTGGCCGGGCACGCCCGGCCACTACTATCTTTTTGCCGGAAAGTGTGCTACTATATATAAGATATAAGATTTTGAAAATAGCAGGAGAAATGCTTATGCTTACCCCCGGCATCAAGGGGCACGCAGCGCTGCGTGTCACCACTGAAAACACCGCCCTTGCCATGGGCAGCGGCGAGCTGCCTGTGCTGGCCACCCCCGCCGTGGCGGCTCTGATTGAAAAGGCCTGCTGGCAGTCGGTTGCCTCCGAGCTGGAGCTCGATCAGGGCACGGTCGGCACCGCGCTGACCGTAGCCCACACGGCCCCCACCCCGGTCGGAATGATCGTACAGTGCGACTGTGAGCTGACCGCTGTGGAGGACCGCCGCCTGCGGTTCACCGCCCGCGTCTATGATGATGTGACCCAGATTGCCTCCGCCACGCATGAGCGCTATATCGTGGACAACGACCGCTTTACCCGCAAGGCAAACAGCAAGCGCACTGCCGAGGCGTAAGTCCCGGCAGGCCGCATGTAAGGGGCAGGCCGCGCCCGCCCCGCGTCAGTAGATCGCTTCCTCCCGCCATTTTGCAAGGCGGCGCACGGTGTCCTCGTCCTCCACCCAGCCCTGTTCCGGGTCGGCGTGGGCGTCGGGGGCGTAGCGCTGCATCGTGCCGGGGCTGCGGCCCTGCAGATATTCCTGTGCCTGCTTCTGGCGGCTGGGTGCGGTGCGGCGCAGCAGCGTTTCTTTTTCGGCCTTGTTCATACAAATCACCTCTTTCGTCACTATTTTGCCCGGGGCTGCCGCTGGTCAAACCCGGAAAATCGTGGTATAGTATTTTATATTGCCATTTTTAAGGAGCTATTATTCTATGGAAGTCAAGATCAATCAGGTCGTGCTGCATCTGCTGGACCCCGGCGCATCGGAGCCGGTGCTGTCGGACCGCGCCATGGACATGGACGCCGACCTGTACGAGTATTATGCCGCCACCCTTGAGCGCGCCTTTGCCAGCGATGAGGTCAAGAACTGCCGGTTCCTGCCCGACTCCGCCTTTGCGCAGGAGATGGCGCAGAATCAGGATTTCATCGACCTGTCCCGCCGCATCGCGGGCGTCATCTTTGAGCAGATGCTCCAGTATCAGGCCATCCCGGCCGGTGATCTGGCCGTGGTGGATTTCACCGCCGACGGCGTACCGTTCTACGGTGTGCTGAAGCTGAACTACCGCCCCGGCTACACCCACCATACTGAGCTGCTGGGCAACGGCCGGTTCAGCAGCATGGTGCCGCAGCGCACCCTGCTGCCCGGCACCCCCAAGGCGGACGAGGCAGCCCTCATCGACCGCGCCAACGGCACGGTGCGGCTGATCGAGAAAAAATTCACGATGGATGACAAAAAAGGCTACTATCTTTCGACCCGCGTTTTCGGCTGCACCGAGGCCCTGCAGGAGAAGGCGAAGCTCAAGGCCGTATGCGAAACAGCCGTAGCCGCCGTGAAGGAGGCCTACCCTGAGCCGGAGGAGCTGGACGATGTACCGCCCTTTGACGGCGGCACCGAGACCGCCGTTGAGCTGCTGGTGCGCAATCAGGCCGTGGACAACCGGATCTCTGTCGAGGATGTCCGGGAGCGCATCCGGGAGAATTTTCCGCTTGCCGCGCCGCGGTTTGAGCAGGCCCTCGCCGAGACCGGTGTGCAGCAGGACGACCGCGTGACCGTGACCCCGGCGCGCATCAAAAAGCTGGAGAGCCGCAGCTTCAAGACCGAGTCCGGCATCGAGATCAAGATCCCCGCAGAGCTGTGCAGCAGTGATGACGCCGTTGAGTTTATCCATTCGGCCACCGGCGGGCTGAGCTTATTGATTAAGGACGTATTGGTGTAAACATACGGCACTTTGCGGGCGGATATGGAATCCGCCCCTACGAATCACACCCGTAGGGGCGCATTCTATATGCGCCCGCACTCTGCCGCTCAGGATAGGGGTATAGAGAAAGCAAACTATGGAAACGAAACAAAAAACAACGCTGATACAGGGCAGCGTTGCCAAGGGTATGCTGCTGTTTGCGCTGCCGATTTTTATCAGCAACCTGTTTCAGCAGCTGTATAACGCCGCCGACTCCCTGATCGTCGGCAACTTTCTGGGCGGCGAGGCCTTGGCCGCCGTCGGCTCGTCCGGCAGCCTGATCTTTTTGCTGACGGGCTTTGTCAACGGCGTCTCGCTGGGCGCCGGCGTGGTGGTGGCACGGTATTTCGGCGCCAAAGACTGGGACCGGATGCGCCGCACCATCCACACCACAGTGGCACTGGGCATTGCCGCCGGTGTAGCGCTCACCGTGGTGGGCGTAATACTGACGCCGCAGATCCTGCGCTGGATGGGCACGCCGGACAGCGTGCTGGCCAACTCGATCGCCTACTTCCGGATGTACTTCTTCGGCTCGATCGCCGTGGTCATGTACAATGTGGGCGCAAGCATCCTGCAATCAGTCGGCGACAGCAAAAGCCCGATGCGGTATCTGATTGCCGCGTCCATCATCAATGTCATTCTCGACCTGATTTTGGTCGGCTGGCTGCGCATGGGCGTGGGTGCGGCCGCCTTTGCCACGATTGTCTCCCAGACGGTCAGCGCTATTCTGGCCTTTGCCAAGCTGACCCGCAGCAAAGAGGAATGGGCCGTGCATTGGAACGAGGTCAGATTTGACGCCCCATCGCTCAAGGCAGTCGTTGTGCAGGGTCTGCCGTCCGGCATCCAGAACTCAGTCATCTCGATTGCCAATGTCATTGTGCAGTCCAACATCAACTCGTTCGGTGCGCAGGCCATGGCCGGGTGCGGTGCCTACAGCAAGGTCGAGGGCTTTGCTTTTCTGCCCGTGACCTGCTTTTCGATGGCACTGGCGACCTTCGTCAGCCAGAATGTCGGCGCCGGTCAGCCCGACCGTGTGCGCAAGGGGATGAAGTTCGGCACGCTCTGCTCGGTGCTGATGGCCGAGATTGTGGGTGCGGGCATCTACACGCTGTCGCCATGGCTCATCGGCGCGTTCAGCCGTGAGCCGGATGTCATCGCGTTCGGTGTGCAGCAGGCCCACACGGCGGCGCTGTTCTACTGCCTGCTGGCCTTCAGCCACTGCTGCGCAGGCATCCTGCGCGGGCTGGGGCGGCCGGTCGTGCCGATGATGGTCATGCTGATGATCTGGTGTGCGCTGCGCATCACCTATATCACGATCACACTGCATTTTATCCGCGCCATCAGTGTAGTGTTCTGGGCCTACCCGCTGACATGGAGCATCTCCTCGGTGCTGTTTGCGTGGTATATCCTGCACTGCCCGATCCCACAGCTGGGCGGCGGTGCCCCCGCAGTCAAGGCATAAAAAGCACCCCGTATCCGCATGGGTCACACGGATACGGGGTACTTTTATTTTTTGATCACAAAGCACGGCAGCGGGGCGGTGTCCGCCCAGTTTGCAAACTCACAGACCAGCACCGTGTACTTTGTCAGCGGCAGACTGCGGAAAAACGCCAGCGCCGCCTGCTTTTCGGCATCGCCTATGACCTTGCCGCTGTACAGCACAGCCGCCAGCACACCGCCGGGGCGCAGGGCATCCAGCGCGGCACACAGGGCGGAAAGACTGCCCTGCGCCGTGGAATGTACGGTGTGCTCGGCCCCCGGCAGCCAGCCGAAGTTGAACAGCACGCAATCCACCTTGCCGGGCTGCACAAGTTCCCCCAGCTTCGCATGGTCGTAGAGCACCGCGCGCCCCACTTTCTCATACCCGGCGTCGGTCAGGCGCCTGTTCGTGCGGTCCACCGCCTTTTGCTGGATATCCATGGCCAGCACACGGCCGTTCTGCCCGGCCAGACGGCACAAAAACAGCGTGTCGTTTCCGTTGCCGCAGGTCGCATCGAGATACAGCCCGCCGGGGGTCACATGCAGCTCCAGAAACTCATGGCACAACTCCACAGCGGACAGATCCGGCACACGGCGGCGCACCAGCCGCCCGCCCTCCGCCACAAAGTCGAACCGCCGCGCCAAAGCACGGCCTGCCTCGTCTCTGGGCAGGGGCGCAGTGAAGCGTGTGGCCTGCTTCGGGTCCAGCCCGCCGCCGCGCCGCAGCAGCTCCTTTACCAGATAGCTGCCGTAGCCGCGCCCGCGCCACGCGGGCACGATCTCCAGACGCAGGATCGCAGCGCCGTCCACCACAGCCGTACCGATGGCTTCGCTCTCCTTATATAAGGTATAGTGGCCTTTTTCCTGCTTGATCTGCATATATATTACCCGCCAATCGTATTTGTGTTCAGGTCGTAGTACAGCACATCATCCCAGTGGCGGCGCAGGGCGATCTGCGCCGTCAGCGCCGTGTCATCGTACACCAGCGACCACTGGGTATTGCTGGTAACATCCACAGGGTTCGGGTCCTGCGCGGAGGCCTGCAGCGCCCGCCATGCGGTATCTGCCGGGATATTCCCGTCTGAGTCGCGTATTGCCAGCACGTCCATAATGGCGTCATAGCGCTCCTTGCCGTGGCCGTAGATGCCGTTTCTCTGGTTCGGCTTCACTAAGTAGGTGTAGCAGCCGTAAAAGTTTGTGATAGCCGGCATCGCCGTCCAGCGCAGCGGGCGGCCCTCCTGCTCCGGGTCATATTCCAGCACGCGGCCATCGCCGCTTGCATCAACGACAAAGAAGTGGTAGTCCCGCCCTGAGGTGGCAAACATATCATAGCTGTTCAGCAGGTCAACGGCCTCCTGCGTGGTGGCGGCGCGGTCGAGCACCAGACGGATAGCAAGGGTGGTAAAAATCTTCTGCTTGCCGGTGCTCTGGTTGACCGGCTCGCTGTCCAGCGTCAGCACCGCGATGGAAACGCCCTTTTCATTCATACCGTCCAGACAGATGAACGGCGCGGTCAGACATGCGAGCTTTTTCTTTAAGTCCGCATCCGGCTCATTGGCTGAGATATTGTCCAGCGCCGTCAACGCCACCGATTTATAACCGTTCTTCGGCGCACAATAGACGAGCATCGCCGAGGTATCACGCTTGAAGTCGTAGTTGCGCCCCATCACGATATGCCTATCCAGCACCGTTCCAAAGGCGCTGCAGCCAAACTGCGGGGCCTTCATCTTGACCGGCAGCAGGGGAAGCGCTTCCTTTAAGATGGCGTTGATCATGCTCTGGTTGTCGGTGATGCCGTAGTTGATGACATCATCAATGCTGTAATCATAGCGGATATCCATCCGGTAGAGATTGTAATCGTCATAATTGGTGAGCTGTTCAATGCTGTTTACCGTGCGCAGCCGCCCGGCATACAGCACGCCGAAGCCCGCAATCGCCAGCAGTACCAACAGCAAAATTCCCAGTACAACCTGCAGTATCCTTTTTTTCATCGTAAGCGCCTCCTTTTTATACATGTCTATGTGTGGTTTGTACTTTGAGTATATCATATCCTGCCGCGCTGCGCAACGGCAGGATATGTAAAAATCAGCAGGGCGGCGGCAGTTTTTTCTTGATCACGATCTTCACCGCTTTTCACACACTTTTCACTCTCTGACGAAACCTATTTCACAATTAGCGGGTATACTGTAGGCATACAAAGCGAAAGGAGACGACCCCTATGAGCAATGAATATGATTACTCCGGTCTCTATAACCATACATCCGATGGTCAGCCCGCACAGCCCCAGAGCAGCCAGCCTGAACAGGACGGCTACCCCAATGTAGGCTCCAGCGGCATGAACACCGCCAACACCGCCCGCACCGATTATTCCGGCAACGGCACAAACCCCAACCCGCAGCAGGACCCCAACGGCACAAACCCCAACCCGCAGCAGGACCCCAACGGCTACACCAGCAGCTTCAGCGGCGGCAGCGGGAACAACGGCGGCTATAACGGCTACAGCTATTCCAGCGCACCGCAGCAGCCCCCCGTGCCCCAGAAAAAGAAGCCCCGCAAGGTGCTGCTCCGCGTGCTGGCAGGTGTCGGCGCGGTGGCGCTGGGCTTCGGCGGCGGCTTCGGCGGCGCGATCGTTGCCAGCCGCACCGGCCTGACCGGCAATCAGGTCGTGGTTCAGCAGGTGCAGCGCAGCACCGATGCCACGGCGGCAGGCAGCACAGACGGCAACAGCATGACCGTTCAGCAGATCGCCTCTGTCGTTTCGCCCAGTGTTGTCGCCATCACGACTGAGCAGATGAGCAGCAGCCAGACCTGGTTCGGCGGCTACTATGTGCAGAGCGGCGCAGGCTCCGGCGTCATCATCAGTCAGGACGGCTACATCCTGACCTGCGCACATGTCGTCAGCGGTGCCACCAGCGTCAAGGTCCAGCTGAACGGCAGCGATGAGTCCTACGATGCCACCATTGTCGGGCAGGATTCCACCTCCGACATCGCCGTGCTGAAGATCGACGCCACCGGTCTGACCCCGGCGGTCATCGGTGACAGTGACGCACTGGCCGTCGGTGAGGTCGCCGTGGCGGTGGGCAACCCGCTCGGCACGCTGTCCAACACCGTCACGGACGGCATCGTCAGCGCGCTGAACCGTCAGGTTACCGTACAGAACAACGATATGACGCTGATCCAGACCGATGCCTCCATCAGCCCGGGCAACTCCGGCGGCGGTCTGTTCAACGCAAACGGCGAGCTGATCGGCATTGTCAATGCCAAGAGCAGCTACAGTGAAGCCGAGGGTATCGGCTTTGCCATCCCCATCAACACCGCAATGGAGATCAGCCGCCAGCTGATCGAGAGCGGCTCGGTCGCGCGCCCCACATTGGGCGTCAAGATCGTGGATGTGACCGATGCGCAGACCGCCCAGCAGCTGGGTGTGTCCACAATGGGCGTCTATGTGGTCGAGGTCACCAAGGGCAGCGGCGCCGAGGCCGCCGGTGTGCAGGCCGGTGACCGTGTGCTGGCTGTGGATGATACCGCTGTCAGCGATTCCTCCGCCCTGAAGAATTACCTCAAGGACAAGGCCATCGGTGATTCCGTGAACCTGCAGGTCGAGCGCAACGGCAAGGTGCAGACCCTGACTGTCACGCTTGGCTCCAACCAGTAAAAAGCAACCGGCGGGCTGCAGATCGTTTAGATCTGCAGCCCGCCTTTTTATGCACTTTTTAGGGCAGCTTCAGTTCTGGTCCCTGCTTTTCCCTGCAAGCGCGGCCGCCACGCCAAAAATCAGGCTGGCAGCAATGCCGCCCGAGGCTGCCGTCAGCCCGCCGGTGAAGGCCCCCGGCAGACCGCACTCGTCCACCGCATGCTGCGCACCCTGTGCCAGCAGGTGCCCAAAGCCGAGCAGCGGCACACTGGCCCCCGCGCCCGCAAAATCTGCCAGCGGCTTGTACAGGCCGACGGCGCTCAAAATCACACCCGCGACCACATACCCGGTCAGGATGCGCGCGGGGGTCAGCTTCGTGTAATCAATAAGCAGCTGCCCCACAACGCAGATGCCGCCGCCCACCGCAAACGCCCAGAAATAATTCATACCGCACCTCCCAGCTCAACACAGTGGGCAATGCCGGGGATGCTCTCCCCCTGCAAAAAGGTAGTCTGGCTCATCAGCGCGCCGGTGGCCAGAAACAGCACCCGCCGCAGCTGCCCTGCCGCCAGCATCGGCAGGATCTTGCAGCACAGCACCGCCGCACTGCACCCGGCTCCGCTGCCGCCGGCCTGCACATCCTGCCCCTGCGTGTCATACAGCAGGCAGCCGCAGTCCCGGTGGTTGTCCAGCGGCAGGCCCTCCCGCGCCATCTGCTCCCGCAGCAGGGCGGAGCCGACCTCGCCCAGATCACCGGTAAAGATCGCATCAAAGTCCTGCGGGCGCGCGCCGGTGGCTGCAAAATACCGCAGCAGGGTCGAGGCCGCCGCCGGCATCATGGCCGCCCCCATATTGTTGATGTCATGCACTGCATAGTCCTGCACCCGGCCGAAGGTCACGCTGCGCACCGGCACGCCGGTGCCGTGCGCCCGCACCAGACAGGCCCCGGCGGCGGTGGCGGTCCACTGGGCGGTGGGGGTGCGCTTGGCGCCGTATTCCAGCGGCGTGCGGAACTGCCGCTCCGCCGCACAAAAATGGCTGCTCGTCAATGCCAGCGCCCGCTCCGCCATGCCGCCCGCCGCAAACACGGCGGCAAGCGCCAGCGTTTCGGCCATGGTGCTGCAGGCACCGTATACCCCCGCAAACGGAATGCCCAGTTCCCGCATCGTGTAGTTGCTGGCCGTACACTGGGCCTGCAGGTCACCCGCAAAGGCGATGTCAACCCCGGTGCGCGGCAGATCGGCCTTGCGCAGGCAAAGCTCCGCTGCCCGCCGCTGCAGCAAGCTTTCGGCCTGCTCCCAGTTTTCACAGCCCTGCTCACAGAAGCCTGCATCCTGCGTCAGGAAATCGAAGTCGGAGGCCAGCGGCCCCTCACTCTCCTTTTTGCCGCCCGCTGCGGCCCAAGCCGCCACGACCGGCGGGGTGTCGAACAGCAGGGTATCCTTTTTGCGCGCCATCGCTCACCCCACCTTCCCCAGCAGCCAGTAGACCACGCCCCACACAAAGCTTGCCAGTGTGCCGTAAGCGATGACCGGCCCCGCGATCGTAAAGATCTTGGCCCCTACGCCGGTGACCCAGCCCTCGGCCTTGAACTCGATGGCCGGGCTTACGACCGAGTTGGCAAACCCGGTGATCGGCACCAGCGTACCCGCGCCCGCCTTAGCGGCCAGCTTCTGGTACCAGCCGGGCAGCGTGAACAGCGCCGACAGAAAAATCAGCGCAATGCTCGTCAGCGTGCCTGCCAGCGTCTTGTCATACCAGATCAGAAAGAGCTGGCGCAGCCCTTCCCCGACGGTGCAGATCGCCCCGCCGACACAGAACGCCCAAACGCAATCCCTCACAACAGGGGAGGGCGGCGAGGCGCGGCCGATCATCTCATCATATTGCTTGGGATTCAGCTTCACACTCCATTCCTCCTTTTGGGGGATAGTATGTGCTCAGCCGCCGTAAAATATGACCCGGCCGCGGCAATACGGCTCCGGCACCATGACCTTGTAGAGGGCGCGCAGCTCTTTGCAGAGCACGGCATCAGGCGCAGTGCCGCCGCACGGCAGGGAAAGCACCGCATACCGGCTGCCGAACACACGGCTCTCCAAAGCAGTGGCGCGCGCCCCGGCCCGCAGGTAAAACCCGATGCGCCGCCGCGCAACGGCGGGGTCGGGGGCCTCGGCAGGATGCTCACATTCCAGCAGCAGGTCCTGCACCCGCAGGGCATAGTAGTCCCGGATCATCTGCAGCGCCGCCGTACCCACACCGCTGCCGCGCAAATCACACCGCACGGCAAAATAGTCCAGCAGCGCCGTCCGCTGACCCGGCAGCACGACCTGCCATGCGTAGGCCAGCCGCGCACCGGCATCATCGGTCAGCAGCAGCGGCTCATACACCCCTGCCTCCAGCAGGCGGCGTATCTCGGCAAAGGGCTTGCACTCGGCGGCGGGGAAATCCCGCGGCAGGGCGGTGTGGTACAGCTCCTCACAGCCGGCAGGGGACAGACGCTTGATTTGCATGGAGATTTCTCCTTTCTGTGATTGAATTGTGGGGGAAAATAAGATATAATAAATAAAATATGCCTGCACACCTCGTAGGGGTCGGCGTCCCCGACGACCCGCTGCTGCCTTACGGCGGCATGGGGCATGCCGCCCTACACGCAGCCATACGGTCGTATGTAGGGCGGGGTGCCCTCACCCCGCCGCAGGCGTACACGCTTCCGGTACGCTTCCGGGGCGTCGAGGACGCCGCCCCCTACGGCACACATTACTCACCTATAAAAACAAGGAGCCACCCACATGGAATGGACTGACATCAGCATCACCGTTGCCAAGCGCGACGCCGACACGGCCGAGGCCATCGCTACGATGGTCGCCAACGGCGGCATTTATATCGAGGATTACAGCGATCTGGAACAGCAGGCGTGGGAGATCGCGCATGTTGACCTTATCGAGCAGGAGCTGCTCGATAAGCCCCGCGATGTGGTCATCGTACACATGTACCTTGCCCCCGATGAGAACCCCGCCGAGGTACTGCCTCTGTTTGAGGAGCGGCTGAAAAACAGCGGCATCGACTATAAGCTCAACACAACCGGCGTTGAGCAGGAGGACTGGCAGAACGCATGGAAGAAATATTACCATGCCATGGACATCGGCAAGCGCCTTGCCATCGTCCCCGGGTGGGAAGAGCATGACACCGACCGCGTCAAGATCATCATGGACCCCGGCATGGCGTTCGGAACCGGCACGCATGAGACGACCTCCCTCTGCCTTGAAACGCTGGACAGCCTTGTCAAGGGCGGCGAGCGGGTGCTGGATATCGGCACCGGCTCGGGGATTCTGGCCATTGCAGCGCTCAAGCTGGGTGCCGGCAGCGCCGAGGGCGTTGACATCGACCCCATGTGCGTGCGCACCGCCGGCGAGAACGCCGCGCGCAACGGCGTGGCCGACCGGTTCAAGGTGCTTGTCGGTGATCTGTCCGACAAGGCCAGCGGCCAGTACAACATCATCACAGCAAACATCGTGGCAGCGGCCATTCTCTCTCTGGCCCCCCATGTGCCGGTGCTGATGGCCCCGGACGCCCGCTTTATCGCCAGCGGCATCATTGACGAGCGCAAGGACGAAGTCCTGGCCGGTCTGCGCGCCGCAGGGCTTGCGCCTGTCGAAGTCAAGGAAAAGCGCGGTTGGGTCTGCATCATCTGCAAAAAATCCGAGACGAAAGAGGCGTAAACGATGCCGCACCGTTATTTTACCCGTGAGCTGGCGGACGGCCGCGCTGCGCTGACCGGCAGCGATGCCCACCATCTGGCAGATGTCATGCGCGCCAAGCTCGGCGAGGAGGTCGTGCTCTGCGGCCCTGACGGGCTGGAATACCTCGGCACCGTGACCGCCATCGAGCCGGGCCGGGTCGAGTTCTCGGTCACTGACGGCACGACCAGCAAGGCCGAGCCGGACTGCGCCGTGACGCTGTTTGCAGGTTACCCCAAGCAGGGCAAGCTTGAGGAGGTCATCCGCCACAGCGTTGAGCTGGGCGTAACCGGGATCGTACCGTTTTTCAGCCGTTACTGTGTGGCCGCACCCAAAAAAGAGGACGCCAAGAACGAACGGTACAACCGCATTGCCGCCGAGGCCGCCAAGCAGGCGGGCCGCGCCATGCTGCCCCATGTGGCGATGCCGCTGCCCGATTTTGCCGCCGTCTGCGCCGCCATGAAGGATTTTGACCTTGTGCTGTTCTTTTACGAGGGCGGCGGTGCCCCCCTGCGGGAGGTGCTGCACCCCGGGCAGTATAAGCGCATCGCCATCATCACCGGCAGTGAGGGCGGCTTCTCGGTCGAGGAGGCCGCCGCCGCCAAGGCCGCAGGTGCCGTGACGGTGGGCCTTGGCCCGCGCATCCTGCGCTGCGAGACCGCGCCGCTGGCCGCCCTGACCGCTGCCATGCTGCTGACCGGGAATTTGGAGTAACCGCGCACGCAAACTATAGTATGTAAAAAAGAAGAGGAGCGTCACCGATGCGTGACACTCCTCTTCTTAGGTTGTTCATGTTGCAGTTGTAGGGGAGGGATTCATCCCTCCCGGGCACATCGAGGTTGCCGCACGGTTCCCGGAGCGGTCAAGACCGCTCCCTACAGGGCGTCGGCAAAAGGGTTGTAGGGAGGGGTCTTGACCCCTCCGTGCAATGTTTCCGCAACCGCAACACTGTCGGGAGGGATGAATCCCTCCCCTACGACCTATTTTGCCTTCACATACGCGCCGAACGCATTCGGCACGGGGTATACCTCGGCCAGATCCTCGGGCGCGGCCCAGACATAGCCCTCCGGCAGCTCGCACGCCGGGGCGGTGCCGCGCCAGCCGCCCAGCTCCCAAATTTTGTGGGTAAACACATGCTTTGCAGGGGGCAATGCCTCGCCCAGCGCGGCCCGCACGCCCAGTGCAGCCAGCGCAGCGGTCAGCTCCTCACGGGTCAGGCTCTTTTCCCATGCAGCGGGCTGCCACAGGCCGGCCAGCAGGCCGCGAGCGGGGCGGCGCTGCAATAAAACGCCACGCTCACTCTCGATCAGCGCCACCGTCACGGGCACCCTGCCCTTGGCTTTCGGCGCAGGCTTCACGGGCAGCTCGGCAGCACGCCCTGCGGCGTACCCCTGACACAGCTGCGCCAGCGGGCACACCTCGCACCGGGGCGCACCGGGCACACAGACCAGCGCGCCCAACTCCATCAGTGCCTCATTGTACGGGCCGGGGGTGGCCTTCGGCATCTGGTCAACCACCCGCACGGTAAATGCTTTCTTTGCGGCGGGGGTCATCACATCGGCATCATCGTTGTACAGCCGCGCAAAGACCCGCAGGACATTGCCGTCCACCGCAGGCACCGGGATGCCGAACGCAATGCTCGCCACCGCGCCCGCCGTGTAGTCGCCGATGCCCGGCAGGCTGCGCAGCGCCTCATAGTCGGCGGGCAGGTCACCGCCGTACTGCTCACAGACGATGCGGGCCGCCTTCTGCATATTGTTGACGCGGTTGTAATAGCCAAGGCCCTGCCACAGCTTGCGCAGGGCGTCAGGCTCACAGGCGGCCAGCGCGGCGGGGTCGGGCAGCGCCGCGATAAAACGCTCATAGTAGGGGATGGCCGCTGCCACGCGGGTCTGCTGAAGCATGATCTCGCTGACCCAGATATGGTACGCAGAAGGCTCCTGCCGGAAAGGCAGGAGCCGTTTGTTTGCGTTGAACCATTGCAGCAGCGGTGCGGCAATGGGCTGCATCAGAAGCCTCCGCAGGTGCGGGGGAAGGGGATGACATCACGGATGTTGGGGATGCCGGTGACATACATCAGCAGGCGCTCAAAGCCCAGACCGTAGCCGGCATGCTTGACGCTGCCGTAGCGGCGCAGGTCAAGGTACCAGTCATAGTCAGCGGTGTTCAGACCCAGTTCCTTCATGCGGGCCTCCAGCACATCGAGGCGCTCCTCACGCTGAGAACCGCCGATCAGCTCACCGATGCCGGGAACCAGCATATCGGCGGCGGCGACAGTCTTGCCGTCCTCGTTCTGGCGCATGTAGAATGCCTTGATCTCCTTCGGGTAGTCGGTGACGAACACCGGCTTTTTGAAGATCTGCTCGGTCAGATAGCGCTCGTGCTCGGTCTGCAGATCGGTGCCCCACTCGACCTTGTACTGGAAGTTATCGTTGTTCTTCTTCAGCAGCTCGACGGCATCGGTATAGCTTACGCGGGCAAACTCAGAGTTTGCAACCAACTCCAGCCGCTCGATCAGGCCCTTATCGAAGAACTGGTTGAAGAAGGCCAGCTCATCGGGGCAGTTGTCGAGCAGATAGCGGATGACATAGCGGGTCATCGCCTCGGCGGTCTCAAGGTAGGTGTTCAGGTCGGCGAAAGCCATCTCAGGCTCGATCATCCAGAACTCTGCCGCATGGCGGGTGTCGTAGCTCTTCTCGGCGCGGAAGGTGGGGCCGAAGGTGTAAACATTGCCCAGCGCCATCGCCATGGCCTCGGCCTCCAGCTGGCCGGAAACGGTCAGGTTGACGGGGCGCTTGAAGAAGTCCTTCGTATAGTCAACGCCGCCCTCCTCGTTGCGGGGGATGTCGTTGAGGTCGAGGGTCGTAACTTGGAACATCTCACCCGCGCCTTCGCAGTCAGAGCCGGTGAAGATCGGCGTATGAACATAGGTAAAGCCATGCTCGTGGAAGAACTGGTGCAGGGCAAATGCTGCCTGACCGCGCACGCGGAACGCCGCGTTGAAGGTGTTGGTGCGGGGGCGCAGATGGGTCATCGTGCGCAGATAGTCCATGCCCATCTTCTTTTTCTGCAGCGGATAATCGCCGCCGCAGGCACCCAGCACGGTGATCTCGTCGGCGTTGATCTCAAAGGGCTGCTTGGCGTTCGGGGTCAGCACCAGCGTACCGGTGACCTCAAAGCTGGTGTACAGGCCGCATTTGGCGATCTCGGCATAGTTGGCGAGCTTATCTGCCTGAAAAACGATCTGGACAGGCTTATAGCAGCTGCCGTCCGACAGCGAGATGAAGCCGATATTTTTGGAATCGCGCACAGTCTTGGCCCAGCCGCAGACAGTGACCTTAGTGCCGTCTGCGGGGGTAGCCTTGTACAGCGATGCAAGTTCCGTTCTCTGCATGGGTAGTCCACTCCTCTTTATACTATGAATATTAGTATTGTAGCAGGTATTTTATAAAAAGTAAAGAGCCGATATTTACCGATATTTATAGAGTTGTAGGGGCCGGGCATGCCCGGCCCGCCGCTGTACGGGAACTGCTCAGCAATGGGCAAGCTGAGAGCCGCGCATCTGCGGCCTCTACAGGGCGGCGTTATTTTCATCTGTCGGCTCACAATATTTTTGCCAGCCCTTCCGCCGCATATCTTCCGGCCCTTATTGCCTCATCCAGCGTATTGGCATGGCCGCCGACCTCTATCAACAAACTGCCGGTCGTTAAATCTTGGTTATAAAACCTGTACCCGCACAGAACAGGGCGGGTCAGGCCGGGGTGGGACTCCTCCATGGCGGCCTCCCATGCGGCGGCCAGACGCAGATTCAGCCGCCAGTTGGGCAGGGCGATACTGCCGCCGTTGTCACACCCGGCAATGACCATGACCTGCGCCGTGCTTTCGCCGTCCTGCACCCACACGGGCTTGACCCGGGTGCCGTCCGCGTCCTCGATGGCATCGCGGTGGACATCCAGCACGACCTTGATCGAGGGATACCGCGCCAGATATTCCTGCACACCGGCGCGGCTGCGCTTGTAGCTGTCGGTGTAGCCGGGCGCATCGTAGAGCGTTGTGTCATGCAGGGTGTTGATGCCGGCCTCGTTCAGCACCCGGGCCATCTCAGCCCCCACGGCGCAGACATTCAGCGCCGTGTTCCTGCTGCGGGCCGCATAGCTTTTGTCATACACAGGGTCGGGCCAAAGCTGGTAGCTTTCCGTGGCGTGGGTGTGCATGATCAGCACCTGCGGCGCGGCGCTGTCCCTTTCTATAGAAAAAGGCAGGCTGGGGGTCGTGACGGCGGCGCGCAGGTCAGAGTCCGGATGCTCGGTGCTGTTTTTAATGCTGCCTGCCGCAAGCTGCAGATAGCCGGTGCCGCTGCCCTGCCGCAGCTGCACCGCACGGATGTGGCCCGCGTCCGCCAGCTCGGGCGCGGCGCTGGGCAGCGGTGTGGCCGTGGGGGCTGCGGACGGCTGCGGCGTTGCGGACGGTGCCGGGGCAGGGCAAGGCGTGGGCAGCGGCGTGGGGCGGCTTTCCGGCCGCTGCAGGCTGCTGACGCTCTGTGCCGGGGCGGCGGGCCAGTCAAGTGCCGCCGCAGCCGCAGGGTCCTGCAGATAGAGCGCCCCCCGCAGCAGCCAGGCGCGCCCGGGGCAGAACGCCAGCGCTGCCCCAACCGCCAGCACCCCGGCCGCAAAAGCACCCCCGTACACCGCCGCCGAGGCCCACCGGCGCAGTCTTTGCATGGCACACACCCCCTCTGCACCCAAATTTTATGCGCTTTTTTTGCTTTCTATGAAGTTTTTTTCAAAAACCACTTGCAACTTTGCAAAAAGTATGATAGGATAACTTGTACTGTTATGGGGAACTAAGGAGGTGGAACGAATGCCTAATATTAAATCTCAGAAGGATCGCGTTGTTCAGGCCAAGAAAGAGGCTCTGCACAATAAGGTCGTCAAGTCCAACCTGAAAACAGTTGTCAAGAAGGCAAACGCTGCCATCGACAGCAATGCTGCTGACAAGGAGACCGTCGTTAAGGTTGCTGTCTCTGCCATCGACTCTGCTAAGAGCAAGGGTGTCATCCATAAGAACACCGCTGCCCGCAAGATCAGCCGCATGGCTAAGCGCGCCAACAAGGCTGCTGCTCAGTAATTGATCGCATGAACAATGCCCGCCGTGAAAACGGCGGGCATTTTCATTTTGTTAAGCGCTGCAAAGGGGCGTTTTCTCGGCACGCTGCGGGGGTACAGGTTTCAAATCTCCTGCTCCATCAGCAGCTTCTTCAGCGGCAGCAGCGCGGCAGGCTCTGCGCTGAAGGTGCGCACACCGAGCTTGAGGTACTCCGGCATGGCACTCACCGCCGCCACCGTGATGCCGCAGATATAGACCGGCACACTGCGGGCCGCAGCCTGCTCCACCACACTCTTGACCAGCCGCAGCACAGCGGGGTTTGTCAGCTGGCCCGCGGCAGCGGTGGGGTTATGCACAAGGCCCAGCGTGTAGCGGGTCAGGTCCTCCGCGTCAATGACCATCAGCTGGGCGCCGCGGTCCATGATGTCGGCGGCCATCAGAGCGGCCGAGGGCATATCTATCACACAGCCCAGCATCGGCATCCCGATCTCAACACCGCTGATCTGCAGCTCATCCTTGCAGTTATTGACCTCCTGCAGGCATCTATCCCAGTCTGCCGCATCCTTTACCATCGGGAGCACGACACACAGATGCCCCTCCGGGGCGGCGCGCAGCAGCGCACGGATCTGGGACTTGAACAGCCGGTCTCCGCCCAGCCGCGCCTGCAGCTCGGCAGACCAGGGGGCATCATCATCGGCGCGGGTGTCGCAGGTGCGCAGCACCACGGGGACGCCCTCGGCCGAGCGCAGATATTCCTTTAGGCGGCTCGTCTGGGTCTGCTCGCTCTGCTCGCAAAGGATCGCGCTCTCGGAGCGCACGATGCCGATGCCCGCCGCCCCCTGCGTATGGGGCACCTCGTTGTCGATCAGGTTGCAGGTCTGCATCAGGCGGAAGGCTGTGCCGCCCTTGGTCAGGCAGGGCAGGGCGGCCACAGGGTCAGGCTGCTGGCCGTGCAGGCGGCTCAATGCGATCTGGCAGTCCACCCGGGCGATCTGCGCGCCGTCCGGCTCGACCACCAGTGTGCCGTTGTCGGCATCGAGGATCGCGCGGCGGCCCACCGCCATGGCGGCTGCGCCGTCCCCCAGCTGCACCACCGCCGGGATTCCCATGCTGCGCGCCATAATGGCGGCGTGGCTGATCGTGCTGTCCTGATCGCTGGCAAGCCCCAGCACCATCCGGCGGTCAAGGCTGAACAGATCGCTGGGGAAAAACCGATCCGCGACCAGAATGCTCGGCCGCTTGAGATGCAGCCGCCGGCGCGGGCGGCCGTCCAGAATATCCACGACCCGGCGGCAGACATCGCAGACATCGACACTGCGTTCCCGGATATACTCATCGTCCACATTTTTCAGCCGGTCTGCAAAGATCTGCTCTGCCCGCTCAACGGCGGCGGCACCGCCCGCACCGGCGGCGATATAATCGCCGATCTCGTTGGTGAAGGATTCATCCTCCAGCAGGGCGATCTGAAACAGCAGAATATCCGCATCGGGGCCCTTGGCGCGCTGGCTAAGCCGGCGCAGCTCGTCCTTGGCCAGCACAACGGCCACATCATAGAGCGCGCGCTCCCGGAACGGGTCACAGACGATGCGGTGCAGCCCTGTGGTGCCGTGGTCGATCTGCTCGACCGGGCCGACCACAATACCGGACGAAGCCGGCACGCCGGTGTAGGTGTGCATAGAGTAGGCCTCCTTTTTGAATCTCCTAAGCCTTCCCGGAGGGGAGGCACTTTTACAAAATCGGCATTTCGGAGAGTGTTTTGCTCACAAGGGCCGTGACAAACTCCTCGGGCACAGCGGCGGCAATGGCGCGCTCGGTCACAAGGGTGTTTTCCTTTCCCTCCAGCAGGGCGGGGAACCGGTCTGCCGGGTCCTTGTCAAAGCTGCCCATAAAGGTCGCAGCCAGCAGCTTCGGGGTATACGGAATGTCCTCCGGCACGCCGACACGCTCTGCCGCCAGCTCCAGCGGGGCCAGCGCGCCGCGGGTCGGGGCGCTGGGGTTCGGTGCATAAGGGGCCGGGTAGTTTGCCCGGGTGCGGGCATTCTTCTCGACCAGATCTATCTCGGGTGCGCGGGCGCAGACCTCGGCAAGGTTTTTCTGGTACTGCTCCGCGAAATGGGCAAGGTATTCCTCGTTATCGGGCAGCATCGCGTAGGCCGTGCCGCCGCACCGGCCAAACAGGCGCAGCGTATCAAAATAGCCCAGCGCAATGTTGCGCCCGGCGCGGGCGGGGTCAAAGTCCAGCGTGGGGCCAAGATCCCAATGGCTGCGCACAATGCGGGTGGGCAGGCCGGTCGTGTTGGGCCGCACGATGCCGATGCCGTCCACATCGACCCCAAGCAGCTCGGTCGCGCCCATGCGGGCGGCCAGATCCAACGGCATATTATCCCGCCAGCCGCCGTCAATGTACTTTACACCGTCAATTTCCCGCGGGCGCAGGGCAGGGAAGCAGGCGCTGGACGCCAGCATATAGTCCTTGAGCTGCCCCTCGGGGATCTCCTCAATCGGGCATTGCACGCTGCGCAGGCTGCCCAGCTCCGTCATGACAAGGCCGAAATGAATGGCGGAATGCCGCACGGCATCCTCGTCGATCAGGCGGTCAATCGTCTCGGCCAGCGGCTCAACATTCAGCCCGCCGCTGCGGAAAATATCAAGGAAGAAGGCGCGCAGCTCCTCATGCTTGAGCGATTCGGGGACCTCCAGCACATCATGGATCTCCAGACTGCGCCAAAGCTCCTCTGCCTCGCGGGCCTTTCCCATCGTGAAAAGGCAGCCATTCAGGGTGCCGACACTGGCCCCGGTGATGATATCCGGCGTCCAGTCCAGCGCCTGCAGGGCATGCCAGACACCGATCTGGTAGCTTCCCTTGGCACCGCCCCCCGCCAGCACCAGCGCGCGCTTTCCGGTATGTTCCATCTTCGTTCTCCCTCCCGGTCATGGTTTTCCTCATTATAGCATCTTCTGTGCAAAGTTGCCATAGCAAACTGCGTCACAATCTGCCGTTTTTTTATGGAATTTTTGTATTTTGTCAGGGGTTGCAACGGAAGGGGAAACGCAGTATTATAAAAGCAGTTGTTTATCCTGCGTGCTGTAGGGGGCGGCGTCCTCGACGCCCCTGCCATATTTTAACATTGCAATACCATATTAGTGAGGGAATTTCCATGTCTACCAAACCTATCCTTGTTGTCATGGCTGCCGGTATGGGCAGCCGCTACGGCGGGCTCAAGCAGATCGACCCGGTGGGGCCGTCCGGCGAGGCCATTCTGGACTACAGCCTTTACGATGCCCGCCGCGCCGGGTTCGAGACCGTTGTCTTCATCATCAAGCATGAGATCGAGCAGGCGTTCAAGGAGGCTGTCGGTGCCCGCGCCCTGCGCGCCGGGTTTGAGGTCCGCTATGCCTACCAGCAGCTCGACAAGCTGCCGGAGGGGTTCACCGTGCCGGAGGGGCGCGTCAAGCCCTGGGGCACGGCCCACGCCATCCTTGTGGCAGAGCAGGCTATCGGCGATGCGCCGTTCGCGGTCATCAACGCGGATGACTACTACGGCCCGCAGGGCTTCCGCCTTGTCTACGACTATCTCAGCACCCACGCCGACGGCGACCGCTACGCCTGGGCGATGGTGGGCTTCCTGCTGGGCAACACGGTCAGCGCCAACGGCAGCGTCAGCCGCGGCGTCTGCGTGACCGATGCGCAGCACAACCTCGTCAGCGTGACCGAGCGCACCTGCATTGAGCCGTATGACGGCGGCATCCATTACAGCGAGGACGGCGGCAAAAGCTGGTGCGACCTGCCTGCAGACGCTGTTGTTTCGATGAATCTGTGGGGCTTCACGCCCGGCTATGTGCAGCAGGCCAAGGCCGGTTTTGCAGCCTTCCTGCAGGAGAATCTGCCGGTAAACCCGCTCAAGTGCGAATATTACCTGCCGGCCGTTGTGACGGCGGCGCTGCAGCGCGGCGAGGCCGATGTCCATGTGTTGACCAGCGCCGACAAATGGCACGGCATCACCTACCGTGAGGACAAGCCCGAGCTTGTCGCCGCTCTCAAGCAGATGAGCGAGGCCGGGCTGTACCCGACCGACCGGCTGTTCTGATACCTCTGCCGGGGGACGCTGCGCGCAATATTTTACAATTACGCTGTTGTATTTGCGCGGGATGTCGGGTATAATAAAATCAGTAAATCGGATCATCAGACTGTCAAAAGCTCTTGTAGGGGCGAGCATTGCTCGCCCGTGTCCGTTTGTCTGTGAAAAAGCCTTCTTGGGAAACGCATTGCTGCGCCAAGTTGGCGGGCGACCAATGGTCGCCCCTACACATTCAATAGGGCAAGAATGTGATTTTTTGACACGCTGGGAACATTTCACTAAGCTGACGCAGCAGCGCAGCTTTTACAAAGGAGTTTTTATCATGATGAAAAAGACCACCTTCGGTGCCGCTCTGGCCTTCCTGTTTGCCGCTGCCGGTGCCCTGACCGCCGCCGCCCTCTACCTGCATCACCGTGAGAAGGAGCTGGACGAGTACGAGCGCCTGCTCTTCAGCGATGATTATGACGATTTCGATGACGAGGACGACACCAACGCCGAGGACACCACCACCTACGAGAAGATCCCCGATGCCCCCAACACCGAGGAGTAATCCCCATCGGGGTCCTGTGTGACCGAATACGAACCGGCTGGGCGCTGACCTGACGGCGCCCAGTCTTTTGTTAATGGAGAAAGCTAGATCATGCGCAAACTGCTGCTTTGGCTGGTGATGGTCGCCGCCATGGTTGCCGCGATCCTTGGCGGAACAGCGGCGTTCCTCTACAGCCGCACCGGCGAGGACCGACTTCCCCAGCAGCCCGTGCAGTTCGGCGGGCTGACACTGACCGCCAACGGCTGGGACTGGGCCATACCCGTGCTGGGCGACAAGGTCAGCAAGACCTATGAAAGCCCGACCAACCTGACCGTGCAGAAGCTCGGCACCTTCACCGATACGATCCCCGCACTGACCCTGCCCGAATGGGTCACAGCGGCCGAGGTGCAGATCACCGCGCCAGACGGCACCGTCTGGTCGGGCGGCCTGACCGACTGCAACACCTATACCTACACCCAGAACGGCGCGTATCAGATCATAGTGACCGCCCACCACAGCGACAGTGATGCCCCCGGTGACCCGGTGGGCTGGTACGCCTACCGCGCAGGCTACACAATGGCGATGAACCCCAAGGTCACCCTGAGCAGCGAGCGCGCGCCGCAGGGCAGCATCGTGGCGATCCAGCTGTCCGGTATTCTGGACGGCGAGCCGACCGTTGAGAGTGATCTCGGCGAGGTATGGTTCCGCAAGACCGCCACGGGGTACATGGGCTACCTGCCCGTAACCTACAACGCCGAGGGCGGCGACCATACGCTGCAGCTGACCTGCGGCACCCTGCAAAAGGAGATCACCCTGACGGTGACCCGCACACTGTACGACACCGTCTCCGTCCCGGCGGAGGAGGATGCCGGCGGCGGAGAGGAGTTCCGCAACGCGATCTGGCCGCTTTACACCACCGGCAGCTCCGCCAAGCTATGGAACGGCCGGTTTGAGGCCCCCAGCGCCGGTGCTGTCAGTCTGGCCTACGGCACCACCCAGATGGTGGATGGCCAGCGCAGCGGCCAGGCCACCGGCCTGACCTATGCCGCCGCAGACGGCGAGACTGTTACCGCCCCTCAGGCCGGTAACATCGTGTTTGCCGGTACGCTGACCCTGACCGGCGGCACCGTGGTCATCGACCACGGCTGCGGCGTAAAAAGCTATCTGTACGGTCTGGAAACGGTCGGCGTTGTGCGCGGGCAGTCGGTCTCCACCGGTGACCCGCTGGGCACCGCCGGGACGAGCCACAGCCTGATCTATGAGCTGCGCATCGGCAGCAAATCCACCGACCCGCAGCTTGCCCTGAACGGCAGCAGCGGTCTGCAATTCCGTGAGGCTGAATAACGCAGGCATCGCGCGGCGATGCCGCCCATAGAATGTTACGATCGGCGCGGTGCCCCCGGCCCGCCGTGCCGTGTGTATGGCCGGGTGTGCCAAGAGAGTGGGAGTAAGCATGGAAGAAGAGAAGAAAGCCGCAGCCGGCGTGGACTGGGCTGAAAAAGCCCCCGCCGCGCCCCGCAGGCGCAGCCGCAAAAAGTCAGCGGCCAAGGGCAAGCCCAAAAAGCCCGCCGCCCCGGCAGAGCAGAAGCAGCAGCCGGCTGTGAGCGATACCCCGGAGACCCCCGCAGAAACTGTACCTGCACCCCTGCAGGTACCCGAGGCTCCGGACGCCCCGCAGCCAGATGCCGTCCCCGTGTCGCTGCCGGAAGCCCCTGAAACAGCATCTGAAACGGCCCCGGCACAGCCCGAGACTACCGAGCAGCCGGAACCGGCAGAGCCTGCCGAGACAGCTCAGCCCGGTGCCGATAACGCAGCAGCGGCCGAGCCCGCCCCCGAAGATACTGCCTCCGCAGAGCCGGAGCAGCCTGTACCCGATGCAGACGAGGGTGCGGCCAATGCACCGCAGGATGCACCGCAGGAGGATTCCACAGAGGAGGACGCCCCCGAGAAAAAGGCCCGTGCGGACACCATCGCCCGCACGGCGCAGCTTTCCATCGCCCAGATCATGGCCGGGCTGGCAGACACCCCCGCCGAGGATACCCCCGATGCGCCGCCCGCCGAACCGGACAGCACTGAGGAGAACACCGAGGAGGAGCCTGCGGACACCCTTACCCAAAAGCTTGGGCGCGGTGTGACCGGCATGCTGCGCTGGCTGCTGCTGGTCGTGCTTTTTGTGCTGGTCATCGCGTGCGGCGGCGTAGCGTGGCTCTACCACAACGCCACCCCCGATATGCTGCCCCAGATCAAGGCCACCTTTGACGGACAGGAGCTTGCCCCCACCGCCTACAAATGGCATGTGCCGATCGTTGGCAGCTGGCTTCGCCGCACCTATGCCGAAACGCTGAACCCCACCCCGGCCGAGCTGGCGTTGCCGGTATCCGGTGCTTCCCCCGATCTGGTCGTCACGCCGGGCGGCTACAGCGCCCAGCTGACCATCACCGATGCCGCCGGGGAATCCATCTATGACGGCAGCGCCACCGGCTTCCGCAGCTACCGTTTTGCTGAGAACGGCACCTACGATGCCAAGCTGATCGTCAGCACAAGCGGCACCCCCGCTGACGAGGCGACCGTGACCGGCACCGAGACCTGGCAGTTCCGCTTTACGGTCAGCATCAAGCCGTCCATCCAGCTGGCGACCGACAGCGTGGCACAGGGCGGTGTGGCGGCGGTGCGGGTCGGCCAGACCCTCGGGCAGGATGCCCCGGCCATCAAGACCACCCTCAAAAATGCCGGCTTTGTCAAGGCCGGCAGCGGCTGGATCTGCTACCTGCCTATCCCATGGAACCAGAAGCCCGGCAACATTGATCTGGAGGTATCGGCCGATGGCTACACCGAGACCCTCTCCCTGTCGGTGCGCGCAGGCTCCTTCAGCTACAAGGACTACAGCAAAACCTCTCAGATGGCCGCGCCCTACATCGGCGAGGATGATGCTCCGGCGGCGGTCAGCAAGCTGTTTGCCACTGTGGACGACAAGATCCAGTGGTCCGTAGGCGGCTTTGTGCAGCCCTTCCTCGACAGCTTTGACACTCCGCTGACCTACGGCATGACCGAGTACGCAGGCCGCTCCTACAGTGAGCGGGGCACCAACTACGGCTACGGCGGGCGCACCTCGACCAATGTGATCATCCGCCCCAAAAACGGCAAAGGCTCGATGATTGCCCCTGCCAGCGGCCGTGTGCTGCTGGCGAAGGATCTCGGCGGCCTCTATGGCAACACCCTCGTGATCGACCACGGCGCAGGCCTCAAGAGCATCTTCTACGGTCTCGCCTCGCTGGATGTCAAGACCGGTGATACCGTCAAGCAGGGCCAGCTGCTGGGCGGCTGCAGCAAGGCCGTTGTGGCAGAGATGCGCATCGGCACCGTTCCCATCGACCCGCTGGCCGTCTGGCGCAGCCGCTGCGATGGTCTGAAGCTCTATTGATCCCACGGCACCCATCCCAAACGGGATGGGTGCCTTTTTTTTGCTGTCACCGCTCATCTGCAGCCGAAGGGGCGGGCTGTCAGCGGATGTTCACACTCTGCGCGCGCAGGACATAGTATGGCGCAAAACAAAACGAGGTGAGCGCGTATGCCAAAGACCTTCTGTGTGGTGGGCCACGATGCCCGCCAGCAGGCGGCGGCCCGTGTGCTGCGCCGCGCAGGCTGCGGCGTGACCGCCGCCGACAACGCCGCCGCAGCGGATTATATCCTGCTGCCGATGTCTCAGGGGCGCGTCAGCGATGAGGTTGCCCGCGCCCTGCAGGGTGCGGGGCAGGGGACGCTGATTCTGGCAGGCCGCCCCGGTCTGCCGGTACGGCTGGCCGCGCGGGAGGCCGGACTGCCGCTGATCGACTATTTCCGGCGGCCCGAGCTGGAATGTCTGAACGCCGTCCCCACGGCCGAGGGCTGCCTTGAGCTGCTGCTCCGCCTGCGGGAGCGCACGATCTGGGAGAGTGCCTTTCTTGTGCTGGGCTACGGCCGGGTGGGCCGCGCCGTGGCGCGTCGTCTGGCGCTGCTGGGTGGGCGGGTCACCGTGGCTGCCCGCAGCCCCGAGCAGCGCGCCAACGCCCGCTGCAGCGGCTGCCGCGCCGCTGCGCTGACTGCCCTGCCCGCGCTGCTGCCGGGGTTCGACGCCGTCATCAACACGATCCCCGCGCCGGTGCTGCCGCGCACGCTTTTGCAGCGGCTGCCGGCCGGGGCGCTGATCATCGACCTTGCCAGCCTGCCCGGCGGCACCGATTTTGCAGCCGCCGAGGAGCTGGGCCTGCACGCCGAGCATGCACTGGCCCTGCCGGGGCGCTGCGCCCCGCAGACCGCCGGAGCGCTGATTGCCCAGACTGTGCTGGCCATTCTGGAAGAACGCGAAGAACAGAAAGAAAGGAGCGAGCCATGACGACCCGGCCGAAACGCACTGCCGCCTTTGCGCTGTGCGGCAGCTTTTGCAGCTTTTCCGCCGTGCTGCCCCAGATACAGGTGCTGACGGCGCGCGGGTGGGAGATCCTGCCCATTCTCAGCGCCAGCGCGGCAGAGCTGGACACCCGCTTCGGCACTGCAGCAGCCCTGCGGCAGACCCTGTTGGAGCTGACCGGTCATGAACCGCTCACAACACTGCAGGGCGTGGAGCCGCTCGGCCCGCAAAAGCTGGCCGACGCCCTTATCATTGCCCCCGCCACCGGCACAACGATGGCGCTGCTGGCGGCGGGCATCAGCGCGACCCCCGTGACGCTGGCGGCCAAAAGCCTGCTGCGTGGCGGCCGGCCGGTCATACTGGCCCCCTCCACCAACGACGGTCTGGCGGGCAGTGCCCCGGCACTGGGCCAGCTTTTGCAGCGGCGCAGCTACTATTTTGTGCCCTTCGGTCAGGATGACTGCTACAAAAAGCCCCGCAGCCTGAAAAGTGATTTCACCCTGCTGCCCGATACGCTGGACGCTGCCCTGCGCGGGGTGCAGCTGCAGCCGATGCTGGTGTAATATGTTGCCGGGCAGGCGGCATATAACAGGGTAGAAGATATACCCCAGCCTGCCCCCATGGGGGAAGGTGGCCCCGCAGGGCCGGATGAGGGGCAGGCTTTCCATCATTGCCCGGCAATGTACTGCTGCGGCAAGCACGCCCCCATCAGTCAGCACCGCTGACAGCTTCCCCCTCGGGGGAAGCCTTTTTGCATACAGTTCTATATTTCTTCGGGGGAGGCCCGCTCATGCAGATGATCACCATTACCGGCAAACAGGCTCTGCATGGGCGCATCCGCCCGGCGGCCGCCAAAAACAGCACGCTGCCGCTGCTGGCGGCCACGCTGCTCTGCCGCGCACCCTGCCGCCTGCAGGAGGTGCCGGCCCTTGCCGATGTAACGACCAGCCTTGCGCTGCTGCAGGCCGTGGGGGCCGATGTGCGGCGGTGCGGCGCGGACCTGTGTACACGGCCGGTGCAGACGCTCTGCGGCGAGATTCCTGAATCCCTTGCCGGGGCAATGCGCAGCTCGGTGTTTTACCTGGCGCCGCTGCTCTGCCGCACAGGGTATGTGCGGCTGCCGCTGCCCGGCGGCTGCCGTCTGGGGCCGCGGCCGGTGGACATTCATCTGGCCGGACTGGCCGCCATGGGGGCCGAGGTCGAGCTGGAGGGCATTGCCGTGACGCTGCGGCGCAAAGGCCCGCTGCATGGCGTGGACTTTACGCTGCGCCTGCCGAGCGTCGGCGCGACCCTCACGCTGCTGATGGCTGCCTGCTGCGCCCGGGGCCGCACCGTGCTGCGCGGCGCCGCGCAGGAGCCGGAAATAGGCGACATGGTGCATTTTCTGCAGGCATGCGGTGCCCGGATACTGGGCTGCGGCACACCGGTGCTGACGGTGGACGGGGGCTGTCCGCTGGCGGGCACCGCGCACCGCCCGCTGCCGGACCGCATCGCTGCCGCTACCTATGCCGCCGCACTGGCCGCCGCCGGCGGCGAGGTTGAGATCTGCGGCTGCGACCCGGCCGTTTACGGGGCCTTTCTGCGCTTTTTGACCGAAACCGGCGTGACCGTGACCCGGGCAGGGGACTGCGTGCGGCTTGCCCGCGACCCCGCCGCGCCGCTGCGGGGCGGGGCCAGACTAACCGCCGATGCCTGGCCCGCCTTTGCGACCGACACCGCCCCGCTGGCCGCCGCCGTGCTGCTGACGGCAGCGGGGGAGAGCGAGATCTATGACCGCCTGTTCGCCAACCGGTTTGCCTGCGCAGCAGGGTTTGCCGCATTGGGGGCCGGCTGCACCGCGCAGGGACGGCGGCTGCACATTGACGGCGGTGCTGCGCTGCACGGAGCCGCCGTGACCGCCCCCGACCTGCGCGGAGGTGCGGCGCTGCTCATTGCGGCGCTTGCCGCCGAGGGGCAGACCACACTGCGCGACCCCGGGCATATCCGGCGCGGCTACGCCGACCTGCCGGGAGAGCTGCACAGCCTTGGGGCAGACTGCACCGCCGCGCACGGTGAAGCGTAATCCAAGACCCGCGCCGCAGGGGGCTGACCCGGTCCGCCCCTGCGGCGCTTTTTTGTGGGAACTTCCTGCTTTTTCCTTTAAAATATAGCAATCTGCCGAATTTTCGCGTTTCTATCCCGTGCTTGTCCGGCAAAAGCGCAGGGAGAAACGCAATTTTTTATGAATTTGCCCTCAGGGTATTGAAATTGCATGTAAAATTTGATATTCTAATAATCAGTTATATGTAAAAAATAGCGGACCAGTGTGCCCCTGCGCGGGGTGCAGTACCCATCGGGTCCGGTTTAACAACTTCACTTTTAGGGGGATACACTCATGGCATTCGTTCTCGACGAAGAAATGCAAAATGTAACCAATATCAAGGTCATCGGCGTAGGTGGCGGCGGCGGCAACGCTGTCAACCGCATGGTCGAGTCCGGTCTGTCCGGGGTCGAGTTCGTTGCAATGAACACCGACCAGCAGGCCCTGCTGAACTCCAAAGCCACCCAGAAGGTCCAGCTTGGTGCCAAGCTGACCAAGGGCCGCGGTGCCGGTGCTGACCCGGAGATCGGCCAGCGCGCCGCCGAGGAGAGCAAGGACGAGATCACCAACGCCCTGAAGGGTGCGCAGATGGTCTTTATCACCGCCGGTATGGGCGGCGGCACCGGCACGGGCGCTGCCCCTGTCGTGGCCGAGACTGCCCATGATCTGGGCATCCTGACCGTCGGCATCGTCACAAAGCCCTTCGCCTTTGAGGGCAAGCGCAAGATGGCGCAGGCCGAGCAGGGCATTGCCTCCCTGATGATGCATGTCGACTCTCTGATCGTCATCCCGAACGAGCGCCTGAAGCTCATCAGTCAGGAGAAGATCACCCTGATGAACGCCTTCGAGGCCGCCGACAATGTGCTGCGTCAGGGCGTTGAGAGCATCTCCAGCCTGATCAACATCCCCGCCTTCATCAACCTCGACTTCGCGGACGTCCGCTCCATCATGAAGGACGCCGGCTTTGCCCACATGGGTGTCGGCGTTGCCAAGGGCGCCGGCAAGGCCGAGAACGCCGCCAAGGCTGCCATCTCCAGCCCGCTGCTGGAGACCAGCATCGCCGGTGCGCGCGGCGTCATCATCAACATCACCTCCAGCCCCGACATTGGTCTGGAGGATGTCGAGACCGCTGCCAGCATGATCACCCAGAGCGCCCATCCCGATG
>ERZ827108.1368-NODE-1368-length-32881-cov-12.783464_pt1 | contig 32881 bp, 30 predicted proteins | sample MGYA00519921_ERZ827108 | MGnify/ENA primary metagenome ERZ827108 (study PRJEB31778, sample SAMEA3449258) | human gut metagenome | biome: human gut; feature: human-associated habitat; material: faeces | place: United Kingdom | collected 2010/2012 ...
TTTGACCCGCAGCTCATAGCGCCCAACGAGGAGTTGACCATCGTCGTCGATGGGGCACAGGGGCGCTTCCGCACCACCAACTGGTATATCACGGCAGTCGTGACGGTATTGAGCGGCGTTCTGGCCTATTTTGTCAGCGGACGTGCCCTAAAGCCTCTGCGCAGCTTTACCTCGCAGGTGGAGAAGGTGCAGCTGAACAATCTTGCCGATATTAGGATCGATGAAGACGCTATTTCGGAGTTCCGGCAGCTGAGCCGCTCGTTCAACCAGATGCTGGAGCGGCTGAACAACGCCTTTTCCGCCCAGCGGCAGTTCACTGGCAACGCCGCCCACGAGCTGCGCACGCCGCTGGCACTGATGCAGGCGCAGTTGGAGCTGTTTTCCGCAGAGCATCCTGATGTGCTGCCGGAGACGGCGGAGTTCCTCGCGCTTTTGCGGGAGCAGACGGAGCGGCTGACCCAGATGACCAAGACGCTGCTGGAAATGAGCAATTTGCAGCAGGTGGCGCGGAACGAGCAGATTCAGCTTGCGCCCATGATTGAGGAGATATTCACGGACCTTGCGCCACTGGCGGAGAAGAACGGAATCACGCTGAAGGTGGAGGGCGACGGATCTATGACCGGCAGCGACGCGCTGATTTACCGGCTGCTCTTCAACCTGACGGAGAACGCCGTCAAGTACAATAGTCCGGGCGGCTCAGTGCAGATTACTGTTGCGCAGGAGCCGGAAAAGCTCCTGATCCGTGTTTCCGACACCGGTCGCGGCATTCCGGAGGAGTATCAGCGGAGCATTTTCCAGCCGTTCTTCCGGGTGGATAAGTCCCGCAGCCGGGAGTACGGCGGCGCGGGGCTGGGGCTCTCGCTGGTGTGGGAGATCGCCGATCTCCACGGCGGCTCCGTTTGGGTGGAGGAAAGCTCGGACAAGGGCACGACCATCGCGGTCGAGCTGCCGATGCAATAAACAGCGCATGATAATCACCACAAAAATGATATAAGCGCATCATGAGCAGCATAAGCTTCCAGTTTTCTGCAAGCGTAAAGCGGCAAGGAGCCGGGTCTCGCTGCTGAGACCCGGCTCCTTGCCGCTTTACGCCTGTATTTATCTGACCTGACCGTTGCCGGTTATAATGTATTTATACGTACTCAGCTCGTCAAGCCCCATAGGACCTCTCGCGTGCAACTTTTGCGTGGAGATTCCCATTTCACAGCCCAGCCCAAATTCACCACCGTCAGTGAAGCGAGTGGAGACATTGACGTATACCGCGGCGCTGTCTATCTCGTTGGCGAAGCGCTTCGCGCAGTCGGCGTTCTCCGTGACTATCGCATCGCTGTGGTGCGTGGAGTGCTTCCGAATATGGGCAATTGCGGCATCAAGACTGTCGACAACTGCAACTGCGAGAATATAGTTAAGAAATTCGGTATCGAAGTCGGCGGAGGAGGCCGGCGTGCCGTCGATTATTCGCGCGGCAGCGGGGTCAAGACGCAGCTCAACAGGGACCAGCCCGGCGGCGCGGCGGTCGTCCACAAGAGCTCTTTTCAGCATTGGAAGGAACTTTGCCGCAACCGCTTTATGTACAAGGCAGACCTCCTCTGCGTTGCATACGGAGGGGCGGCTGGTCTTGGCGTTGACTATTATATTGACGGCCTTGTCAAGATCCGCAAATTCATCGACATAGACATGACATATACCGGTGCCGGTTTCTATGCAGGGGACTGTCGCGTTCTGCACACAGGCACGTATCAAGCCCGCACCGCCGCGAGGAATGAGCAGATCGACCAGCCCGGACGCCTGCATGATATCCTCCGCACTGCTGCGGCTTGTATCCTCGACTATGTTTACAATGTTGGGGTTGCCGTCGGCGGCAGCAATGCCCTTCTTCAGTGCCTTCACAATGGCGTGACAGCTGTTGAACGCCTCCTTGCCGCTGCGGAGCATACAGACGTTGCCGCTCTTTATCGCAAGCGCCGCAGCGTCAGATGTAACGTTCGGGCGGCTTTCATATATGATTGCGACAAGTCCGAGCGGTACCTGCTTTTTGCAGATGTGCATGCCGTTTGCATGCACAGTCTCTGAAATGATGCGCCCGGTATGGTCGGGAAGTTTTACGGTGGCTCTGATACCGTCCGCCATGCCGTCGATGCGCGCAGGGTCGAGCCTGAGCCTGTCAAGCATGACCTCGGATATTCCGCCGCGCGCCTTGTCCATGTCCTGCTCATTTGCCGCAAGTATACTGTCCGTCTCCTGCTGCAGGGCGTCCGCCATTGCAAGCAGGATGCGGTTCTTCTCTTCCGGCGATACGTCGCGTATGCTGCCCCATACAGCTTTGGTTACTTTGAGAAGTTCAAGCGTGGTCATTTTCGTGTCCCTTTTGTTCCTATCAAAAATCTTGTTCCGACGTGCTTTCCATCCACTATATCATACAGAATGTCAGGATTGCTGCCGTTTGCGATTACCATCTCACAGCCGGCATTTGTCGCTATCATGGCCGCGTGCAGTTTGGTGATCATTCCACCGGTTCCGAGTGATGAACCCTCGCCTCCAGCAAGAGCAAGGATACCGTCGTCAATATCAGTTACCTCATCTATGAGCTTTGCCTGCGCATTCTTATGCGGGTCGCTGTCATACAGCCCGTCAATATCTGACAGCAATATCAGAAGCTCTGCCGATACCGTTGCAGCAACCTCTGCCGAAAGAGTATCGTTATCCCCGATCACAATTTCATCGGTGGAGACCGTGTCATTTTCATTTATTATCGGTAACGCGCCAAGCTGCAGCAGCCGCTCAAGCGTATTATGAAAGTTGCTCTTCCGGCATCCGTCGTCGGTGAGATCTGGCGCAGTTATGAGCATCTGCGCAACGATATGATTGTACTCTGTAAAGAGCTTGTCATAAATATACATCAGTTCGCCTTGACCCACCGCTGCTGCGGCCTGCTTTGTCGGCATGTCTTTGGGGCGCTCGGTCAGGCTCAGCTTCCCAACACCCATGCCTATCGCACCCGAGGAAACAAGGATTATTTCATGACCGGCATTCTTCAGGTCACTCAGAACCTTGCACAGCTTTTCCATACGCTGTATGTTAAGCCGACCGGTTGTATGAGCCAATGTAGAGGTCCCGATTTTCACAACCATACGCATATATATCACCCCAGCTTATCTGTAGCATTTAATTATATTGCATTATGCCATGCCCGGTTAGAAATTGCAACATAAAACTGTTCCGATCAGATCCACGTATAAGCAGCGACAGGTAAAGGCAAAAGAAAGTGTAAAGATTCCGTTCAGCCAAGCATGAAGAACATGGCAGAGGACAATTGTTCACAAAATTGTTGTTGTACATCCGCTGAAATATGCTTAAAATATAGATGACAGAGTATGTTCATTATACGGAGACGGCAATGGATAGAGTGGCAAGATGGATAACTGAACACTCCCGGCTGATAGTGGCTTTTTTTGCAGCGGCTGCGATCGTCTGTGCGGTTTTGTTCTTCGGCGTGAAAGTGAATTATGATATGACCGCATACCTCCCGGCGGACGCGGAATCGACAGTGGCGCTGCAGATAATGCAGGAGGAGTTTTCCGCATCCGTGCCGAATGCACGCGTCATGGTGCCGGGGCTCACACTTACGCAGGCGCAGGCGATGAAGGCAAAGATAGAAGCCGCCCCCGGCATCGAGGGAGTCATGTGGCTTGACGATGTTGCCGACCTGAAAACTCCGCTGGAAATGCTGGACAAGGCCGTCGTGGATCAATATTACCGGGACGGCACCGCACTCTATGATGTCACCATCGCGACCGATATGGAGCTTGAAGCGACCGACGCGATCTATGAGCTTATCGGGGAAGAAGGCGGCATAAGCGGGAACGCCGCAAGTGTCGCGTATTCAAGGCGGCAGGTGCTCACGGAGGTGCTCGGCGCGTCGAGTGTCCTTGTGCCGGTGATAATCCTGATCCTTGTCCTGACGACCACCTCGTGGATCGCCCCTGCGCTGTTTCTCATAACCATCGGCGTCGCGGTGCTCATAAACATGGGCACAAATATTTTCTTCAAAAGCATCTCATACATAACGCAGTCCGTGAGCCCGATTCTGCAGCTTGCCGTATCGCTGGATTATGCGATCTTTCTTCTTACGGCTTTTGAAAACCTGCGCCGGACGGAGCCTGACGTCGAATCCGCCATGGTAAAGGCCATAAAGCAGTCATTTGTCTCGATTGCCGCTTCTGCGGCGACGACCGTGTTCGGCTTTTTTGCGCTGATATTTATGCGCTTCGGCATTGGCAGCGACCTTGGGATGAACCTTGTCAAGGGCGTCACCATCAGCTATATCTCCGTTGTGGTGTTCCTCCCGGCGCTCGCGCTGAGGACGGTGAAGCTCCTGGACAAGACCGCGCACCGACGCATCATTGCCGCCCCGCACGGGATCGGCCGCGCGCTCGTGAAGGTACGCATACCGGCGCTTATTCTTGTGCTGCTGCTCGTCGTACCGTGCTACCTTGCGCAGAGCCGCGCAGATTTCATGTACGGCAACGGCGACCCTGCTCCCGACAGCCGCTACGGGCAGGACACACAGAAGATAAACGACAGCTTCGGCGAGAGCATGGCGCTCGTCCTGCTGGTGCCGCGCGGCGATACGGGCAAGGAGGCGGCGCTCTGCTCGGAGCTTGGGGAGCTCGAGCATGTGACGGCGGTGGTGTCATATGTGTCGAGCGTCGGAGGCAGCATACCGAGCGAGTTTCTCAGCCCCAATATAGCGGCAAATTTCTATTCGGAAAACTATGCCCGAATCATAATGTATACCGACACAGGCGAGGAGGGTGAGGACGCATTCTCAACCGTTGAGACCGTGCGCAGCCTTGCCGCAAAATACTACGACCGGAGCTATACCTGCGGCCAGAGCGCAAACCTCTATGACATCAAGGAAACCATCACCGCAGACACCGGCCTTGTGAACAGCCTTGCCGTCGGCTTTATATTCCTGACGCTGCTGCTGTCCTTCCGGTCGCTGACGCTGCCGTTTATATTGATCTTTGTCATAGAGTCCGCGATATGGATAAACCTGTCTACCCCGTATTTTACCGGAGTACCGCTGGTGTATATGGGTTATCTCGTTATAAACACCGTGCAGCTCGGCGCGACCATCGACTATGCCATACTGATGACCGACGGCTATATTGAGAACCGGAAGACCATAGGCCGTCGCGAGGCTGTCATGCAGTCCCTCAATGAAAATATAATCTCCCTTTTGACGAGCGGGCTAATTCTCTCGCTTGCCGGGCTGTGCCTGCAATTTGCTTCGTCCATGGAGATTGTAAAAGAGCTTGGGCTGCTGCTGTTCAGGGGCACGCTCCTGTCCATGGCGCTGGTGCTGATAGCGCTCCCGGCGCTGCTTATAATGTTTGATCCGCTTACGGCGAAGTTGACTAAGAGAAGCTTCTGCCGTGACAGTGAGGAGGTGAAGAAATGAAAAGAATATTTGCTTTGCTTCTGACAGCCGTGCTGCTGCTCAGCTATGCTCCCGCAGCGCTCGCAGACGGGGAAGAAACCGAAGCCGCTGCCGCCGAGTATACCTCGGAGGAGGTGCTCTACGGCGTACTCGACCATGACGGCAGCACGGAGAATGTCTACGCCGTCGTCATCCTCGAGAGCGATAAGCCCTGTAAAGCCGTGTACCGCGGCCCCTTTGCTGACGTGAAGAACCTCAGCGATACCCGTGAGCTGGAGCTCAAGGGCAACCGCGTAACGGTCGACAGGCTTGACGGACGCTTCTACTTTCAGAGCAGGCTGAAAAACACTTCTCTGCCGTGGGATATTGCCATAAGCTACACACTTGATGGAGAGCCGGTTGACGCCGCTGAACTCGGCGGCATGAGCGGCAGACTCGGCATTGATATATCCATAAGCGACGGCGGCATGGAGGACGGCTCATTTTATGACAGTTTTATGGTGCAGGTCAGCATAACGCTTGACAGCCAGCTTTGCCGGAACATCACCGCCGAGGGCGCGACTATCGCGAACTCCGGGGCCGACAAGCAGATAAACTTCACTGCCATGCCGGGAACGGATTCTGAGTTTGCCCTGACGGCTGATGTCACGGACTTCTCCATGCCGGGCATAACCTTTGCCGCGGTGCCGTTCTCTATGGGCGGCGCTCTCGGCAATATCACGGAGCTGACCGACGGGCTCAAACAGCTGACGGATGCGGTGTCCCAGCTCTCGGACGGCGCGTCGCAGCTCTCATCGGGAGCAAGCGAACTGACATACGGCGCATGGCAGTTCGGCGAGGGCCTTTACCAACTGTCGGCTAACTCCGAGTCGCTGGTGTCTGCGTCCGAAATGTTCCTTACCATGTTTGAGACGATAAGGGATACGCTTATTGCCGCTTCCGGTCTGCCGAAGGCAGATGTACATGACCTTGAATCCCTGCTTGCCTCGCTCGATTCTCTGTGCGCACAGCTTGACGAAAGCTCAGCGAATATAGCGCAGAGCGCCGCTTCGCTTGCTGCGGCAAAGGTCGGGATAGACGAAGCCTTTGCCGGCGTGCCGGACTCTGCCTCAGGGGACGCCGCATACCTCCGCTCCGCTGCGGACTCTATGCCGGAGAGCATTGTGAGCGCGTTTACGGAGGCATACGGCGAGGACGGCTATGCCCAGTGGCTTGCGGCGATCGGCAATGTGACGGCGGCGGCAGACGCGGCAGTGTCGGCAAAGTCCCAGTGGCAGCAGGTGTCCGAGGACTATGACTATGCCGTGCAGACTATGAATGAACTTGCGGCGTATATGAGCTCGGTGAGCGAATCTGTGCGCACCCTGCGGGACATGATCGCGGAGCTCTCCGGCACGGAGGGCGGCGAAAAGCTCGATGAGCTGATAAAGCAGGTGTCCCAGTTTGCCGACGGCTATGCGCAGTTCCATGAGGGGCTTGTCGCCTATACCGGCGGGGTCGATGCACTGGCCGAGAATTGGGGCAGTCTCTATGACGGCATAGCCCAGCTCTCAGGCGGCACGGCGCAGCTGTCCGACGGGACGAAGCAGCTCAACGACGGCACGAAGGACATCCCCGCGCAGGTCGATGATATGCTCTCTGCCTATACCGGCGAGGGCTATAACGGGAACAGCTTCTTGTCCCCGCAGAATGAGAACACACGTTCGGTGCAGTTTGTGCTGACCACACGCGCGATAGAGCACCCGGCGGATACCGAGCCTGCGGCAGATGAAGCAGCCATCCCCGATGAATTCAGGCAGTTTGTAAATCGGCTCATAGACCTGTTCAGACAATATAAATAGGACTCTCGATATACGCGGAAAGGACGGATGCCCCAGTGACAGATACGGTCACAAACTCCCTGCTCTACCCAGGCTCAAATGCGAAACATCAATGATATTGCGGGAGTCAATTGAACCGCACCCCGTCAAGAGGACAATGAAATAAAATAATATTTTTGCTGCCAAGAGCGTTCTGCTCTTGGCAGATTTTTTACGCAGCAAATATCATCTGGTGCTTTTCCATTGGCGTAACAACACCCAGATTACTCTGGATGAGCCGGGTGGTATAACATGATTAGCTAACGAGCTGCCGGGGATGCTCTGCATTTGTCTGGTAAGTTTTCTGCCATATTGAATCTCCGATATATCTCTCATTAGAGAGTATATAAAGTATAGCGCTGCTATTCCACGGCTTATGCTGACGATTAAATATCCCCCGTCGGTTTAGATTTTGAGCTATGGTAACTCTACCCGAGCCGGATAGGTACATATCATATATCTTGCGCACAACGTCCGCTTCCTCTGGTTCAATAGTTATCTTGCCGTCCTTAAGCACATAGCCGAAGGGTATGGACGCGGGGATGTATGTTCCCATCTGCATCCGTTTCTGGTAGCTCCAACGCATGTTCTTCGAGATAGACTCGCTCTCGGCTTGTGCCAGCGATGCGAACACGGCGGTGAGCATCTCGCCGGAGACCTTGCCGGTGTCGATGCCCTCTTTTTCAAAGTACACGCTTACGCCGCGAGCTTTCAGAGAGCGTACTGTTTCGAGACACTCGGTGGTGTTTCTGGCAAATCTGGATATGGACTTTACAAGTATCCTGTCTATGAGCCCGCGCTCGCAGTCTCGGAGCATACGCATGAAGTCATCGCGCTTCTCAATTGAAGTGCCTGTGATACCCTCATCGGCATAGATGTCTACAAGCTGCCAGTTATCCTTGCCGGATATGAGTTCTGTGTAGTATCGGTTCTGTGCAGCAAAGGAGTTTAGCTGTTCGTCAGATGATGAGCTGACTCGAGCGTAGGCTGCGACTCTCAGCCGTATATCCTGCGGCTGCTCTGTTGCCGCTATTGTTATGACTCTCGCGGTGTTTTCCTGTGCCATGCGCCGGTTCACCTCCCTCTGCAGCAACACACAATACCACAACACCTTTCACAAAGCTACTGAAATATCAAGAAAATGTGCAAGATAATAAGCAAGTTCCCTCCGGCTGCACTAACCACCCTCTGCTTCCTGATACGCAAGAAAGTACGCAAGATAATAAGCAAGATGTTGCTATTTCACACAGCTTGAGGTATAATAAAATAGGTATTTTTAATTGGGAGGCTTGCTATGAAAATGTATTCTCCGCCGTTTTCCATAACAAATGAAATGGTTTCTCTCATATCCGAGATTTCGGACAAGCTCGGTCGAATCAGCAATTATAAAGAATTTGAGAGCAAGCCGCATCTCAGACGGAACAACAGGATCAAGTCTATACACTCATCGCTCGCAATAGAGGCAAACTCTCTTTCGATGGATGAGGTAAGAGCCGTCGTAAACGGCAAAACCGTGATAGGCCCACAAAAAGAAATCCAAGAGGTTAAGAATGCCTACGCCGCATATGAGCAGATAGGCAGTTTTGACCCGTATTCAGTTGAAGAGCTGAAGCGCTTGCATGGACTCCTCACGAAATATACTGTCGATGAATCAGGCGCATTCCGCCGCGGCGAGGAAGGCGTGTTTGACGGAAACAGGTGCATTTTTATGGCACCTCCGGCACACCTCGTACCGCAGCTTATGGATGATCTGTTCAGTTGGATGGTTCGCGAAAAAGATTCAGTGCATCCGCTGATCCTATCTTCGGTATTTCATTATGAATTTGTGTTTATTCATCCCTTTGCCGATGGCAACGGCAGAATGGCTCGCCTTTGGCAGACCGCGCTCCTTACTCAGTGGAAGCAGGTCTTTCAGTATCTGCCCATAGAAAGCCACATATACAAATTTCAGACCGAGTACTATAACGCTATATCCGCATGCCATGTTGCCGGTAATTCCGATGCGTTCATCGTGTTTATGCTCACCATGATAAACAGCACCTTAGATGAGGTTCTGCAACAAACTGCATCCTCAGCTTCCAGCATGAGCGAGCAGGTAAAGCGGCTGCTCAATGTGATGGAGTACGGCGAAGCATATACAGCCAAGTGCATTATGGAGCTCTTAGGTCTGAAATCCAAAGAGGCACTCAGAAAGAACTATTTGAACCCTGCTATAGAGGACGGGTTCGTGATCATGAGTGAGCCGGACAAGCCGACAAGCCGTAATCAGACATATATAAAGCAGGAGCCGTAATTTTCAGACGGAAATAATAAGCGTCGCGCCGGTTTGTTTGGCAACACGGGAAAGTATCTTTTCAGCTTCCTTCTGGGTTATCAGCCCGTTGTTTCGCAGCTCTCTGAGGATCGTTGCTGTTACCCACAGGTCTATATCTACTGTCATATTGAACCTCCATATAATTCGAGCCGAGCGGATGCCCGGCTCTTTGTCTATTCACTTACCTTCTCGCAGAAGACGAGAAGCCTTTGCCGACCTCCGGTGTTCGGCGGATGGCAAGTCAGGAGGGTCACAAGGTCACGCCCCTCCTGTATCTTTATCGCGTCTACATCGTCCGGAGAGACGATCTGTATATCTACAACCTCGTACTTCATCAGTGTCCAGATGTTATCTATGTACACGAGATCTCCGATCTGAAGCTCGTCGAGGTTCAGAAAATACGGATATCCGTTCCATCCGCGATGCCCTGCGATTACAGCGTTTGTGTTGATGCCTCCGATGGGGACGCTCGTCTGACCAAGCACAGCCGCGCCGTTTGCCATGTTCTCGTCATTTGCGCCGAGGTACAGCGGCAGAGTTACTTCAAGCTTTGGAATGTAGATTATCCCGAATGTCTCATCCTGCAAGCCGTACTGCGTTAAGATGAATGCGGGCTGCTCGTATGCTGCCGCATTTGTGAGCGCTATCTGCTTGCCCTCGTACAGCCAAGTGTTGTACTGCTCCATCTGCTCACGGAGCTGCGCATACGGCGTTGCTTCCGGCTCTGCGTCTTTTACAGACTGTATCTGCTCTAACTGCTGAATGAAGTTATCGTTGGCCTCATCCACTTGCTTCTGTCGAGAAGCGCGCTCCATTAGCGGCTTGAAGGTAACAAAGAGTCCAACTGCGGCAAGGAGCGCCATAAGAATAAGAAGAACTATCTTAGCCTTTTTCATGTAGCCCTCGCTTTCTCCGCCGTGAACGTATGCGGTTTATCTCATAGACTATCCCGATGGCAGCTATGCAGATAACACCAAGCCCTATGCCCTTGAAATATTCCTGCTGCCATGTGGACTGTGTGATGCCCTCGCGCTCGTCACGTTCGGCTTTTAGATTTTCTACATACTCAGCTTGGTCGTTTCGTATCCTTGTTCCTCGTACCATGAGCCGATGAGTGTTCACACCGTATGGCGTACAAGTAACCAATGTACATACATCGTGCTCCGGCAGGATCACGAGCTTAGAGGTATCCTCCGGGAGCACGGTGTTTATCTCCAACACCATATACGCCATAGTCTCATCAAGCGTGTGAACATAGAACGTATCGCCGCACTCCAGCTTGTCTAAGTCCGAAAACAACCGCTGTCCGGCGAGTCCTGAGTGCGCTGTCAGCACCGTGTGCGAAGTTTCACCGCCGACCGGCAGGGAGCTGCCGAGCAGATGCCCGACGCCGCGGTCAAGGCTGTCGTCACCTGTGCCGTGGTAGATTGGCAGATTCACGTCTATCTTCGGGATCTCGACGTACCCCATTATCCCGTCGCCGCGGATATTCAGCAGGTTCTCGTAATTCTCAGCAGCGGACTTGAGCGCCTCTTCCGAGAACGAAAGGTTATCTGCCACGCCCGGGATCAGCGTCCGGTTATATGCCAGAGCCGCTTCCTTTGCTTTTTTCAGCTCGGTGTCGTCCATATTGCTCACAGCTTTTTCGTATCTTGTTTGAACTATAGACTGGTACTTGACGGCGGTGAAGTTACTTATGACCGGGTACAGGCAGACGAGCAGAGCAATAATTAATATTGTTAGTCCTAATATGATCTTTGTTTTTCTGCTCATACGCAAAACGGGAGGCAGGTTTCTTAACCTGCCTCCCTGACCTTTACTTATTTGTTTCTTTCTTCTTATCTCTGAACGCAAAGTATATGACCACAACTGCGACAGCTACAAGGCTCAGCCCAATAGCCGGGAACATCCAATTGCCGTAACCGCCTGTCTTGGGGAGGTCGAAGCCCTTGGTGTTCACAACAGTCAGAGGTACGAAAGCGTTTGCCGAGCCGTTGTCAGAGCCGAGCGTGACCTGCTTGTTATCCACCTTCGCCGATGCGGTCAGGAGCTTGTGCTCCAGATGCTTCTGCGGCATATTGTGGAACAGCCCCTCTTCAATATCTGCGTAACGGGGATCGTTATGGATGTAGGCATACGGTACTGCCTTAATCCAGTATTCTTTTCACCTGCTCATGTGCAGACTGGTTCTTCCGATGTTTTTTCTCAAACCTCGGCGCTTTTTTATATACGTAATATACGTAGTAGTTTTTGTTTTCTCCCCCGTGTGGGCTTCCGGCGCAAAAAACAGTTGACAAAATCGGCATAGATGATATTATAACTGCAAGGCAACTTTCTTATGATAACTAAGATAGTGCTCCGTATAAAATTGAGGAGGTATTTGCTGTATGCAGGATTTTTTGTACTATGCGCCCACTAAGGTGGTCTTTGGCAAGAACGCCGAAGCCAAGGCTGGCGAACTTATCAAAGAAGAGGGCGCTTCCAAGGTCATGGTGGTCTACGGTGGAAACAGCGCGAAGCGCTCCGGGCTTCTCGACCGCGTGTTTGAAAGCCTTGCCGCAAGCGGGCTTGAGTATTGTTCTCTCGGCGGTGTGAAGCCGAACCCGCGTCTTTCAAAGGTCTATGAGGGCATAGAACTGGCGAAGGAGTTCGGTGCAGAGTTCCTGCTGGCAGTCGGCGGCGGCAGCGTTATCGACACCTGCAAGGCGATAGGCGCGGGGCTCCGCTATGACGGTGACGTGTGGGATCTGTACATCGGCAAGGCAATATGCGCCGGGAGCGCGCCTGTCGGCGCGATACTGACGATTGCGGCAACTGGCAGCGAGATGAGCAACGGCTCTGTCATAACAAAGGATGAAAACCAGCTCAAGCGTTCGTTTGACAGCAACTACTGCCAGTGCAAGTTTGCGATAATGAACCCGGAGCTTACATACACCCTGCCGCCGTTCCAGACGGCGAGCGGCTGCGCGGATATTATGATGCACACGATGGAGCGCTATTTCTCCACCGACTGCATGGGCTTTACGGACGCCATCGCCGAGGCTCTGCTGCGCAATGTTATGGAGAACAGCCGCATCGTACTGGCACAGCCGGAGAACTATGATGCGCGCGCAAATATAATGTGGGCCGGCAGCATATCCCACAACGGTCTGACCGGCTGCGGCACAGTGGGCGACTGGGCGCCGCACATGATAGAGCACGAGCTCGGCGGTATGTTCGATGTGGCTCACGGCGCAGGGCTTGCCGCGATCTGGGGCAGCTGGGCGCGCTACGTGGTGAAGGTCAAGCCCGCGCGTTTTGCTCAGTTTGCGAAGAACGTCATGGGAGTCGACGCCCCCGGCGCATCGGATGAGGAGCTTGCCGCCGCGGGCATTGAGGCGATGGAGGACTTCTTCCGCTCCATCAATATGCCCACCAATCTGCGCGAGCTTGGCTGCGAACCGACGGACGCACAGATCGCGGAGCTGGCGGACAAGTGCTGTGACGGCGATACGCACACCGTCGGGCATTTCATGGCGCTTACCTCGCGCGATGTGGCAGCAATACTGATGGCTGCAAAATAAACCGATAACGCACAAGCCCCCCGGCAGGTTCGGAATGAACCTGCCGGGGGGGCTATTTATATGATAATTTAACCAGCTTAGTTCATCGCTATCGGAAAACGGACGCCGGGCTGCATGACAAAGCTTTGCAGCGGCAGCGCGGCAGCGCCGATGACAGCCGCCTCCTCTCCGAGCTCGGAGAGTCTGACCTCGACGGGAACATCACCGTAATAGCAGCTGCGGGTAGTGTTGATATTATCGCTGACCTTGTCGAGAAGATAAGTATTGTTCTTGACCACATACCCGGTGAGCACTATGCGCTGGCAGTCAAAAAGGCTCACAAGGTTTGCCAGACCTATTGAGAGGTAGTCTATCGCCTCGTCCGCAATACGCTTTGCAAGCACGTCGCCCTGCGCGGCGGCACTGAAAACAATGTCGCAATTGATCTTCTTTACTATCCCGCCGGCAAGCGACAGCATCAGGGAGTTCGATCCCGTGGAGACAAGGTTCCGTGCCTGGGAGGCAATGGCCTTGCCGGAGGCAAGCGTTTCCAGACAGCCCTGCCGCCCGCACTTGCATATCGGCCCGCTGGGGTTAATGACCATGTGTCCGAGCTCACCGCTCATGTTGTAATGCCCGCGGTATAGCTCGCCGTTGATTATGAGCGCCGCGCCGATGCCGCGCCCGACGGTCACAAGGGCAAAGTCCTCGCAATTTGTTCCGGCACCAAAATACTTCTCCCCTATCGCCATGAGCTTGGAGGAATTTTCAATGTACACATGCGTTCTGAAATGCTCGTGCAGCGGAGTGAAAAGGTCGACGTCATGCAGATTATAGTCGATGGAGTTGATAACGACGCCGCGGCTCGTGTCGACAAGGCCCGGCAGTCCGACGCCTATCCCGCTGACCCTCGCCGGGCTGACGCCCGCTTCCTTGACGGTGTCCTCAATAAAACGCTCAATAGTCTCTATAAGCTCCGCCTCCGGGAGGCTGTCCTTATCCTGACATCGACTGTGGACAATGTTGCCCTGAAGATTGAGAACGATGCATTTGAACATGGCGCCGCTGATGTCGATACCGACAAAGAAATGGGAATCAGGTATTATCTCCAGCAGCATCGGCGGCTTGCCGCCGCTTGAGATACCCTTGCCCACATCGCGTATCAGCCCGTCTTCGACGAGCTCGTCCGTGATGCTCATTATCGTCGGCATGCTCAGCCCGGTACTGCGTGCGAGCTCCGCGCGGTATATGGACTGGTTCTTGCGAATGAGATCAAGTATCTTATTCTTATTGTAGATCCGCATCAAACTTTTGCTCTGCATATTACTCTGCATACTCATATAGATCCTTTTCATTTTTCGCCTGTGGAAAAGGGATATCCGCCACTTACTTAATTATCTTAACTCACTAACTCAGATTTTTAGCGAGAACACATCGCTTTATCCACAAATCAACAAAAGCTGCGCAGACAATGTGCTGATAAAATGTATGTACCGGAAAAACTTTCATTTCTATTATACATGTTTTTCTGAATTCTGCAATGCCTAATTAAAATATTGTTAAATTGGCGGCCGCTGTGTATTGTGCACAAAACTGCCGCACATTCCGCGGGGAGTGTAACGAACGGAAACGGACAGGCGCACGGCAAAAAAGTTTGCGGCAGAAATCCGCAAATTGCTCTTGACAAAGACAAGATACGACCCTATAATGAGGCTAACTTAGTTATATGAACAAAGTGTCTGCTTTGTTTTGGAGAGGGATACTATGCTGGATAGAAAGAAGTCCGACGCATACGCCGCAATACTGAAGGAAGAACTGCTCATGGTGACCGGGTGCACGGAGCCAATAGCCATCGTGTACTGCGCGGCACGGATGAGAACGCTTCTCGGAAAGCTGCCCGAGCGCGTCACCGTTGAAGTGAGCGGAAATATCGTGAAAAACGTGAAGAGCGTCATCGTGCCGAACACCGGTGGACTGAAGGGCATCGAAGCAGCCGCGGCGGCCGGCATAGTCGCGGGTGACGCTGACAAGGTTTTGCAGGTCATTTCTTTCATTCCCGAGGAAAAGCACACGGAGATAGCGGACTTTGCAAAGAACGTCCCCATGGACATCATTTGCATGGAGACCCCGCGGATGCTCGAAATAAGAATAACGGGCTGTGCTGGCGATGACACCGCGGTCTGCCACATCGCCAATAACCATTCCAACATCGTCTATGAAGCGCGAAACGGCGAGGTCCTTATAGAAAAAGAGCTGAACGACAACGCGGAGGACAGCCTTCAGGATAAGAGCGTGCTGAACGTGAAAGATATAGTTGAGTACGCCGACACGGTCGACCTGAGCGAAGTCGCTTATCTTATAGAGAACCAGATAAAGTGCAATTCGCGCATCGCCGAAGAGGGACTGCGCGGCGACTGGGGCGCGAACATCGGCAGCGTTCTGCTGAAAAATTCTGACGGCGACATCGTCACCGAAGCAAAGGCCTACGCCGCGGCAGGCTCTGACGCACGCATGAGCGGCTGCGAGTGCCCGGTGGTCATACTGACCGGCAGCGGCAACCAGGGTATCACGGCGTCCATGCCCGTCATACGCTACGCCAAAAAGCTCGGTGCGAGCGAGGAGAAGCTTTACAGAGCCATGATAGTCTCCGACCTTATAACCGTTCATCAGAAGACCGGCATAGGCCGCCTGTCGGCGTACTGCGGCGCAGTATCTGCCGGGTGCGGCGCGGGCGCAGGCATTGCGTATCTCTTCGGCGGCGGCGCTGATGCGATCGCCGAGACCGTCACGAACGCGGTCGCTATACTCTCCGGCACGATATGCGACGGAGCAAGTCCCTCGTGCGCGGCAAAGATCGCGCTGGCGGTCGAGGCGGGCATACTCGGCTATCAGATGCACACCGCGAAGCAGCGCTTCAACGGCGGTGACGGCATAGTCGGAGAGGACGTTGAGGAGACTATCGCAAACGTCGGTCGGCTGGCAAAGCAGGGTATGTACCAGACGGACAGGACTATCCTCCAGATCATGACAGGCAAATAAACTCAATCTACATATAAAAAACTAAAACGGAGGAAGCTATGGAAAAGAAAATCATCAGAGTCGGTATGGTCGGCACAGGCATGATATTCGACCGCCACTGCCGGGGCATCAAGGCAAGCCCCGACGCCGAAGTCACCGCAATATGCGATGTGAACAAGGATGCGCTCGCCCGTAAGGCAAAGCTCGTGGGCGTTCCCATGGAGGCGACATTCACCGATTACACCAAGATGATGGACAGCGGGCTTATCGACGCGGTCGTCATCTGCACGCCGAACGATTCCCACGTACAGATCGCCCTCGAAGCGATAAAGCGTGATCTGCCGTTTGCGATGGAAAAGCCGGTGGGCGTGAACGTCGAAGAAGTGCGTATGCTCAACGACAAGGTCAGAGAGACTAAGACGAAGAACACCGTGCTTTTCACCTACCGCTTTAAGGCTTCGGCGCGCTTTGCGAAGGACATCATCGACAGCGGCGTGCTGGGAAAAATATACCATGTCAACACCGAGTATTATCAGGACTACGATCTCAGGCCCTATTCCCTGCCGACCTTCTGGCGCTTCGACAAGAAGGCAGCCGGCGGCGGTGTCGTGTTCGACCTCGGCAGCCATGTCATGGATCTTGTCACCTTCATGACCGGGCTTGATTATGAGAGCCTCTGCGCGACGGCTGAGAACCTCATCAACACCCGTCCCGATCCCGAGACCGGCGAGATAAAGTCCGTCAGCACAGACGACTACTGCCACATGATGGTAAACTTCACCTCCGGCGCGACCGGTGTTTTCGCAATAAGCAAGTGCTGCATGGGCAGAAAGAACTACCAGCGCATCCAGATATACGGCGAAAAGGGCGTCATCATCTATACGCTCACCGACAAGAATCTTGAGGACACCATCGAGGTCTGCCTCGGTCAGCCCTATGTTGACACCTATGATTACAAGAAGCTCGACATTCCGCAGAAGTACTACGCCGAGCAGATGCAGGCGTTCATCGATGTGATAAACGGCTGCGGCGACGGGCTCACCGCCGATATGGAGGACGGCCTGCGCGCGCAGGAGCTCATCGAGAAGGTCTATGAATCTTCCGAGACCAAGAGCTGGGTCGATGTTAGAAGATAAGGAGAAACAGTTATGACAGGCTTGACCCAGATCATATGCACCAAGCAGGATTATATAAACGCGGTACGTATGGCAAAGCAGACCGGCGAGGGCGCGGATATCTTAATGGCAAAGCTGCGCGCGGTGAAGGCGACGACAAACATGATGGCACTGAAAGCGGAAAGCTGGGCAAAGCGCGCTGAGACGCAGCACCAGGAGGACTACGAACCCACCGCCGACGCCAACTGCGAAATGTGCAGGCTTGGCTTCAGCGCGGAAGAGATCGACGGCTTGATAGGAGAATTGCAGAATGTTTGAGCTTATAAAGGCAGATAGACATACGCTTGACGCCGCCGCGGACTTCCGCTGCGAGGGCGCAGGCTTTATAGAGAAATACAAGCCGTTTTCCTATGACGAGAACAAGCTCGTCATAAGGGCAGACTGCGCGGTCCGCCTCGGCGGCTATGGCGCGGCTCTCGTCGTCAACCGCGGGCAGTTCGTATTCGATCCCGCCGATCACCTTGATTCCGGCAGGCTCGAGATCGGCAATGACTACTATATATACGTATGCGTGGACGGAGACGAGGCACGCATATCCGTCTCCGCAAACGGCACCTACCCGCTGGATGCGGCAGCGCCGACCTCACGCATGATCGGCGGCTTCCATTACGGCTCCATCCGCAAGGTCAGCGCCGATGGGACATGGACGCCTATCGATTCAAACGGCGTGAAATTCGGCAGCACCGGCATCAAATGGCAGGACAATGTCACGACCGGTATCGTCCCCAACTCCGTGTGGGACCTCAAGAACAGGCCCCGGACGCTGTTCGGCGGGCTTGCGAAGGTCGGAACGGTCTGGGTCTCCATATATCAGGCGAGCAAGCGCGCGGAGTTCAGCTTCATGAAGGGCGATAATTTCCTCCATGTCGCGGACGGCGAGCTTCAGAGCAGATACGGACAGATGCCCGTGTCCGGCATCGATGGGCTGTGCCAGTATAACTTTGCGGAGCTGGCCGCTCGCTCGGGAATGCGCATGATGAAGTATTCCGAATGGCTCGCTGCGGCATACGGCGCGCCGCAGGGCGAGGATCACAGCAATGTCTACGGCTGGTGCGATGTGGACAACAAGATAAGAGCGCGCACCGGGTGCAGCGTGAACGCCGAGACCGGCCGCTTCGATCCTGAGCACGGCGACAAGCCCTACGCCATCAGCGCTTACAACATCGTCGATACCACAGGCAACGTGTGGGAGTGGCTCTCTGAGTACACTAACCGCCATGACGCTCCCAGCGGTCAGTGGACGTATTACGATCAGCTCGGCGAGGGCATGGGTCAGATATACGGCTGGAAGGTCGACAGCTTCTCCTCCCTTGCGGCAGGCGGACACTGGCACAGAGGCTCATGCTGCGGCGCACGTGCCATCAATCCGGACGATCAGCCCTGGAAGGTCAACGTCCACATCGGCACAAGACTTGCCTGCGACGCACTCTGAGTTTTAGAAAACGGAAATCAAATCACAGCGAAAAGAGGCACCAAATCAGGAAAAGCCCCGACTGATCGGGTCTTAACATAAAAAAATAAAACAGGAGGCAAACACATGAAAAAGAGGTTTATCTCTCTTGCACTCGTGCTGGTGATGCTTGCAAGCTTCGCATTCACCGCAGCGGGCTGCGGGAATAATTCCGACGCCACAGCAGCCGACGGCACCACCGCGGCACAGGGAAAGACGGAACTCGTCGTCGTCACATCGAGCGAGCCCGTGTTCTTCAACAATCTCTGCCCCAGCATGACCAACCTGCCCGACACCCTTGTTTACAGCCAGGTCTATGACCCGCTGTTCTACAAGGATTGGTCCGACGGCGGCAAGGTCAAGGGCTACCTCGCCGAGAGCTACGAGATCAGCGAGGACGGTCTGGACATCAACGTCAAGCTGCGCGACAATGTCTACTTCCACAACGGCTACAAGCTCACGAGCGAAGACGTCAAGTTCACCTTTGATGAGATGTTCACCCGCACGCTCGGCAAGGCCCTGCTCATCAACTGGGACAGCGTCGAGATCATCGACGAGCTCAATCTCGTTTTCCATCTGAAGGCTCCCTACGGCGCGATCATGAACGCGCTCTGCAGCCGCCTCAACTATATCTCCAGTAAGCAGTACTGGGATGAGGTCGGCGGCTTCGACGGCTACAACGCCGCTCCCATCGGCACGGGGCCGTATAAGTTCGTCAGCGCCATCTCCGGAGACCAGGTCGTCCTCGAGAGAAACGACGAATACTGGAACGGTCAGGCAGCCTTCGAGCGCTGCATCATCAAGACCGTTGCCGACAACAACACCGCTGTTCTCTCCATTGAAAGCGGCGATGCGGATGTCGCACTCAACCTCCCGCTTGACGCGCTCGTGAACATCCAGAACCCCGACGTTGAGTGGAACTCCGCCCTCAGCTTTGAGTGCGGCTACCTCCAGTATAACTTCCTCGAGTCCAGCTGGGCCGGCAACGACACCAACTTCCGCAAGGCTGTCCAGTATGGCGTTGACAAGGAAGCCATCAATCAGGCAGTCTTCTACGGCCAGACCAACACTCCCGACATCCTCGGTGACGAGACCTGGACCGGCAGACCCACCGCCGGCACCTATGACAGCTACACCTACGATCTTGACAAGGCAAAGGAATATCTTGCTCAGTCCGATTACGACGGGCGTGAGTTCAAAGTCGTGACTTGGGCAAACACCAACCTTGAGAAGGCCGCACAGGTCATGCAGGCAAGCCTCCATGAGGTCGGCATCAACATGAAGATCGTCGCGGTCGACCGCGCAACGTTCTGGGACGAGGTCAGAAACACTGAGGATTGGGATGCCTGCATCCACTGCCTCGGCGCATCCTCCCTCGACATGGACGCTTACAACCACTTCATGATGAGCATGTACCCCCAGTACTTCAACGAGAAGCAAGTCCTCCCCAACGGTCAGGAGATGAACGATCTCGTCGTTGCCGGCAGACTTGAGCCCGATCAGGCAAAGCGCATTGAGATATACACCCAGCTTGTCAATCTCATCAATGACGAAGCCGTTTCCATGCCTCTCTCTATCAGGAGGTCAACACCGCGCTCTACCGCGTCGGTCTCAAGAACGTAACGGCGGATCAGGCAGTTCCCGTCAACCGCTTCTTTGATTATACCTATTAATAATATGTACTCTTAAATGAATAGGGCGGAATTATTCCGCCCCATTCGTTTAGCTACGATCTTGCACACGTAAAATGAGGTTTTGATATGCTGAAATACATTCTGAAGCGTCTACTGCTTATCATACCGGTGGTTATAGGTATAACGCTTTTCATATACCTCCTGCTCGACCTCGCGCCGGGCGACCCCACCACTCTTATCCTCGGCACGGACGCAACAACGGAGCAGATTGCGGAGCTCCGGTCTGAGCTGGGCCTTGATAATAACGTCTTTGTGCGCTATTTCAACTATATGTCCAGCGCTGTAAAGGGCGATCTCGGCAGCTCCTGGTACAATTCCAGACCCGTCATCGACGAGTTTATGGAAAGGCTGCCCAACACGCTTGCGCTGGCCTTCAGCGCCCTCGCGATAACCATTGTTTTCGGGCTCACGTTCGGCACGCTCGCAGCAGTGTTCCAGAACCGGCCCATCGACGGCGTCACGCTTGTTCTGGCGCTGCTCTTCGCCAGTATGCCGAGCTTCTGGTTCGGCCTTATGCTCCAGCTGATCTTCTGCCTGAAGCTCCAATGGCTCCCGGCAATGGGTGTCGGCACTATAAGGCACATGATCCTGCCCGCAACGACGCTTGCCCTCGGCACGATTGCAAGCCAGGTGCGTATGACGCGCTCGAGCATTCTTGACGTTATAAACATGAACTATGTGCGCACGGCGCGCGCAAAGGGCGCAGGCGAGTTCCGCGTGGTGTTCCATCACGTCATCCGCAACGCGCTCATGCCCGTCGTCACGAACTGGGGTCTTACCTTTGCAACGGCCTTCGGCGGCACGATCATTTCCGAGACGGTCTTCTCCATCCCCGGTATCTCGTCGTATCTCATAAACGCCGTTAAGGTCAGGGATATCCCCGTCGTCATGGGAACGGTCATCATCGTTTCGATAATCGTCGCTTCCATCAACCTTATCATCGATATCATCTACGCTTTTATCGACCCCAGAGTAAAAGCCGGCTATGTAGGCTGATAAGCCGAACAGCCTCGGAAAGAAATTTTGAGTGTGAAATTTATGAAAAAAGGAATACAACAGGGTACCGAACTGCACAGCCGCTCCCAGCTTGGCTTGATCCTTTTTCGCTTCAGAAAAAACAAACTGGCTGTGATCTCGGTCTATTTTCTGATTTTTATTGCTATTGCTATCCTCGCCGCGCCCCTGTACATGGACTATGACAAGGCGATCGTAATGAACGTGACGGAGAAGTTCCAGTCTCCCAGCTGGGAGCACCCCTTCGGCACGGACCTCTACGGCAGGGATCTTCTCGCCCGCGTAATCTACGGCGGACGCATCTCTCTGTTCGCCGGGCTCTGCATCATTTTCTTCTCGTTCATCTTCGGCGTCATTATCGGCTCCATCGCCGGGTTCTTCGGCGGCAAGGTCGACCAGATCATGATGCGCTTTATCGACATATTCATGGCGGTGCCCACGATCTTCATGGCGATGGCTATCATTACGGCTCTGGGAGAGGGCGTAAAGAATATAATCATCGCGTTTGTTATCTGCAATATCCCAAGCTACTCGCGCATTGTCCGCTCATCGACGATGACGCTGCGCAACATGGAGTACGTAGAAGCAGCGGAGTGCTATGGGGCAAGCAAGCTGCACATCATCCTCAAGCATATCATCCCCAACGGCATCGGCCCCGTCATCGTCACCGCGACGATATCCCTCGGCGTTGCCATCCTGAGCATCTCCTCGCTCGGCTTCCTCGGTCTGGGCATATCCGCCCCGACTCCCGAGTGGGGCACGCTGCTTGCGGACAACAGATACTATATCCGTTATTACCCGTATCTCGGCATTCTCCCCGGCGTCGCCATCATCCTCACTGTCATGTGCGTCAACTTCATCGGCGACGGCCTGCGCGACGCGCTCGACCCGAAGATGAAGAAGTAAGGAGGCCGGCCGTATGTCAAATTTATTGAACGTAAAAGACCTCTATGTCAGCTACGGCACGGACGACGGCGTCGTCCGTGCGCTAAACGGACTCACGCTGTCGCTGGATAAGGGCGAGAGTCTCGGCCTCGTCGGCGAGACGGGCGCGGGCAAATCCACCTTGGCGCTCAGCATACTCAGGCTCCTGCCTGACAGGATCGGCAGGATCGATTCAGGCACGATAGAGTTTGAAGGCAAAGACGTGCTGTCGATGAGCAAGAAAGAGATGAAGAGCATCCGCGGGGACAAGATATCCATGATCTTCCAGGACCCCATGACGAGCCTCAATCCCACTAAGACCGTCGGCAAGCAGCTGTCCGAGGTGCTTGATCTCCACTTCGGCGCGCTCACGCGCAAGGAGAAGGCGGAAAAGGTGGATAAGATGTTCCGCATGGTCGGCATCCCGCCCGAGCGCCAGAACGAATATCCCTTCCAGTTCTCCGGCGGAATGAAGCAGCGCATCGGCATTGCCATGGCGCTCATTGCCGAGCCCGACCTTCTCATCGCGGATGAGCCGACGACCGCGCTCGATGTGACCATTCAGGCGCAGATACTCAGCCTCATGAAGGATCTCCAGGCCGAGACGCAGACCTCCATGCTGCTCATCACGCATGACCTCGGCGTCGTTGTGGAGATATGCACGAAGATTGCCGTCATATACAGCGGGCAGATCATCGAGTACGGTACTATCGAGGACGTCTACGCACGCCGCCATAACCACCCGTACACCGAGGGACTGTTCAACTGCATCCCCGATCTGAAATCGACCGCGCCGCGTCTCACGCCGATACCCGGCAGCATGCCCGATCCGCTGCATCTGCCCGCAGGGTGCAAGTTCTGCGACAGATGCAAGTACCGCATGGACATCTGCGAAAAGGAAGAGCCGCCGGTATATACCAATGGCACGCACAGCATCCAGTGCTTCAAATACAAGGACGGATGGGAGGACTGACATGGCAACACCTATTATCGAAACCAAGGGCTTGAAGAAATACTTTAATGTCAGCCGCGGCTTGCTGCACGCTGTGGACGATGTGGATCTTTCCATCGCGCCGGAGGAAACTCTCGGCATCGTGGGCGAATCCGGTTGCGGCAAGTCCACGCTCGGCAGAGTCATCCTTGGCCTCCTCCCGGCGACCGAGGGCGAGATACTCTATAACGGCGAGAGCATATTTGACGCGCGCGGCAGGAAAAAGCCGAACACGTATAAAGACATGCAGATGATCTTCCAGGATCCTTTCTCCTCGCTCAACCCCAGGCTCTCCATACAGGACCTCATCGCCGAGCCTATACATGTGCAGAAGGTGCTCGCGGATGATGCGCAGATAAAAGAGCGTGTTCTGGAGCTGATGGACCTTGTCGGCCTGTCCGAGCGCTATGTCAACTCCTACCCCCATGAGCTGGACGGCGGACGCCGCCAGCGTGTCGGCGTTGCCCGCGCGCTCGCGCTCAACCCGAAGTTCATCGTCTGCGATGAGCCCGTGTCCGCGCTCGATGTGTCCATTCAGGCGCAGATACTCAACCTCATCATGGACCTTCAGGACAGAAACGGACTTGCGTATATGTTCATCACGCACAATCTCTGCGTCGTCAAGCATATAAGCTCGAACATCATGGTCATGTACATGGGCAAGGTCGTCGAGTACGCGTCCAAGGAGCAGCTTTTTGAAAAGCAGTACCACCCCTATTCTCAGGCGCTCCTGTCCGCTATCCCGCTCCCGGAGCTGCGTCCTGACAAGCAGCGCATCGTCCTCAGCGGCGAGGTCTCTAACCCAATTAACCCCGCGCCGGGCTGCCGCTTTGCGCCGAGATGCAAATACGCCACGGCAAAATGCCTCGGTCAGGACATTCCCCTTGTCGAAGTGGAGAAGGGCCGCAAGGTCGCCTGCACGCTCTATACCTGAAAAACGAATACTATACTGAAGAGGAATCTTATGAATAAAATTGAAAGACTCAACGCCGTTCTCAACGGTGAAAAGCCGGACATAGTCCCTGCCGGCTTCTGGTACCACTATGACCCCACCAATAACACCTACACCATTGCGCAGAACCACCTCAGGACCTTCCGCGAGACCGGTGTTGACGTCTATAAGGTCATGCAGGATTATATCCAGCCCATCGAGGTCAACATTCAGTCCGCCGCTGACTGGGACAAGGTCAGCTATCCAGGCACATCCTCCCCTGTCTATCAGCGCCTTCTTGATGTTATAAAGATGATCCTTGACGCAACTGGTCATGACGCGCTCGTATTCCAGACGATGTTCGGCCCGCTCAAAACCATCGTGCAGAGCTACGGCTATGACATGGTCATGGCCTACTCCAAGACCGCTCCGCAGCAGCTCGCCGCGGCCGTGCGCCGCGTGGCGGAAGCCCAGACCGAGTGGGCAATGGGCTTCATCGAAGCCGGCGTCGACGGTCTTTTCTACTCCGGCCAGTTCAGCGAACCGGGACGCTTCACGGACGAGGAGTTCGCCCTGCTCGTCAAGGAGGGCGACCTCACCATCCTGCGCGCGGCAGAGAGCAAGGGCGCAAGGAACATACTCCACATCTGCGGCGAGCCGGATTATAACTATGTTTCCACCCCCGCCCGCTACACCGAATACCCCTGTGCTATCGCCAACTGGTCCGTCAAGGACACCGGCCTCACCCTCTCCGAGGGCAGAAAGCTCTTCGGCGGCAAGCCCATTCTCGGCGGCGTGAACAACCGCGGCGTCATCCTCAACGGCAGCGATGATGAGATACGCGCAGAAGTCACGGACATCCTCAAGAACGTCGATACGCTCAGCGGCTATATGCTCGGCGCCGACTGCACCATTCAGGGGCACGGCATCAGCAACGACAAGATAAAGGTCGCCGTTGATACCGCGCATGAGTACATGAGCAAGAACTAACATACAGAGAAACAAAAGAAACAAATGGAGAAACAAATTACGGAGACGGAGGATAAAACTATGTCTAAAATCAAAAACACACCCAATCAGGTAGACGAGATCGTCGAAGCAGTACGCAGCGCGATAGAGTTCCGCGGAACATGGTTCGCACTTCTTTTTGACGAAATGCGCAAGGCCGGCGTCGACGCCGAGGGCATCACCCGCCGCGCAATCCGCCGCTGCGGCAGAGAGATCCACGGCGTCAGAGCGGCTTCCGCCGTCGAAGGCCGCCATCTGAACGGCAACGAAATGTGCGCCTTCTCTTTCAACGAGCTGATGAAAAAGGTCTTCATCATGGACCCCGTCACCTCCGATGAAAATAATGCCGACGCATATCTCAACTACTGCCCCCTCGTTGCCTCATGGCAGAAGATGGGCTTCAGCGACGAGGACATCGACCTTCTGTGCGACATGGTCATGGAGGGCGACAGAGGCGTTGCCGACGCCAACGGTTTCAAGCTGCACCTCGGCTCGACCATCGGCAGCGGCTGCGACAAGTGCAATATCCATTTTTACCGGGGCGAACTCAAGAAGTGATCTCGCCTGCCGCTGTTCAGAAAGGAACATCTTGTAAATGAGAGCGGAAGCCCAGACCGAGTGGGCAATGGGCTTCATCGAAGCCGGCCTCACCCTCTCCGAGGGCAGAAAGCTCTTCGGCGGCGTGAACAACCGCGGCGTCATCCTCAATGGCAGCGATGATGAGATACGCGCAGAAGTCACGGACATCCTCAAGAACGTCGATACGCTCAGCGGCTATATGCTCGGCGCCGACTGCACCATTCAGGGGCACGGCATCAGCAACGACAAGATAAAGGTCGCCGTTGATACCGCGCATGAGTACATGAGCAAGAACTAACATACAGAGAAACAAAAGAAACAAATGGAGAAACAAATTACGGAGACGGAGGATAAAACTATGTCTAAAATCAAAAACACACCCAATCAGGTAGACGAGATCGTCGAAGCAGTACGCAGCGCGATAGAGTTCCGCGGAACATGGTTCGCACTTCTTTTTGACGAAATGCGCAAGGCCGGCGTCGACGCCGAGGGCATCACCCGCCGCGCAATCCGCCGCTGCGGCAGAGAGATCCACGGCGTCAGAGCGGCTTCCGCCGTCGAAGGCCGCCATCTGAACGGCAACGAAATGTGCGCCTTCTCTTTCAACGAGCTGATGAAAAAGGTCTTCATCATGGACCCCGTCACCTCCGATGAAAATAATGCCGACGCATATCTCAACTACTGCCCCCTCGTTGCCTCATGGCAGAAGATGGGCTTCAGCGACGAGGACATCGACCTTCTGTGCGACATGGTCATGGAGGGCGACAGAGGCGTTGCCGACGCCAACGGTTTCAAGCTGCACCTCGGCTCGACCATCGGCAGCGGCTGCGACAAGTGCAATATCCATTTTTACCGGGGCGAACTCAAGAAGTGATCTCGCCTGCCGCTGTTCAGAAAGGAACATCTTGTAAATGAGAACAGTAAAAATCGGGGACATGACAGTCCCGACAATGGCGGTCGGCTGCCGGAGAATGAACAATCTCTCCGTGCCCGACGCGGACAATTATATCCGAACCTCTATTGACCTCGGCGGAACCTATTTTGACCTTGCCGACCTCTACGGCGGCTGCCTCAGCGAAAAGGTATTCGGCGATGTTGTCAAACTCGACCCAAGCCTGCGCGACCGTATGTTCATCCAGACCAAGTGCGGCATCAGAAAGGCGATGAACGCTTTCGACCTGTCGAAGGATTATATTCTCTCCGCGGTCGACGGCAGCCTTGAGCGGCTCGGTACCGACTATATCGACGTGCTGCTCATCCACCGCATGGACGCTCTCTATGAGCCGGAAGAGATAGCCGAGGCTTTCGGCATCCTCCAGCAGAACGGCAAGGTCCGCGCCTTTGGCGTCTCCAACGCCACTCCCATGCAGATCGAGCTTCTCAAGCGCTATGTCAAACAGCCCCTTGTCATAAACCAGATGCAGTTCAGCATCGCTCACTGCGGCATGGTCTCCCAGGGAATATACACCAATATGGGCAATGACGGCGCTGTTGACCGCGACGGCGGGATCCTGGATTATTGCCGCTTGAACGACATTACCATCCAGACCTGGTCGCCGCTGCAGTTCGGCTTCCAGGAGGGTATCTTCATCGGCCACCCCAAGTTCCCGGAGCTGAACAAGGTTCTCGATGAATTGGCCGAGAAGTATTCTGTCTCCCCCAGCACCATCGCGTTCGCGTGGATACTGCGTCACCCGGCGCATATGCAGCCCATCACCGGCACGATCAGAGCCTCGCGCCTGAAGGAGTGCTTCGACGCGGCGGATATCACGCTCACCCGTGACGAGTGGTACGCGCTCTATACCGCGGCGGGCAATCCGCTGCCCTGCAACCCGCAGCCCAATCAGGCCAGAACCTGAAATACTTATCACGCAAAAAGAAGGCATTGGCTCTGCTGCGTTATACACCGCTGAGCTGCATGCCTTCTTTTTCGCACAGGAGAACAAGCATGAATTCAGAAATAAAAACCTTCGGCACTCTGGACGACGGCAGAGAGGTAAAGCTCGTCACTCTCAGCGCGGGGGAACTGACTTTGACCGTGTCCTCGCTTGGGGCGACGCTCGTGTCGCTCTCCGTCCCGTCGCGTCTGCACGGCGTTGACGACGTCCTCCTCGGCTATGACGGTCTTGAGGGCTACAGCGCCAACAGATATTATCTGGGCACGACCGTCGGGCGCTTTGCCAACCGCATAAACGGCGCGCGCTTCTCCCTTAACGGCAGAGAGTACAGCGTATCCGCCAACAAGCCCGACTGCTCGCTGCACGGCGGGGTCATGGGCTTTTCAAAGCTCCTCTGGTCTGCCGATACGTACCGGGACAGCGACGCGGTCTTTGCCCGCTTTGAGCTCTTCAGCCCTGACTGCGACCAGGGGTATCCCGGAAATCTCAAAGCCTCGGTCAGCTATGGGCTGAACGCGGAAAACGAGCTGCTTGCGCATTATGAGGCAGTGTGTGACGCCCCCTGCCCCGTGAATCTGACGCACCACGCGTACTTCAATCTTGCCGGACAGGGGCGGAACATAGATGTGCTTTCAACGCGGGTGAAGCTCTATAGCTCGTCATACGTCGAGGTGGATGACCATTTCATGCCGACGGGCAGGCTCAAGAGCGTTGAGGGCACGCCGCTCGATTTCAGGACCGAGAAGCCCATCGGGCAGGACATCGCTCCGCTCGCTGAAAGCAGTCTCGGCGGCTATGACCACTGCATGGCTGCAGACGGTGAGTTCGGTACTCTCCGCCCGTTCGGCGAGTTTTTCGAGCCGCTGACCGGCAGGCGCATGAAAATGAGCCTCACCCAGCCGGGCGTGCAGTTTTATACCGGCAACATGCTGCCCGGCATTGCCGGGAAGGGCGGCACCGTATACGGCAGATATTCCGGCTTCTGCGTCGAGCCTGAGTTCTTCCCGGACACGCCGAATCAGCCGGCGTTCCCCAACGCCGTTTTCGGCCCGGGAAGAGACTATAACGAGAAGGCAGTCTATAAGTTTGAATGGTGAACGGACTGAGAAGCAAAGATGTACGATGATTTGAAAAAAGAATTTGAAGCCGTTTTCGGCAGACGCGCGGAGTATATATTCTCCGCGCCGGGGCGCACGGAGCTCGGCGGCAACCATACGGATCACCAGCTTGGCCGAGTGCTGGCAGCGGCGGTAAATCTGGACACAAGAGCCGCCGTGGCACTGAACGCGCAGCGCTGCATACACGTTAACTCCGATGGGTATGCCCCTGTTACCGTCGCGCTGGATGAGCTTGAGCCTGTCCCCGCGGAGCGAGAGACGACGGCCGCGCTCGTGCGCGGTGTCGCGGCGGCGGTGACGGCGCAGGGATATGAGGTGCCGGGCTTTGACGCCTATGTGGTGTCCACCGTCCTGCCGGGCAGCGGGCTGTCCTCCTCCGCCGCATTTGAAGTGCTCATGGGCACGGTAATGAACCACCTTGCCGGGGCACGGCTGAGCGCTGTTAAGATCGCCCAGCTCAGCAAGTATGCCGAGAACGTGTACTTCAGCAAGCCCAGCGGGTTGATGGATCAGACGGCGTCCTCTGTCGGCAACATCGTCTCCATAGACTTCGCGAATGCGGACGAGCCGAAGGTCACGCCAATCGCTTTTGATTTCTCATCCAGCGGTCATACCCTGTGCATCATTGACAGCGGCGCGGATCATGCCGATCTCACGGATGATTATGCGGCGATACCGCGGGAGCTCGGCGCTGTCTGCTGCGTTTTCGGCAAGGAGCATCTGCGCGAGGTGGATGAAGCTGAGTTTTTCAGCCGCCTTGCCGAGGTTCGCGCCGCCGCAGGCGACCGCGCGGCACTGCGCGCGATCCATATATTTAGCGATAACCGCCGCGTGGACGCGCAGGTAAACGCGCTCATTTCCGGGGATTTTGCCGAGTTTCTGCGCCTTGTGTCGGAATCCGGACGCTCATCGTGGATGTATCTGCAAAATGTCATCCCCGCCGGTGGCGTTTTCCATCAGGAGCTTGCCCTTGCACTGGCGCTGACGGAAAAGCTGCTGGACGGGCGCGGCGCGTTCCGCGTTCACGGTGGGGGCTTCGCCGGTACGCTTCAGGCTTTCGTGCCGCTGGATATGCTGCCGGAATTCTGTGCGGGCATAGAAAGAGTGCTTGGCGCGGGGAAATGCCATGTGCTGAATATCCGCCATGAGGGCGGCTGCCTTTTGGAGAAGATATGAAAGCTTATATAGATGCGCTTGTGAACTACGGTCTTGAAAAAGGACTGATAACCGCGGCCGATAGCTGCATTGCCTATAACCGGATATTGGAGATAATGCGCCTCGACTTTGCCGAGGGCGACGGCAGCGCGCCTTGCGCCCTGCCCGAGATACTGTCGGCGCTTACGGATGACGCTGTGCAGCGCCATGTCATCGACGATAACTCCACCGCGCGCGATCTCTTTGACACGGCGCTCCTAGGCGCTCTCACGCCGTGGCCGCGGGAGGTGCGCCGACGTTTTGCGGAGCTTTACGCTGTGTCGCCACAAGCGGCGACGGACTGGTTTTATAAATTCAGCGGCGATGTCAACTATATCCGCCGCGACCGCATAGCCAAGGATATGCATTGGGTCTATAACTGTGAATACGGTGCCCTGGACATAACCGTTAACCTCTCAAAGCCTGAGAAGGACCCCCGGGCGATCGCAGCGGCGCGCCTTGCGCCGCAGTCCGGTTACCCACGCTGCCAGCTCTGCCGCGAGAACGAGGGCTATGCCGGGCGCATGAACCACCCGGCGCGGCAGAACCACCGGCTCATCCCGCTCAGCGTCTGCGGCGAGGAATGGTTCTTGCAGTACTCGCCTTACGTCTATTACAATGAGCACTGCATCGTGCTGAACTCCGCCCATGTACCTATGAAGATCGACCGCGCCGCGTTTGATAAGCTCCTGGACTTAGTGCGGCAGCTGCCGCATTATTTCGTAGGCTCGAATGCCGACCTGCCTATAGTGGGCGGCAGCATACTCAGCCATGAGCATTTTCAGGGCGGACGCTATGAGTTTGCAATGACGCGTGCCGCCATCGAGCAGGAGCTTGAGTTTAACGGCTTTCCTGATGTGCGCGCCGGAATACTCAAATGGCCGATGTCGGTCATCCGGCTGCGCGCTTCGGACAGTGCGCGCGCCGCGGTGCTTGCCGAGCGTATACTGAATGTCTGGCGCGGCTATACGGATGAGGCGGCGGTCATTTTCGCCGAGACTGACGGCGTTCCACATAACACCGTTACGCCCATCGCACGCAGGCGCGGGGACGACTATGAGCTTGACCTTGTCCTGCGCAATAACCTCACGACGGACGAATACCCGCTGGGGCTCTATCACCCGCATCAGGAGCTGCACCATATAAAGAAGGAGAACATAGGGCTGATAGAGGTCATGGGCCTTGCCGTGCTCCCCTCGCGGCTCAAGACCGAGCTTGAGCTTCTGAGAGCGACACTGCTCAGCGGCGCGGATCTTCGCGCAGATTCGCGCATAGCCCACCATGCCGAATGGGCGGAGGGGCTGATGCAAAGATATAAGTTCACCGAAGAAAACACGGAAGAGATACTCCGGCAAGAGGTCGGAAAAGTGTTCATGCAGGTTCTGGAGGACGCGGGAGTCTATAAGCGCACTCCCGCCGGTAAAGCCGCCTTTATGAGACTTATCGATGCTGTAAACGTAGAAAGATAATTGCATAATCACGTCTGACGGCAGACTCGGATATGTGTTTCTCATACGCGACCTGAGAAATCAATTTATTATATTCCTCAGGAAATTCATGTAGTTTCATGCAGTGCCTCCATTTTCGGATATTTGTATTCGGACATCGCAGACAGATACTTATTCAAATTATTTTTCACTCCATAATAATCGAGGATGCTGCGTAGGAATGCGATGGTATGTTTAGGATAATGAATCCGTGAATTGACATACTCAAATATTTCATCGGAATAATGCGGAGCAAACTCTTCACAAAGCTTAATAAATTGGTTCTGATTCAAATCCTGTATTTCATAGTAGTTCTTCAGTACCTCAAGCATTTGGATCATTCGTACTGCTTCCGGTGAGTATTTCAATTCCTTCTGGGTAAGCCGAACGCTGCCTATTCGCTTTGTTTGCTGCTCAGATAGGGAAGAGTATACCTCAATCAGTTCAGGTACTTGAGTAGTCAGGTTCAGTTGATTATATAACGCATAACCTATGACAGTCCCATTTCCTTCTCGCGTAAACTCGCGAATAACATCGCGTTCGGAGGGAAGTCTTATTCCGTACTTACCGCGAGCCGGTTTGCAGTATATTCCTCTTGAGACATGAGCCAAGGTGTTTTGTTGACACATACGCTCCAACGTCTTGTAATAAGCCGATTCAGATACAGTATCGCAAAGGCTCTGGCGGTAGAGTTTGCTTGCAAAAATAAGCTGGTTTTCTTTAAAGCTTTCTAACTGCCGTTCAATTTCATGCTTAGCCTGCACTGCTCCTCACCTCCGTAAAAAGTATAGTTATATTCTATATACTACTATACTCAGAGAGAAAAGCATTGTCGAGTAAAATCAAAATTTACTTGACAATGCTTTTCATGCTCTATTCAACTCCTCCGTCAGCCTCCGCACGATCTGTTCATGCGCGGCTTCGTCCCGCGTCATCTCGTCCTCCGTAAGAGCTTCATCGCGCATACACTCTGCCTCGCGTGCCCAGACTTCAAAATCCGACTTGGACATTTTACCTTTACTCACGCGGGCAAAGTATTTTTTATACGCCCGCTGGTGGACTTTCCAAATGTCGTTGTTGTCGACCTCCTCTTTGAAACTTTTTGCCGCGCCTATTTCGCGACAGGTCTTTCCGCCCTGCCCCGGTGCAGCATACAGGATGAGCCGACTGTAAGAGTCATAGCGCAGAGCAAGAACAGTCTTGCTCCTGAGGGTAAGTCCATCGCGTTTGAGTTAGACCCAG
>ERZ827108.1381-NODE-1381-length-32683-cov-4.737036_pt1 | contig 32683 bp, 36 predicted proteins | sample MGYA00519921_ERZ827108 | MGnify/ENA primary metagenome ERZ827108 (study PRJEB31778, sample SAMEA3449258) | human gut metagenome | biome: human gut; feature: human-associated habitat; material: faeces | place: United Kingdom | collected 2010/2012 ...
ACGTTTCCCTGTTTTTCAACAAACTACGGTTGATTCATCCACTGATGGTTATTTCTTCTTGTCGCTTTCGACGGTTTTCTCGACTTTCCTGCCCGATGCATCACTCTTGTAGAAGTCTCGACGCGCACTGCCCTTGTGGTATGCGTGGTGTCTGTTCCCGCGTAAATCGCCCTTGCGGGTGTGCTTCACTTTATTGTTGCCGGACGTACAGCAGTTCTCCAGGTATTTGGTGTACTGCTCGGGAGTGAGTATCTTCTTGATGTCGGCGAGCTTCTGGGCCTGCATCTGCTGGGCCTGCTTGCGTAACTCGCTCCTGGCGGCGTCGTTGCGCTCCTTGTTGTCCTTCTTCTGCTTGGACAGGTCGCGCTTCTGCGCATCGTACTTCTGGTTCAAGGCCTGAATCTGCTTCTTCTGGGCGTCGGTCAGGTTCAGGTTGGCGAAGGGGCAGTTCTTTTTGCAGTCATAGCTGCCGTCACCCACTACGCACTGAGTCTGGTTGCAGTCGGCTGCGGGGACGCACTGAGTCTGGTTGCAGTTGGCGGGTACGCAGTTGTTGTTGTTCTGTGCGGTCGCTGCGGCCGTGCCGAGAGCGAGCATGCACGCTATTCCTAATACAATTCTTTTCATTGCTTTGTTTTGTTATCTTTTGTTGGTGTCGACGCGGTGCACTCGCGTCGGTTTTCAATGTTTAAGACTTGAATATTTGTCCAAGGTTTATGACATGCCGTTGATTTTAACTAATTTTGCAATTTGGAAATAGATATTTGGAAATGGAGATAGTATTGCTGACGGTCGGCAAGACCAGTATTGGATTTGTTGAGGAAGGGCTCAAGGAATACCTCGGGAGGCTGAAACGCTATGTGCCTTTCCGGCTGGAATGCATTAAGGACGTGAAGGGAGCGGGACAGTTGCCCCAGGAACGGCAGAAGGAATTGGAAGGCAATCAGATACAGGAGCGTCTGCAAGGTTCGGACCTGGTAGTGCTGCTTGATGAGAACGGCCGCGAATACACTTCGCGGGAATTCGCGGGCTGGATGGAGAAACAGATGGCCACCGGACGCAAACGGCTGGTGTTTGTCGTCGGTGGCCCTTATGGATTCTCTCCGGAGGTCTACGCCCGTGCGGATGGCAAGGTATCCTTGTCAAGGATGACTTTCAATCATGAAATGGTACGACTGTTCTTTGTGGAGCAGATCTACAGGGCCATGACTATTCTTCGTGGCGAGCCCTATCATCACGATTGACGCGTGCGGCGCGTGCTTCCTTGGCTTCCCTGTATTCCTTCAGGTTCTGCGGTCCCTTGTATCCCAATGGCCTGAAGAACCTTGAGAGTCTAGGAATCATGGAGATGCATACCAAGAAAGCCATTATGGCCAGGTAGATCATGACGATGTTGTCCAGAGATCCCTTCCCGTCAGGAACGAAATCGTTCACATCGGACATGGTGTCCGGGGTCGAGAAGTATTCCTCGTTAAGAGCAGTCAGGGTGGATTTCCACTTGATTCTTCCGTTGTCCAGATACACGACAGATGGATTTCCTCGCGCCAGTTCCTTGATTGAGGTGTCGTCGGCCGTGTAAATGTCGTATCTGGGCATGGACAGGTCCTCCCAGTCGGCGATGTTGCCGGAATGGGACGCTATGACAGCCACAAGACGGATGTCATGGGCCTCTGCCCAGTCGTAAAGCATGTTGATCTTGTAGGTAGTGGCCGCGGAAACCTCCTTCAGCGATGGAATCAGCAGGAGGAACTCGCCCCCCTCGGGGTCCAGGGCGTCTTCAGTGGCGTCTTCGGCTCCATCCTTGTCCAGTACGCTGAAGCCATGCCCTGATTCCTGCTTTGCCTCCGGATAAGGCAACTCCTTGCGTGATACGAATGTCCAGCCATCCTCGTCAAGTGGAAGATTATCTTCGGTGAACTCCTGCTCCACGCCATTCCTGCTGTAGGTGAAGGTATACCGCGGACCCTCGTCGGACTGTGATTCATCCACAATGCTGACTCCTGTCTTGAACGGACGGAAGTCGATCATGGGCTGGATGTTGTAGCCATACCAGCAGACGCAGAACAGAAACAGGGCTGTCGCTATGGATGCTATCCATTGGAATGCCGGCGTGACGATGCAAGGGACCTTCTTATTGTATCTAAGCAGCCAGATTATCCCGGCGGTCAGCGCGACGTTCTTCCAGAAAGTGCCCCAATTGGAGATGATATATGCGTCGCCGAAACATCCGCAGTCGGCTACAGGATCCGATATGGCTATCCACAGCGTCAACGGCAGCATAACAACCATGAACAGGAGGGCCAGGACGGAGTTGGACCGCCTGTAGCATCCCAGCAGCATGAATATGCCGATCATGAATTCCAGGATGCATAGCGCGAAGACTCCAACCGCAATCAGGTTGTGCGACATGGGTATGCCCAATGCACCAAGATACTCGTCGAATTTGTAGACCGTACCCCAGGGGTCGATCCCCTTTACGAATCCTGAGAACGTGAATACCGCTCCGGTGACAAGACGTATGGCCCATGTCAGGGCTACGATCCACATTGGGGTATTCTCCTTGGGCGTAGGAACTGGACCCGGATTCTCAGAACTTAAGCTTGATGATGGCGAAGATTGCATAGTTGATCATATCCATATAGTTTGCCTCGATGCCCTCGCTGATCAGGGTTCGTCCGTCATGCCCTTCGATTTCCTTGGTGCGCAGCAGTTTCTGCAGGATTATGTCGGTGAAACTGCTGACGCGCATATGACGCCATGCTTCGTCGTAATCGTGGTTCTTGTCTGTCATCAATGCGGTGGCCCGGCGAATCTGTTCGTCGTAGAGTCTGAGGGCTTCCTCTTTGCCGATAGGCTCGCCAGGTCCAAGATCCATCTGGATCAAGGCGATGACGCAATAGTTGACAATGCCGATGAATTCCGGTTCGATGCCCTCGTTCACGGCCGCTCGTTCGATGCCTTTCTCCTCCAGCGATCGAATCCGGCGTGCCTTGATGTAAATCTGATCCGTCAGGCTGATGGGGCGCATTATACGCCACGATGTGCCGTAATCCTCCAGCTTCTTGCTGTAGATGTCACGGCACAACGTTATGGCTTGCTCAAATTGCTTTGCAGTGTCAGGTGTGTTCATTGTGTTTTACTCTTTGAGCTGCAAAGTTACAACAATTTTTTTATTCGTAACGCATCGAGATGATGTCCCAGTCGATAATATCCCATAGTTTATGCAGGTATTCAGCGCGACGGTTCTGGTAATCCAGATAATAAGCGTGTTCCCAGACGTCGAAAGTGAGCAGGGGACGCAACCCTTCGGTCATGGGATTGCCGGCATTGCCTGACTGGATAATCTGCAGGTCTCCGTTCGAATCGGCCGCCAGCCATACCCATCCGGATCCGAACAGTGTCGCACCTGCATCCTCGAATTTCTTCTTGAACTCGTCGAAACCGCCGAATGCGGCTTCGATCTTGCCGCGCAACGTTCCGTTCGGCTCCTTCAGTCCGTAGGGTGAGAACTGGAAGAAATAGAATATGTGGTTCCAGGCCTGCGAGGCGTTATTGAAGAGTTTTCCGTCGCTCTTGACGATGATGTCCTCCAGGGACATGTCGGCGTAAGGTGTTCCTTCAATCAGTTTGTTGAGCGTGTCGATGTATGCGCGCTCATGTTTGCCATAGTGGTAGTCTATGGTTGTCGGGGAGATGGCCGGCTGCAGCGCATCGATTGAATAGGGAAGACGAGGCTGTTCAAATTTCATAACGCATTATTATTATCAGTCTCCAAATGTGGAGGCTTCCTGATGGTTCAACAATGAAAGGCGGCGGGAGGTTCACTCCCGCCGGTACGTTCATCCGTCACGCGTATGAATGTAGGCCCGGAATCAGGAAGTTCGCCCCGAAATAAGTGAAAATCACCGACAGTACGGCGCACAGAAGATAAATGTTCAGAACCTTCGGATTGGCGAACGTATGTTCTCGTATCCGGCGTCCGTCGGATACTGTGGTCCGGATCCGTATGCAGGTCCTGTGCATCGGTATGGCGTAGATGATCATCGTGACCAGCGCGCAAGTCTCTTTGGGGTCCCAACCCCAGTAACGTCCCCATGACTGGTTGGCCCATACGGCGCCGATGAATATTCCGGCGGTAAGCAGAAAGACTGCCGGAACGAGAAGGACTGCATTGACGCGGGCAAGCCTCCGTTCCAGATCGCCTCCTTTTAACAGAGCGACCGCCGCCAACACAGCCATGAGAAGGAACAGGACGTATGAGCACATCACTACCATCACATGGATTGTCAGCAGTGGAGAATCAAGTACGGGGGTCAGCGAGGCTATCTGGGGAGTTTTTGATGACATTGCCGCGACAAACGTTGCAAAGGCGGCCACAATCATTGATGCGCCTCTGATCAGAAGTCCACGGGATACGAGCGAACCGAATGCTGCACAGAATGCCATGAACAGCATGGTCTCGCACCCATTGGACAAAGGCCAGTGTCCTCCGATCCAGCCACGCAGGGTCAACACGGCGCATAGCCAGATTACGGCAAGCAACTCCATGATGAACAATGCGACTGACATGCGTTTACGACGTGATTCCGAACAGACATGACTCAGAGCCAGAAACAGCCCGAATGCACCTGCAAGCAGCATTACAGCAGCACCGGGCGCCAGCCGGACGAAACCGTTATAGAAGAGTTCTGCATGGAATCGGCCGTCGGATGGAAGTGTGTATGGTCCGGCGTATTTCCTCTGTCCGTTGACCAGTGATGTCAAAGCCATGTTGGCGGCGCGGTTTTGTCCGTGCATCAAAAGATTCTTGATATCGGTAACTGCCTTGTTCATGAATACCCATTGTTCCAAAGGGATCTGAGAAGGCTTGCGTTCTGTGAGGGAAAGCCATTCCATACGTCCGGCGGACGTCCTATAAGGGAAAAGCCTGAACGCCCTTCCTGTACCCAGCCATTGTATCAGGGCACGTCGTTCGGTCTCCTCTTTCTTGTCTTTACCGTCAGTATTCCGGATATGAGACCCGTTATAATCCTTAATCCAGTCATCATAGTAAAACATCCATCCTGCCAGTATCTGTTCTGGAGTCATGCCTTTATACGTACGGCTGCCGTACAGTTTGGACGCTATGTCTATTGCCATAGTCTGCACAGGACAGACCCGGTCGTTCCAGTATACATAGACTTTCCCGAGATTGCGAGCCAAAGGCCTTTGCATGGTTGGAAGCTCTGTGTCTGAGGCGTGGGCAGAGATCGAGATGAAAAGCAGAATAACTAAAGGTGTGGCTTTTTTAAGCGCCTTCAGAAGAGACCTCCATACCGTTTTCTTCTGGAAGAAGAAGCCAATCAGGCCAATGCCTAGAAGTGCATATCCGGTATAGGTGATTCCGATTCCCCATGGATCATGGCTGACCGAAAGTGTGGAAGTGCCGGGTCCCATTCCGGACTGGTAGAAACGCCAGCCGTCCATCACCGCAATCCTGTTCATGGCAACGGTTACATCGCTTCCATTGATATTGAGGAATGACTTGAAGTCCATGGGGGTTGTGGTACCAGGATAATATATGACTTCCGCGCTGTCAAGGCGGACCATGAATGGGAATGATCCATCGCTTGGTCCTGAGCAAGGTGCGAAACAGTCGGTGTATTCTCCGTCGTGGAGCGATACGCTGCCTTGGATGCCGCAGAAATGGGTTACAAGAGCACCCGCCACGATGATGGCGAGTGCTATGTGAATCAGTAATGTAAAGGGAGTCTTCGTCATTGTCGTTAGATTGCGTCAACAAATCTGATGACAGCGTCACGGTCGGCCTTGTTGAGTTTTCGGAAAGATTCTATGGATTTCCGGGCATCGGAGTTGGGTGAGTAGCCATGCCACATTATCGCTTCCATGGTGGTGCGGGCACGGCAGTCGTGCATGCGGTCGGCTGTGGCCGAACCGGTGACCCGTTGATGCAGTCCCCGGCCCCACAACGGGGTGGTGCGGCACCATCCGCCTCGGATGTCGTTTTCCATCAAGAGTTTGTGCTGTACCATATCAGTGTAAGGCCAGATTTTCTGATAGGGATATGTGGGCAGTTGGCCTTGCTTGAAGAACAGGTTGGGGTCGACCAGGACATCGGGGCCTGTAGTCCATGAGGGACGGTGACAGTAATCGCATCCGATCTCAGCAAAAAGCTCGCGTCCACGCTGTACCTCGGGATCATCCACGTCACGGACAGCAGGAACGGCCAGTCCACGGTGCCATACCATCAGGTCGGTATACTCCTGGTCAGACATTTCGGGATCAAGGTCTTTGGCCGTAAGGTATTTCTTGATGCGTTCCTCTATTGTTCCTGTCCACCATTCAGGATGTTTTTTCTGCGGATCAATACGCTGGATGTATTCCTCGAATCCAGCCTGTACCTGCGGATCCCTGGAGGAATATTCGGCATAGGTCCCGGCTGCATCCAGATAATGATAGCGGCGGTCTGAACGTGTCACATTTGTGATGTTCCATATTGCGTTCGCTCCCGCTGCGTCCTGCAGCGGCCCGCGGGACAAGGCATATGTAAACCTGCGCGCATATTTTGTGCCGTCACCCTGAAGGCTGTTGGAATACATGCCCGTCCATTGTCCGTTGGCGTAGAACGCGGGATTGAATCCGTTGGTCATGTAGCCGTCCTTCTCCTCTTTCTGATACTGTGCCAGGATATCTTCCTCTGTTATAGCGTCCAGCAGGCCGGTACCGTAAATGCCGATTGTGGATTCGAGCTTGACCGCATATGGGGTAGGAAGCTTATACCCCTGGTTCACCACATAAATGGCGTTCTCCGGCATGTAGACTTCGGGGTACTGCAGACTGTAGGTCTCTCCGTCATCGAACCGGTTGCCCCATTCATCGGTCGCGTTCACCCAGCGTACATTGATCTTGCTTTCGTCCACCGGGGCTTTGAAAGGAGCCACGGCGTGTCCCTGCGGCATGCCGGCAAGCCATGGAACGTATCCTTCCGTATCAGGAGTGTACACAACCAGAAGGCATCCGTTGCCTGGATCGGTGGTCTTGAATGAGCCTTCAGGTACCCTCTGGCCGTGTCCGTAGCCGGGATGGCAGTGCAGACATGAAGTGCGTATGTAGACAGGTCCGAGGCCTGAACGCACACCTGTCTGGTTAGCCATGAACGGCTTCTCGAAAATCGCCTCGCCATTCTTGAACTGTTGGTACATCCCTTGTTCCTCCACGGCGGGCGTGGGTTGCTCGAACGCGTTGGATGTGGACAGACAGGTGGTTCCCAGTTTGCCGCCGGCGTAGTACCAGTCCGGCATGCTCTTGTCCACATCGGGTTCGTCTGTGATTTCATCGTCAGAGCATGCCGGCATTATAGCCAGCATGCCCATAATGATGAAGATATCTGCTGTCTTCTTCATAAGTCAGGTCTGTTTATCGCTTTTATTGCAACTTTGGATTCATTCTCTGTTGATGACATTAACAGTTTCCTCCAGAACGTCCACCAGGTCGGAGCAGGCCTGCGAGGCGGCTCTGGCGAGGGGGTTGTTCGTGGAGTTCTTTGCAAAAGGTTCCGGAATGGCCTCGATTTGTCTGATTGCGTAGGTGATGGCTGAGCGTAGCCTGTTGTCCAGTTCGGGATTCTTCGACTTGACGTAGTCGCTGAGGCAGTCATCGCCCTGTACGGAACCAAGATAGGAATTCTGAATGGACCTGATGTTATCCGCGAAATCCTCGATGGAGTTGAGTGAGTAAGGAGACTCGATGTAGTTTTTGTCCTCGTCGGAACTTCCGGACAATGGACGTCCTATCTTGGTGTTGCCGACCTCATCGGCTATGTCGATGCATCCTTGCAGGATTTCTTCCGCCACTTCCTGATAGGTCTTGTAACGAGACCCAGCCTGACGTGCGTTCTTCATCTCCCAGCCGTATTGCTCGCCATAATCCAGGTCGGCGTCCTGGAGGATGGCTTTTTTCTTGTCACTGACATTGTCGCTTCCGGCCCAGCAGGCCTCCAGACAGACGCACTGCTGGCACAGATCATCAGCCACCGCGCAAAGATATTCAAGTTCCTCGGCAGTGTAGTTCAGGGAATGAACCTTGCTGGAATCCTCATCGGCAGTGAGTTCGAATAGCAGATACTCCACAGCGTGGAATCCGATCAGCCCGTAGCCGCCGTTGTTTTCAAGCGACCAGTTCTTGCCGGACCGGATATCGGCGAGCAGACTGTTCATGGCGGCTTTGTCCAGTGGCCAGGAGTCGATATGAGGGTCGATATTGTGATTTCCGGCAGGGCCGAACAGGAATGCCTCAGACAGCTCCCACTGCCTGCGGGATTCCTTCCAGGCTCTGCCCGCGGCTTCCACGTCATTGCTGCTGAGCGTGCCAGCCGCGTGTTTGTCACGGATGGCGTGGCAGAGGTCCTGCATCTGTACCGCGGCATCAGCCATTCGGGAATAGGTCGGAAGAACGGTATGGTCCACATAATCCTCCGCTACCTTCTGCAATGTCTGCTCCTTTGTCGACAACTCGGCGTTGTTGTCAGGGTCGTTGCTGTCGCCGGAGCACGCTGTGAGTGTCAGAGCGGCGACTCCGATCGTAAGATACTTTAATACTCTCATGTCTTGCTTTGTTGTATTGAACTTATTGCTTTATTTGAACCATCCGACATACGCTACCCCGAGTGATACGGAGGGTTCGTTGTTGTATTTTCTGTCAAGTATGCCATATGTATACTCCCCTTTGATTATGACTTGCCTGATAGGATACCAGTTGAATCCCGCTGAGATCTTATTACGTCTGCACCATTCCAGAGAGGACACGCCGTGAGTCTTGAACATTGAATTCAGATAGTCATATCGGGCGAACACATAGAACTTCTGTTTCTGATTGACCAAGGTTGGATTCAAGGAAAAGAAGTCATATCCGGCCTCGATTCCAGCGCACATGGCGTCCGACGCCACTTCCTGCCGTTTTGATGTGGAGTTCTTTGGCATCCGGATGTTGAAACTCGATATATGTCCGGCATCGGACAGGTGTCCGTAATCGAAATACCCTCGGGCTATGAAATTATGGGCATTGTATGCGAAATCGAACGACCCGATTGAAACTGTGCCATGCACTCCGTCGTTGGCCGACGATGATGTGGGATACAAAGTGTTGCGGAAAGAATTGCCGACATATCCACTTAGACTGAGTCGTAATCCGGGGAAGGAGTAATTATCAATGCGTGCGCAGGCTGCAAAGGTGTTTGCGATCTTGAATTCAAACGGTGAGGCCGAGCCGTCGTGTATCCATGACTGATTGCCGAAACGCTCTGAATCCAGTCCGGGCATGAACATCAGTTGATACCCCCATTTCCCGGCTCGTCCCAGAACCGATATTGATACTTCTCGCCATGTGCAAGGCATTATTGTATTCTCTCCTTCGGGACGGTAGACACCGAAGAACTGGTTGGGCTCGTGACGGGCGTTTGTGCCACCCACAGGTATTATCTGAAGACCAGCCCGGACCTTTAACTGTGGGAAAAACTCCTTTTGTATGTAGAACTGCTCAAGGTTGACTTCGCCCCCGCGTTCAACCTCAGTCTCGTACTCGCCTGCTTCCTCGGTCTCGATTTCTACGGCGCTCTCTACCCCGCCGTGTTCAAATTCAATTTCCGAAGACATGGACCACCCTTTGCCGAAATCATAACCAAGATAGATCACCACATGCGGAATGTCAAACCGGCCATGCTTTTCATTCTTGAAGTTTTCGGGTTGTGTGTACCTCAGATAATTGTCGCTGTAAAAGTATCGGGAATACACGGCCTCGCCGTAACCGCCGACATGCAGACGGTCCCATGCGGATATTTTCTTATTGACCTCCTCAACGGTCGCCGTATGCTCCCGGATGTCGTTGCCGACTGGATTCTCTTCGGCTGATGCGGGACATACAGTCACTATTGCCGATGCCAGTGCGATTAATGTCTGTGATTTCATTGTCATTGTTTTTTTCAGGGAAGATCGGTTTCTGTTACGAAGCCAGCTTCATTTGAATTTCACGGTGCAAAATTACATTCAACGTCATTTTATCACAATACTTAAAAATTATCAAATAAATGTTGATATTTATGCTGAATTGCATTAGATACTCAAAATATGTTAACGATTTCAAGGTATATGGATGTTTTCGTCTTTATCAGTATGCTTCAATACCTAGTTTTTGTGTATTTGAGTTTTAAGGTCTTGCTTTGAGCCGAAAGAAAAGAAATTTTTGTCACATTGTTAAAAATTAGTAACTTTGCATTCTAATTAGAAATGATCGTAGTGACGATCATGAAAGACACTACACGAATAATGAAACCATTACAACAGAAGTTATCCGCGTATGACGCGCCTCAGAAGGCCAAGGCGGCAGGTGTTTACCCGTATTTCCGGGCGATATCGAGCGAGCAGGACACCGAGGTGATGATCAACGGCAGGAAGGTGCTGATGTTCGGGTCGAATTCCTATATGGGACTGACCAATCATCCCAAGGTTATCGAGGCGGCCGTGGAGGCTACCCGCAAATACGGCACCGGCCTTGCCGGTTCCCCATTCCTGAACGGCACGCTTACTATCCACAAGGATCTGGAGGCGCGTCTGGCCGACTATGTAGGCAAGGAGGACGCCATGATATATTCCACTGGATTCGGCGTGAACCTTGGTGTGGTATCGACCCTGACTGGACGTGAGGATTACATCATACTGGACGAGCAGGACCATGCGTCGATTATCGAGGGACGCAGGCTGTCGTTTTCCAATTACCTGAAGTACAAGCATAACGACATGGAGAGCCTTGAGGCGCAACTGAAGAAGTGTGAGCCGGACAAGGTGAAGCTGATAGTCACCGACGGTGTGTTCTCCATGGAAGGCGACGTGGCGAACCTGCCGGAGATAGTACGTCTGGCCAAGAAGTACAACGCTACCGTCATGGTGGACGAGGCCCACGGCATCGGTGTGTTCGGGCGTCAGGGACGCGGCACATGCGACCATTTCGGCGTAACCGATGACGTAGACCTCATCATGGGTACGTTCAGCAAGTCTCTGGCGTCGCTCGGAGGATTCATCGCCACCGACAAGACGATAACCAATTACCTGCGTCATCATTCCCGTTCATATATCTTCACGGCATCCATCACGCCCGCATCGACTGCGGCTGTCAACGCGGCCTTGGACATCATCGAGTCTGAGCCGGAGCGTCAGGAGCATCTGTGGAAAATCACCAAATACGCTTTGGACAATTTCCGCGCCATGGGCTGTGAGATCGGCCATACCTCCACTCCCATCATCCCGCTGTTCATCCGCGACGATTATAAGACATTCCGTGTCACACGCGACCTGCTTGACGAGGGAGTGTTCGTCAATCCGGTCGTAACCCCCGCAGTGGCTCCGCAGGACACGCTGATCCGCTACTCGCTGATGGCCACGCATACCGAGGAGCAGGTGCAGCGTTCGCTGGAGGCCATCGAGAAGGTGTTCAAGAAGAATGGATTGCTGAAGTAAGATGGACTTCAGGATAGAGGCGGTTGCGCCCGACAGCGCGGCACGCGCCGGCATTGCCGTGACTGATCACGGCGAGGTGCCGACGCCTGTCTTCATGCCTGTCGGGACCGTTGGAAGCGTCAAGGGAGTCCATATGCATGAGCTCCGCGACGACATCGACGCCAAGATAATATTAGGCAACACCTATCATCTGTATCTGCGTCCCGGTCTCGATGTATTGCGTCAGGCCGGCGGACTGCATAAGTTCAACAGCTGGGAGCGCCCGATTCTGACGGATTCGGGTGGCTTTCAGGTATTCTCGCTGACCGATATCCGGAAACTCCGTGAGGAGGGTGTATGGTTCCGCAGCCATATCGACGGCAGCAAGCATCTGTTCACTCCTGAGAATGTGGTGGATACGGAACGTGTCATCGGTGCCGACATCATGATGGCGCTGGATGAGTGTTGTCCCGGAACGGCGGATTATGACTATGCGGAGAAATCGTTGCGGTTGACGCAACGTTGGCTGGAACGCGGCTGGAAGCGGTACAAGGAGACCGAGGGACTCTATGGCTATAGCCAGGCTTATTTCCCGATTGTTCAGGGATGCACATATAAGGACCTTCGTCAGGATGCAGCCAGGCATATAGCGGATTTAGGTGCTGATGGAAATGCAATCGGCGGCCTGGCTGTAGGGGAGCCGACTGAGGTGATGTACGAGATGATCGAGATAGTCAACGACATACTTCCTAAAGACAAGCCCCGTTATCTGATGGGTGTCGGTACACCTGCCAATATACTGGAAGCCATCGACCGCGGAGTTGATATGATGGATTGCGTCATGCCTACCCGCAACGGACGCAACGGAATGATCTTCACCCGAAACGGCATCATAAACCTGAAGAACAAGAAGTGGGAGAAGGACTTCGGTCCCCTGGATCCGGGAGGCGCTTCCGTGGTTGACGAGGAATATTCGCGCGCATACCTTCGTCATCTCTTCTCCGCACACGAACTGTTGGGAATGCAGATCGCATCGATACACAACCTTGCCTTCTATCTATGGCTTGTCAGGGAGGCGCGCAGGCATATCCTGGCCGGGGATTTCAAGCCATGGAAGGAGGAAATGGTAGTGAATGTGACGCGAAGGCTGTAATTCAGATTTCAATGGTCAGGATCAAGGATATAAAGCGAGGCATGACCCTGCGGAGAATCCGCAGGGCGCGGCGCAGGCGCGACTGGCAGTCCAAAGGACGCAGGTGGCGCCTCCGCGGTTTCCGTTTCCTGCGGATCATAGACATATACATCCTTAAGAAATTCCTGGGGACTTATTTTTTCGCCACTATCCTGATTCTGGCGGTAATTGCGATGTTCGACATCACGGAGAAGCTCGACGCGTTCCTGCGGGCTCCGCTCAAGGATACGATTTTCGATTATTTCATGTCCTTCCTCCCTTATTTCGCATTGCAGCTGGCTCCGTTGTTCACATTCATATCCGTCATTTTCTTCACGACTAAACTCGCCGACCATTCGGAAATCATAGCGATGCTGTCCAGCGGCATCAGCTTCAACCGTCTGATGAGACCGTACATGATCGGTGCGGCTGTCATCGCCAGCCTAACGTTCGTACTGAGCAACTACCTGATTCCTCCGACCAATCAGAAACGGATAGACTATTACAACAAATACGTGAAGAACAAACAGGTCACGACGGGTACCGACATCCAGATGATGGCGAGTCCGGGAGTGGTGTTCTATATCGGACGGTTCGAGAACACAACCAAGACCGGCTACAGGTTCTCGCTGGATAAGTTCAAGGATAAGGAACTGGTGTCGCGTATGACAGCCGGACGTGTGGAGTACGACACGACACGTCAGTATCACTGGATATTGTCCAACTGGATGATCCGCGACTTCGACGGCATGACGGAGAAGATCACCAAGGGCAGCTCCAAGGATACCGTCATACCGATCGAGCCGAGGGATTTTCTGATACAGAAGAACGACCAGGAGACTCTCACCACACCGGAACTGACTGAGTTTATCGATAAGCAGAAGAAACGCGGAGTCGCCAACATCACAGCGTTCGAGATCGAGAAGCAGAAGCGTTATGCCGCCACAGCGGCGGCGTTCATCCTGACTCTTATCGGACTGTCGCTGTCGGCCAAGAAGGTGAAGGGTGGCATGGGAATCAACATCGGTATCGGATTGGCGTTGAGTTTCAGTTATATATTGTTCTCGTCGCTGACCAGCCAGTTCGCGATATCAGGAAAGACCTCGCCGTTGGTAGCCATGGAGATTCCGAATGTGGTGTATCTGCTGATAGGTCTGTTCCTATACAAACGTGCAAGCAAATTCTGACACGCCGTAATAACGTGGGATTCTTCAACGTTTTTTATATATGATTCGAAGGATACTGATGTCGGTGGTTGCGGTCGCGCTGTGTAACGTGGCCGTGGATGCCGTGACCGTTAGCTTCACGGGCCAGACGAAACGTGTTCTGGAGGTTCCTGCTGAAAAGAATACAGGACTGGACAAGATATATGTGGCGTATGACACAAGGGAGTTGTCGTCGATGCGCGTGGACGGAGCGTCATCGGACATGGCCATATCCCGATACAGTACTCTTGGCGGCGGCTATGCCGAGCCTGTGGCGTACACGCGTGAGGGGGACACATTCGTGATTGCGAATCCGGAAGGCAACCAGGGATATATATTCACGGAGAACGGACGCAACACCTGCGTCTGGCTGGTGAATTACGCTACTCAGGCTTTCGAGGTTTCAGCCGTCAATGCAGATTTGCCTCAGAACTGCGACAACACCCTGTTGACGGTAGTCGGCGAGGGTGAGGCAATCCATTATTTCACGATCGACGGACGCCGAGAGACACTGAGCCGGGACATCGAGGTGCTGTACGAGACTCAGGTCTGGGATGACCAGTCCATGGAATTCATCCGTCAGGATGCAGTCAAGAATCTGGAATACCTGACTGATCCGGTGACGTTGCTGACGCCATTGTATTGCTCGACCGAAGTGACGGTCCGTGGTGACAGATTCCAGAAAGAATGGGGAATGGAAAGGTCGGCTACATCCTCGCTGATCAATCCGAACGGCATCAACGCCACCACCACGGCCGTGCAGACAAACCTTCCGGAAGTCAGCGAGGATTCAGACCCCTCGAATGTGGTTAACGGTGGAAATTCCGAGGGAGAGCTCGGAGGCTCGGCTCCGGCCGTGATACGTTTCACCGCTTATGTGACGGAAGGCGTTATCCATGACGAATGGCAGATGTCGTCCGATCCTGAGTTTCAGACTGTGGACTATCGCTGGAACGAGCGCGAGGTGGAGTACACATTCCAGGAAGAGGGAATATTCTATGTGAGGTATGTAGGCAGCAACGCAGATGGATCGTGCGAGGTGTACGGCGATGTTTATACCGTCTCGATAGGTGCGTCCGACTTGCGGATACCCAATGCGTTCACACCCAATGACGACGGTATAAACGATGTGTGGAAGGTGGCATACAGATCGCTGATCACGTTCAAGTGCTGGATATTCGACCGGTACGGCAACCAGATATATTATTTTGACAACCCTGACGGAGGCTGGGACGGCAAGTACAAAGGCAAGACTGTCAAGCCCGGTGTCTACTATTATGTCCTGGAGGCCAGCGGGTCGGACGGAAAGAAATATAAAAAGGGAGGCGATATAAATATCGTAAGTTATAGGCGGATAGGAACGCAGACCACTCCAACTGAATGAGTATGAGAAAATTCGGTGCAATATTAGTCTTGATGCTGCTGTCGGTTTACACACTGTCGGCGGCTTCGTTGTCCAAGGTAACAGTTGCCGGCAAGCAATATTATGTGTATGAGGTGAAGAAAGGGGATACCATGTTCGGTCTGGCCCGTCAGTTCGGATGGGACAAGCAGACGTTGAACATGTGCAATCCAACTCAGATGTCGACCTTGCAGAAGGGAACATTGATATATTATCCATGCGACATTCAGCCGGCCGAGGCCCATGAGGTGTCGGAGAGTCCGACTGAACTTAAAGCGGTGATCCATACAGTGGAGCGTGGCGAGACCCTGTCATCCATAGCCAGGATGTATGGCACTTCGGTTTCCGAACTGAAACTGTTGAATCCCGGAGCCGGCGACATGATTCAGCCGGGACAGGAACTGCTGGTCTCCAAAGGAAGGGCCGCAGGCGACATCGCGAATGGCTTTCATACCATAGTGGCCGGAGAGACATTGTTCGGAGTGGCCAAGGCCAATAAGGTCTCGATTGCCGCGATACTTGAGGCCAACCCCGGAATCTCGGAACATAATTTCCGTTCCGGTGAAGTAATCAGGATTCCCGCGCCCGGCTCGGGATTGACTGTGGAGAAGAAAATGGTGACCGAGAACGTGATGGGAGGCTTCAAGCCTTATAAGGTACAGAAGAACGATTCATGGACATCCATAGCTGCTGCTAACGACATATCGGTTGAGACCCTGATGGAGGCGAACAAAGGCGTGGAACTGAAAAAGAACCATTACATAGGGATTCCTGTGGTTGTGTCGCAGACAGTTGAGCGGGAAGTGGTGGCAGAGGATCCGCGTGATGTGCAGGAGATATACGCCGATGTACATGACATCCAGGACAGTATGGCCTATCCTACGGTGCGTGTAGCGGTGGTCTCGGTGGAGCCGAATGCACGTCGCGACCGTGAGATTCTGCGTGGAGTCCTGATGTCGGTAAACACCTTGAAGAACGAGGGGGCTAAAATCAACCTTAAGATGATCGACGGCTCGAACGGACGTGAGCGTAATGTCTCGGAATTGGAGTCGTTCAATCCGGATATCGTAATATCGACAGCCGAGAGCAATATGCCCATGTGGCTTAGCGAGTATGCGGAAAGCAGCAAAGTGCCGGTTGTGAATACCCTGGACGTGCGCAATAACGAGTATCAGTCTAATCCCTATATGGTGCAGTTGATCACTCCTTCGGAATACTTCAACGATGAGATCGCCGCATGGTTCAAGGATAGATACGAGGGGTATTCCCTTGTGTTTACCGGTGAGGAAGACTCGGGTGACCAGTTGGCAGAGTCCCTGAAGAATATCTGGAATCCGAACCTGGTGCGTTCACGTACGGTGGAGGACCTTAAGACAAAACCGTTGAACAATAACGGCCAGTATCTGCTGTACAGTTATCCGACAGGACGGCAGGATGTGTCGGAATTCCTCGACGCGGTAATGAAGGCCACCGAGAAGGCCCAGATGGCTAAGGTGTCGGTGATAGGCCGTCCAAACTGGATTGTCTATGATGAGTCGCTGACTTCAAAATTCCATAAGTCCAATGTCCAGATTCCGGCGCGTTTCTACATGAATAAGGATGCACGGCAGAATTCGGAATTCTCCTTGACGTACCGTCAGCTTTTTGGAGGAGAGGTTCCCAATACGTTTCCTGTCTACTCGGGAATTGGATATGACACTGCGTTATACTTCATCCGTGCACTGGCTGCAAGCGGGGGAGACCTGAACGCTTTGGGCAGTTCCGACGGAACGGTCCAGAGCGGATATATGCTGGAGCGACCCAGTTCATGGACCGGCCCGGTGAACCGCGAGGTATATGTGGTTCGTTTCACGCCGTATGATACGGTGGAAAAAATCGCGGTGAGATGAGAAAACTATCGTTATTGGCCGGATTGCTGATGATGGTATCGGCCGTTGCCGGGGCACAGACCCATTACAAGGCCCAGATGTCGGTAGGCGTCCATGGAGGAGTGGATGCCTCGATGGTTAACTTCTCGCCAAGCGTCCGGCAGTCCTTCCTGCTCGGCGCTAATGGCGGCCTGAATTTCCGTTACACCGAGGAGACCCATTTCGGATTTATCGTGGAGGCGAATTTCGAGCAGCGCGGCTGGAAGGAGGATTTCGATGCGGCGCCATTTGAATACTCGCGTACCATCAATTATATCCAGATCCCTTTTATGTCGCACATATACTTCGGCCGGCGTCATAAGTTCTTCATCAATCTCGGTCCATCCATCAGTTTCAAACTTGGAGATTCCGTCAAGTCAAATTTTGACTATGACAACGTTGGCTCCGTTCAGGATTTTCCGATCCATACCTCCCAGCAGTATGGATACAAGACGAAAGGTGCGGTGGACTACGGCATTTCCGGTGGTTTAGGCGGTGAATTCGGAATCAATACACGGAACTCCATATATATCGAGGCGCGTTTCTATTTCGGTATCGGAAACGTGTTGCCGTCTGGGCGTACGGACCATTTCGGCGCATCGAATCCGATGACACTGTCGGTCTCCGCAGGATACTGGTTCCGCGTGAAATGAATCGGGACAGTAATCAGGACTGTCCGGTGAAATATGCGCGTACTTCGCCTACCGGCAGTTTGCCTACCAGGTATAGAGGTATATGACTTGAGTCAATTGAAATCCATGTGTCCATGTCATCGCTGGATTTCGTGCCGCCGCCGGTGGTGAAATTGAACCTTATCTTATAGGCTTCGCGGATAGTCTTGTCTCGCAGTTTCACCTTCTCGCGTCCCAGACAGCGGATTGATATAGTCTCGGATTTAGATCCTGAAAACACCGTGGCTTTGTATATGTAATGCCCTTTTGACAGACGGTCATAATCCAGGGTCCTGAGGTAATAGAACACCGAGAGCATATCGAATACAGGGCCTGACGCGGTCAGTGAACTCTTCCTGGCAGTCCATTTGCCGTCTTTGTTCCGGTATTTCACCACATCGCCTTTGGTAATGCCTCGTGACTGGACATAATTGATTACATCGCGTTTGTACTTACCCTTCTCATGTGTGATCTTATGGTACGATACCGGGGCAAGGTTGTTTTTGTTCATTGTACATAGCAACGTGTCGCGGACCTGATAGAACTTATCGGCCCACGGACGTGTCCGGGCAGCCAGCATCGTCTCGTAGGTCTCACCCTTCTTGCGCAAGGTCAGTGTCGCGTCGCCGGCGTCCTTGTGTATCATGCCCCATTTGTAACTTATCACATAGTGCAGGGTCTCGTTGGCGAACGAGGTGGCGTGACTTATCCCGCAGCTTATAGCAAACATTATCAAGGCAAACAGTGTCTTTTTCATCGTTTTCAAGCATTATGGTTCCAGAAACGTCCATTCGGTTCCAGAATCGTTATACTTCATTAGATTATGCATAAAGTATAAGGTTTATTATAGCGTCGGGGAAGCATGGCGCTGATTGCGCAAAATGAGAAGGGGAGAACCATGTCTCCAAGTTCTCCCCGATGGTGATGTCAATATCCAATGAATGATCAATAATACTTCTGAAGTTCGGACTGTAATGTCGCAGCCGGAGTGACTCCGGAGGTACGCCATTTCAACTCGCCGTTCTTGAAGATCATAAGTGTCGGCACTGAACGTACGTTGTAGGCGTTTGCCAGTTCCTGGTTCTTGTCGATGTCGATCTTGACTATGCGTGCGTTGTCGCCAACCATCTTGGCCAGGTCTTCCAGTACCGGATGCATCATCTTGCAGGGGCCGCACCACGTCGCGAAGAAGTCAACCAATAACGGCTTCCCGGACGCTATGAGTTCACTGAATTTTTCCATATCCTTTTGTTCCTTTCGGTATGTTGGTTTATCAATCTTTATATATCGCTACCTGTATAACATTCCGACCGAGCGTTATGTTTAGCGGGATTTTAAATGTTTTTTTTGCATAAGATTTTTTGATTTGAAAATTTAGGCTTATATTTGCTGAATAAAACAAAAAAACACAAAACACCTAAAAGAAGACCTGATCTGTAACCATGAACAACATCAAGTTAAACCCCAATCCGGTGGTCCGCTATCTGGACAAGCAGCCGGAAGAGTTCCGTAAATCGGACATCATACGCTACATCAAGGAGCATGACATCCGTATGGTCAACTTCATGTATCCGGCCGATGACAACCGTCTGAAGACCCTGAACTTCGTCATCAACTCCGAGGAATACCTGGACAGCATCCTGACGTTCGGCGAGCGTGTGGACGGATCGAGCCTGTTCCCGTTCGTCAAGGCCGGCAACTCCGACTTGTACGTCATTCCGCGGTACTCCACGGCGTTTGTGGATCCGTTCGCCGAGATTCCAACCCTGACCATGCTCTGCTCGTTCTTCGACAACAACGGCAATCCTTTGAGCTCATCGCCGGAATACACGCTGCGCAAGGCTGTGGATTCGTTTCGTGCCACGACCGGTATGGATTTCTACGCCATGGGCGAACTTGAGTACTATGTGATTGCCGATGATCCCGCCACATTCGAGGCAACGGACCAGAAGGGTTACCACGAGTCGTCGCCGTTCGCTAAGTTCAACGGCTTCCGCACGGAATGCATGGATCTGATAGCCACTACCGGTGGCCAGATCAAGTATGGTCACAGCGAGGTGGGCAACTTCACGCTGGATGGAAAGATATTCGAGCAGAACGAGATAGAGTTCCTTCCCGTTCCAGCCATGGAGGCAGCGTCTCAGCTTATGATAGCCAAGTGGATAATCCGTTCGCTGGCTGCCCGCAAGGGGTATGACGTGACATTTGCGCCGAAGATCACGGCTGGAAAGGCCGGCAGCGGACTGCATATCCATTTCAAGATAATGAAGGATGGGCACAACATGATGATTCAAGACGGCAAACTGAGCGATGTGGCCAAGAAAGCGATTGTAGGCATACTGACGCATGCCGCAGCGATTACCGCCATGGGCAACAAGGTGCCGACCAGTTATTTCCGTCTTGTACCCAATCAAGAGGCTCCTACTTCCATATGCTGGGGCGACCGTAACCGTTCGGTTCTGGTCCGCGTTCCGTTAGGCTGGACCGGAGGCCGCGACATGTGCTCGCAGGTCAACCCGCTTGAGCCTGCCTGCTGCGAGGATCCGGAGCGTCAGACGGTGGAGCTCCGCAGCGCCGACGGATCCGCCAGCGTATATCAGTTGCTGGCGGGAATGATCGCGGCCGCACGTTCCGGTTTCGAGATGCCCGACGCCCTGCAGCTTGCCGACAAACTCTACGTCAGCGTCGACATTCATAAGGACAAGAAGAAACTGGCTACGCTGGACTCTCTGCCGGACAGCTGCTATGCGTCATCCGAGGCGCTGAAGGCCGACCGCGCCGTGTTCGAGGCTTGCGGCGTGTTCTCGCCGGATATGATCGACAGTATCATCCAGCGTCAGCATGACTATCGCGACAAGCATCTCCGCGCCGATGTAGAGTGCAACCGCGAGCAGATGCTGCAGCTGGTGCGCCGCTACTGGCATTGCGGCTGATTACAGACTATGATTAAAGAAAACGATATAAGATATTCACGATTGACATCCCTTCCGGAAATCGGTCCGGAAGGGATGGCCTTGTTGCGCGCTGCCCGAATCATGGTGGTGGGCTGCGGCGCGTTGGGATCCCTATGCTCCATGTATCTCGCTGCTTCGGGCGTGGGGCATATCACCATAGCTGATTTCGACAGGATCGACATCAGCAACCTGCAGCGGCAGTTGTTCTTTACCGAAGCGGGACTGGGAGAGTCCAAGGCCAGGATATTGGCCGAAAGGATGCGGTCCATAAATTCCGAAGTGGAGGTGACAGTAATTGAACGCCTGATACGTCGGGATTACGCATTGAGCGTTTTTGCGGGTCATGACGTAATAATAGACGGAAGCGATAACCCAGCCACGAAGCTCATGACCGACGGCGTATGTGAGGAGACAGGCCTGCCCTGCGTCATCGGAGGAGTCCGTGGATTCGAGTGCCAGGTGATGACATGCGTTCCTGGGTCTGTTCGATACAGTGATGTTTTCGGCGATTCCGGGGTGTGTTCGGGAATCACACCGTGCAGCGTGGGGGGAGTATTGGGGCCGGCGGCCGGAGTGGCGGCCAGCATCCAGGCGGCGGAGGCCGTCAAACTGGTGACGCATGCCGGTGAACCGTTGACGGACAGACTCTTCACGCTGAACCTGCTGGACATGAGTACGGCTGTCTACAATGTGTGAGTACACAATTGTAGTGGTCCGGATATACTAACCGGGGCGGTTCAGCGGTTATAAATATATGCTAACCTAAGCGATATGAACGAAATAACGAAAATATCACATTACTCGGAAAAGTCGGCGAAGGTTACGATTGCCAACAAGCTCGTATCCTCCAAGGCCAGACCGGGGCAGTTCGTGATTATCAAATTCGATCCCAAAGGATTGAGGATTCCTTTCCCCATTGTGGAATGCCGTCCGGAGGAAGGGGAACTCGATGTCATTATCCACCGTGCCGACGGTCTGGACGAGATCCTGCCTCTGATTCAGGAGGGTGGAGTGTTGCCGGATTTGTTGGGTCCCCTCGGTACTCCGGCGGTGCTGGAGAAAGACAAGACAGTATTGTTTATCGGCGATGGTTCCGGATTCGTGCCGTTGCTGCCTTTGATCCGAGCCGCCCGTGCCAACGGATGCAAGGTGTTGTCGATAGTCTCTGAGCAGTCCTCGCAGACCAAGTGTCTGCTGGGCGACATCAATTCCATGTGCCATGAGCTGTCGGTGGCGAGCGAGGATTCGGTTCCGCAGATCATGAAGATGTGGATCGATATGTTCCATCCTGACAAAATGATTTATTCCGGACCGACATTGCTTGTGAAGCATCTGACTGAGATAGCCCGCGAGCACGACATTCCGGCCGATTGCGTGCTTAACATGCTGATGATCGATGGAATCGGAATCTGCGGTGTATGCCGCGTCATGGTGGGCGGCAAGCAGAAGCAGACTTGTATCGACGGTCCGATCTTCAATGCATGGGACGTTGACTTCGATTATATTTTGAACCGTCAGAGATCTTTCGTATGAGCATCGATATACAAGAAATATTCGACCGGGGACGCGATGAGCAGTGGCGTGTTGACTTGCGCAAGACGCTTGCGCCGAAGAAGCGTACGGCCATTCCGCGTGTTCGGATGCCGGAACTGTCACCGGAATTCCGTGTGACCAATAACCGGGAGGTGGGTGAGGGCCTGAGCGTTGAGCAGGCCGTTCTGGAGGCTACCCGTTGTCTGGACTGTCCGAATCCGGGATGTGTCCAGGGTTGTCCTGTACATAATGATATACCCGGATTCATCAAGAATCTGGAACGACGTAATTTCCGTGAGGCTATCAATGTGCTGCACCGCACCACGGTGTTGCCGGCAGTCTGCGGTCGTGTATGTCCGCAGGAGAAGCAATGCGAAGGGCATTGCACTTACCTCAAGATGGGCAAGCCTGCCGTCTCCATCGGTGCGCTGGAGCGTTTCACGGCTGACATAAACCGTACTTTCGACCGTCTGCTCCCGCAGTCGGAGATGTCGTCGACTCCGAATGCCCGTCCCACATATCCGATCAAGATTGCCGTGGTGGGTTCCGGTCCTTCTGGACTGGCGTTCGCCGGCGACATGGCGCGTCGTGGATACAAGGTGACGGTATTCGAGGCTCTGAGCCAGTTCGGCGGTGTGTTGAAGTATGGCATTCCTGAATTCTGTCTGCCCAACAAGATTGTGGACCGTGAGATTGCTAAACTTGAGTCAGCCGGTGTGGAGTTCATCAAGGACTGCTTTATAGGAAGTACTCTGAGTTATGAGGATCTTCACAGGCTTGGATTCAAGGGAGTATATCTGGCCACCGGGGCCGGCAGGCCTCGGTTCATGGGCATAAAGGGTGAGAACATTCCCGGAGTCATGACTGCTAATGAATATCTGATGCGTCTCAACCTGCTTGGTCCGGTGATGTACGGAAAGAACTCGATTGGTACGGAAGGTAAGCGTGTGGCTGTGATCGGCGGCGGAAACACGGCTATCGATGCCGTTCGTTTTGCCGTCCGTAACGGCGCGGAGGAGGCGATTATCGTTTATCGACGCAGTATGGATGAGATCCCCGCACGGCAGGAGGAGATCCGTCACGCCAAGGAGGAGGGCGTTAAGTTCATGACGCTACATAATCCTGTGGAATACCTGGCTGATGAAAACGGAAGACTGCGAGCCATGCGTCTGCAGCGCATGGAACTTGGGGAACCGGACGAGTCCGGACGCCGCAAGCCACAGGCCATTCCGGGGGACATCATCGAGGTGCCGGTTGATATTGCGGTGGTCAGCGTTGGTTATCTGCCCAATCCTCCGGCTACGATTCCCGGTATGATTGTGAAGAGCAGCGGTCAGATCGAGGTTGACAGCGAGACGTTGAAATCCTCGGCCACGGCTGTATATGCCGGCGGCGATATAGTGCGTGGGCCTGCCACCGTTATCCTGGCTATGGGAGATGGACGCCGTGCGGCAGCCTCTATGGCCGCGGCATTCGAGAAGGCTATGGAGTCAATCAATCTTTGAACAGAAACATTCAATACATTCTATGAAATACAAGCCCTCTGGATTCGATTCAGAGGGCCTGTTGTTTAATTATAACCTTCGTGCTGTAAGGTTACGGTTATTTCACTATCTTTTCCGTCTTATGTCCTGTTTTCTTGATGTAGATGCCGGGCATGATCGCTGATTCATTGACACGGTATCCGTTCAAATCGAAATATACAGGTGTCTCTTCAGACCCGTTGCCGATTTCCAGATTTGACATGCCTGTCGCAATTGTGAAGATCTTGGTGACATGGCTTGACTGTAATCCGTGGGATTCCGCATAATATTCAATTGATCCCGATGTGCTGGTTACAGGGATCTCTGTTCCAGAATCGTAGCGTGTCCATTCGGGTGTATCGGCCATAGGCGACATCTGCTGTGAGTCTCCATTTGAAACAAACTTATAATACAGTCTCACACCTTCCGGCACCGTAAAAGTCAGTTTATGTTCCCCATCACTCAACTTGATGTTCTCATTGTCGGAACCGTATTTTACATTCCCGTCAATGCAAGCCTCCATGACACTCGCTTCCGGAGCCTCGAACTTGACGGACTTCTTCACATACAGTTCAATAGGAAGATTTGTATTGCTTATTTTTGCATATTTGAATATCTGACTTCCTGAACTGGTATTATTTAATGTAATAAAATAATCCTTGGCATTCTTCCAAGATCCAAAACCATAACAGATCTTCACGTAGTTATCATCATCAAACTCGATAGAGGCTTTGGCGTTATCACCATCAGCGCCAAACTGCATATTTGGCTGTTTAGGCTGAGGCTGGAGATACCCCTTCTCGTTAGTTATCTTATATGTATTATCCCCGGCATTGTGATTGAATGTCAATATGGCTCCGTTAGGCCATCCCGTAGCATTGCTCTTACAGAAAAATGATATTTCCCCATCTCCAAATGTATCATATTGATTGGCGCTTGCGGTTGTACCGGAACTCTTATATAGCAATGCGTATTTATAAATACTGGTAGTGCTGTTGAATTTTGAAATGATTACTCCCTCGTCTCCATCAGATAGCGATTCACCTGATTTCATTCTGACATAAAGATCATTATCCTGCTTAGGGTCAATAACCTTTACTCCCACGCTAAATGATTGATAAGCGGAATATGATGCTGTGATCAAGGCTTCTCCAGCACCCTTCAGTATCATGTCCAGTCCGTTGAATGAAACTACATCTTCGTTGCTTGAACTAAACGTCAGATTCGGTTCATTTTCTAATGAAGGATCGATAAATTCAAGTTTAGCTGTTTCCGTTGCTCCCAGATAGAATACATAGCCCGGCTGTCTGAAGCCTTCATTATATGCTGCGGCTTCCTCCACATGACACGCAGCAGCAAGCATGGCCAGGACTGTGAATAGTAAGGTTTGTTTCATAATGTGATAATTAAGGTTAACATTCAGAAAGTGCCGTATTTGCGCTATCTTCGATGCTGTATCTCTATATTGAGACAAAATTAACATTATTATGCACAATATCCAAATAAAATTCAATTTATTTCACCTTTAACGCTTGATAATGTGCATTTGGTTTCAATCATGCCTATTATTGTTCCAATCTGAATAAATATGAAAATAGCCGTCCGGAGTCGGACGGCTATTTTTAATGATTATATTATGATTTCATTTAAATCAACTCAGGCTCATAATATTATATGTTCTATTTCAGACTATGGGTTAGTCTTCGATGGCAGCCTGCGCCGCCGTTGAAACGTAACCGAAAGCGTTGGTTATGGGATTTCTGTACGCTATTTGTGAAGTACGTGTCTTGGGTAATATGTCGTTTGATTTCATGTCATATTTCGTTATTTATTTTTCGGTTTTATGATGCAAGGGCAAGATGCCCTCTATTTCTTTCAGAAATGCCCCTCTGCCGGACTTTGTGCCCTCGGCTGAGGGTTTTATTGTTTTTGCGACTGACGCGCCTGCAAATGCCTTAAAATCGCTTCCTGCTCTGCGGCCTTGTCATAGCGGTCTATCACGGAGTAGGAGGAAAACTTCTTCGCCCATTGCCAAAAGGCGTTGCACTCTCCAGTCTCCGGGTCAGTGTATTCATCCTGCCACATCTCGCAGAGCGAGGCGTATGTCTCTGCCGGGTGTGAGCCGATGGCGTCCACGACCTCGGTAGGGTACTGGCGCATGAGGATGTCAATCCACTCGTCCATGTCAACGCCGGGGTTCTCATGCAGGACATTCCATGCACACTGCTTCAGTTCGCCGTAGAAGTCCGGTTCATCCTCTTCCAGTTTCTTGACTGCGTTGAAGAGTATCCGCAGTTTGTCAAGTTCTCTCTGTTCGTCAGTCATCAGTGCTTCTATTTATTGGGTCATAAACATCTATGCTTTTCCCAGTCCATTTGTCAAAGACAGTATCGGCATTAATTCTTTGGTAACGGTTGCTTATGGAGTACGAATATATTCCAATCGAAGCCAATACAATTAGCATGAATCCAGCAAGTATGGCAATAAGAGATTTCGCATTTCGCTCACGTTTCGGTTTGATTCTGAATGTGAAATTTCTTACTGCGTGAAGCATTGCATCTTTTTCTTCTGCGACCTCTTTTCTTGTGCTATCAACAGACATTCTAAATCTGATAAGATTATCTGGTGTGGTCATTATCCGTCCTCTAAAACCATACTGTAAACGATTGTCCCAATTCCAATACTTATCTTCTACTTTAGCAAGATGTTCAGGCTTGTAAAAGTATTGAATGTTCATTGCGACGATACCCTTTGCAGTTTCCTCATCCGATAGTGAGGAGTTACCCATTTCGTAGGCTTGAATAATTGATTCATTGATTATCTCAGCAATAATCAATTCACTGAAACGATTGTTAGAGATTAACTTCTTAAGGTCTTGCTCTAACTCGGCTATGTATTGGAAAATAAAAGGTTTGTTCATTTCGCTTTCAATTCCTCGATCCGTTCTTTGAGTTCGGCTATACGCTCATTCTTTTCAGCCACGAGTGCTTCAAGGGATTTGACGCGCTCGGCAAGGACGGCATCGCCGACAATTACCGACACGTCTCCGCTGTCCGATGCAGGCGAGTAGTCGCCCTCAGTTTTAACCTCAACTTTCGGTGCTTCCTCGCAGTAAAGGGAGAAGAAATTAAACTTTAGAGCCTCTGAAATTTGGACGAGTTTTCCCGTATCAATCGTGTCTTTTTCAAGGATACGATTGACATTCTGTTGTGGTATTCCTATACGTCTGCCAAACTCTGTTTTTGACATTTTTAGTTCCTGCAATTTTTTATCTATCGCAAGCCCAATGTGAACGGTGCTATTTGCCATGTACTGTTGTCAAAATTACTGCGTCAAATCAATTAAGTGTTAATGTTTGTTAAATACGTACATCAAATTTGATTTATTCAAATCATTTTTGATACCTTTGCAGCGTAAAGTTAAACATTAAACATTAAACGCACAAATAAATGAGTGGAAAAGTTTTATCTCGCGCTAAAGATGTAATGCCTAAAATCAAGGCATTAGAGGTCGGAGAAAGCGTGTCTTTCCCGATAGAATGGATGGACACAGTTCGTGCGCAGACATCCAAGTGTAATGCCATAAATGGCGGAGTACGCTCAACTCGTATGGAAACCGAAGAGCGGAAAATCTATGTTGACCGCAAATCATAACTGAGATATGGCAAAGCACGAAATCTTCTATGCACTCTGCGACCTCTTCAACGAGGGCGAGGCGGTGGTCAGCATGAATGACGCAAAGCAGGTGATGACTGCTGCGCGTCACGCGCTTCCCGAGTTCAACGTCTGCTCCGGGTTATACGACCCCGACAACAAGACGATCGAACTATATGTCGAAAACTTCAAGCAGGCAAAGGAAGATGAAAACGACTGAACAGAAGCGTGCGCAGGCACAACGCATAGTCAATCTGATTGACACTCGCGGCGACTGGGTCAACCGCCTCTACCGCTTCACCCAGTTCCTGCTCAAGCACCACCCCGATTTATTAATCAACAAGTAACGTCAAAACCACAATAGATATGAAAAAGTACATCCTTACCCTCGCTTTCGCAACCGCCCTGCTGACAGGTTGCACCACCAACAAGGTTGCCCTTGACAACCTCCGCGCCGAAATCTCGTGGAACGCATTTTGCGATGCACACGGCTACGACCGCAACGACAACACCTATCAAGCGACCAATGAGTACCTCGATACTTGGTGCGGCTCCGTGGACGAGGAAGCCGCCTTCATCAAGGCAGGAGTTGAACCCTACTAAACCATACAGCCATGAATAAGACAATCTCAATCATCCGTATCTGCATACTCTTTGTACTCGGCGGTCTTGCCATGATATTCATCTTCGGCGAGGAACAGGACGAAAACACCCTTGCATTTCTCCTGCACGTCATCGTTGACAAGGCTCTCGGTATCGCGCTCTGCTACTACATCGCCCGGCTCTACAAGCGTTGGAGCAAGGTTGACCCGTGGCTGATGGCTTACGACAAGATGTGTGACGAGGTCATGGAGAAACCTAACCCCATGTGCCTTGACAACGACAAGGAGGACTGACCCGATGACATTTCTCCAGTTTGCTGACAAAAGCGTCCCTTATGGCGTGTTCGTGAAAGACGTGGCGGCCGAGGTAGTCCACCTGCTCAAAAAGGATGATGCCGACCCCGATTACGTCAGCCAACGGAAAGCCTTTGAAATGTTCGGGCGCAGGAATGTGGAGCGTTGGCGCAAGCAGGGAAAGGTCTGCCCCTGCAAGCGTCCGGGCAAAGTGGAGTACAGAACCGCCGACCTGCGTCTGCTACAACGGACACAACAAGACTACTTAGACCCATCGAAGTAGTCATCAAGGGAGAATACAGCCAAGTGGCCGAGGTGACCAGTAGGTGAAAGCACTGGTGCGGTAAAACGCCATCGCAGGTTCGACTCCTGCTTCTCCCACCAACGAGATAACAAACATTTTAACCCTCAATGTTATGAGTAAAATAAATCTTACCGTTGAGCAAATCAACGAACTGCAACCGCAGGACATCGCCACGAATGATTTTGTGCGCGACAAGTTCATACAAATCTACGAAGCCATGTGGACACCCACGACAGGCGTGTCCGGCGAAGCTGCCTATGAGCGTGAAAGCCGCAACTTCAACCGCATCCTCGCCGAGAAAGAGGACATCCGTAAGAGCTGCACCCGATTCTCGCTCTTCACGGCATTCCTTGACGTGGCTATATCGGGCCTCTCCCTTGATGCAGGCACTCGTGCGCAGGCATACCTGCTCTCTCGCTCCATCGCTGTTGATTCCTACCTCGATCAGCAGGGCAACAAGAAGAACAGATATGAAACCCAGTGCGTCCTCACAATCTCCGGCTATGGCGAACTCCTGCACCGCGCCCGTGTCGGCCAGATACGCCACGCCGACAACCCAGTCATCGTATATGCCGAGGACGAGTTTGAGTTCGGAGAGCGCAACGGCAACAAGTTCGTGAACTACACCTGCCGTCTGCCCCATACATCGGGCAACATCGTAGCCTGCTTCATGAAGATTACACGCGCTGACGGCTCGGTTGACTATGCTGTCATGCTCCCCGAGGACTGGAATCGCCTCGCAGGTTACTCCGCACGTCAGAACCGCAAGTGGGACAACAACAACCGCCGATATGTTGACGGTGCGCCCAACGCCCTCTACGGACAGCGTGGACAGGACGGCACTCTCAAGATTGATACTGGCTTCCTCATCGCCAAGTGTATCAAGCACGCATTCAAGTCCTATCCCAAGGCGCGTGTCGGCCGTGCTACCCAACTGGAATCACAGCAGGTCGATGACATGGAAATCAACGATGATATCTACGGACTGGATGACGGCTCTTCCGTCAACACCTCAACCGGGGAAATCATGCCCAAGCAGGACACTGGCTTTGCCCCTGCCCCCGACACATCCAACGGCGTGACAATCGACCCCGAAGCCTCTACCGACAACGCAGGGGGTAACGATGACGTATTCTAATAACCCTTACAATACCAAAGTACAATGAGTGAAACTAATAACAACCTGCCTATCCTGCGCGAAGAGAACGTGCAGATGATTGTGCAAAGCGCACCCAACGCCTACGACACCAACTCGCTCTCATCCATGCGTTGCGCCGACTTCGGCAAGAATCTTCTTGACGAGATAGAGCGTTCCGGCATGACTGATGAACTGGACAAACGCTGTGCCGACTACATAGACAAGGCGAAACGCACTCTCAAGGCGATGAATGAACGCCGTGCGCCGTTCACCAAACTCTTCGACCAGATACGCTCCGAGTTCACTGGCATGGAGAACACCATCGACCCGACCAAAAAGGACACCGTGCCTTACCTGATTCAGCAGAAGCGCAACGCCTATGCCGCCAAGAAGCGTGAAGAGGCTGAACGCGCACGCCAAGAGGAAATACGCCGTCAGCAACGCGAACAGGCTATTGCCCGATACACGCAGGAAGCCGAGGACGACTACCGCCGTCAGTTCGACAACACCGTCACCTCCACCATCAACGAACTCACCAGCCTCAACCAGTCGCTCACGATCGAGAACTTTGACGAGGTCAGCGAGAAACTCAAGAACTTCAAGACCACCCTCGGCAACGAGTGGTTTCAGTACTGCCAGTCCCACGCTCACAAGCCCTACGAAATCAGCGATGGCGAGGCTATCAAGATTCGCCAGTCTATCCTCAACCGCCTCTCCACGCAGTTCAAGGCTCAGTACGCAAGCGAAATCGGGGAATACCGCGACACCATTACAGACGCTTTGCCCTCAAAGAAGCGCGAACTGGAGCGCATGGCAAAAGCCAGTGCCGAGGAGCAGGCACGCATGAAAGCCGAACTGGAGGCCCGCGAAGCTGCGGAAACGCGCCGTCTTGACGAAGAGCGCAAGCGCAAGGAAGAGGAAGCGCAGGCCGCCAAGAAAGCACAGCAGACCGCTACCGAAATGGACGGACTTTTCGGCCAGGCCGCCGTGGCTACCCCGGTAGGCTATCAGCCTAAGACCGCCGTCCGCAAGCGCGTGGTAACCGATACCCCCGACGGCATCCTTGCCGTGGTTTCCATGTGGTGGTCGAAAGAGGGTCGTTTCCTCTCAATGGAAGAACTCAGCAAGATTTTCAAGAAGCAGATTACCTTCTGCGAGAAACTTGCCAACGACAAGGACAACCCCGAACTCATAAGTTCGCCTTTCGTGCGCTACGAGGACGAGGTTAAAGCAAAGTGAGCATGAACAATCCCGATGCATACTATCAGCGCAGTGAGGTCAGCAACTCCGACCTCACTGCATTGAAAGAACTCCTGCACCCTCGCCCGATGTTCGGTGACCGCGAGGCGGCTTTCCGCTTCGGGTCTATCGTGGACGCCATCATCACCGAACCCTCGCGCGTTGACTTCCTGCGCATGACGATTGATGGCGAACCGGTTGACGAGGACGAGTTTCTCCATGCACGAGAAATGCAACGCGCTCTCCGCGCCGAGGCACGCCGTGACCCATTCCTTGCCAAAGTCCTTGAACTTGCCGACACTCAGCGGTTCATGGTCAACAAGGCGCAGGAATTTGAAAACGGCGGCTTCCATTTCACGCTTGACACTCGCTGTAAATGGGACTGGTGGCTGGATGCCGCACACTTCGGCGGTGACCTCAAGACCTGCGCAGCATCGACCCAAAGGGAGTTTGAGGATGCCGTTGACTTCTTCGACTGGGACAGGAGCCGCGCATGGTACATGGATATAGCCAAGTCCAACAAGGACTTCATCTATGCCATCTCAAAGAAGAACTGCAACATCTTCAAGTTATTCATCAACCGAGGCGATGACATCTACAATCGCGGACGCGAAAAGTATGAAGACCTCGCTTTCAAATACTGGGCTTTCACCCTCTGACGATATGGACGATAAACAACGAGCCGAACTGGAACTTGATTGCAAACTCCAGCATACTGCCATGATTAACCTTAAGGTTGAGCCGTACCCTTACCAAAAAGAGGGTATCGAAGCAGGTTTGCGGTGGAAACGCTTTCTTATCGGCGATGAGCCGGGACTGGGCAAGACGCTCCAAAGCATAGGCGTGGTTGATACTGCCAACGCTTACCCCTGCTTGGTTATATGTCCGTCCTCGCTAAAAATCAACTGGCAACGCGAGTTTGAGAAATTCACCGACAAGAAAGCACTGGTGCTTGAAAACTCCGTGGCTACCACATGGCCCTATCTCCTGCGGATGGGCATGCAACAGGTCGCCATCGTCAACTACGAAAGCCTGCGTAAGTTCTTTGTTTGGGATATTCACGCACGCAAGGGGCAATCGTTCCGGCTCAAAGACGTGGTGTTCTGCCCGGACATCCAAATTTTCAAGTCGGTAATTATTGACGAGAGCCATAGGGTCAAAGACCCCTCGGCACAGCAGACAATCTTTGCGCGAGGCATAGTAGAGGGCAAGCAGTGGCGCATACTTCTTTCGGGTACGCCTGTTGTCAATCGCCCAGCCGACCTAATTGCGCAGCTCTCAATCATGGGCAGACTTGCGGAATTCGGCGGTAGATCTAAATTTCTCGCCGACTACGGCGGTGGAGAAATCTCCAAAGAACGCCGTGGCAAAGATGAGGATGACGAGCCTCGCAACCTTGACCGCCTTTCCGATGAACTCTACTCGCGGTGTATGATTCGCCGAGAGAAAGCAAAGGTGCTGACGCAACTCCCCGACAAGACACGGACAGACCTCTATGTTGACATCTCCAATCGTGAGGAGTACGCACTGGCGGCCGAGGACTTGGCTATAATACTACCGGGAAATCGGACCGGTTCGGAACGCAAGAAAAAACCAATAAA
>ERZ827108.1394-NODE-1394-length-32369-cov-5.349848_pt1 | contig 32369 bp, 30 predicted proteins | sample MGYA00519921_ERZ827108 | MGnify/ENA primary metagenome ERZ827108 (study PRJEB31778, sample SAMEA3449258) | human gut metagenome | biome: human gut; feature: human-associated habitat; material: faeces | place: United Kingdom | collected 2010/2012 ...
TGGCGGCATAGCCGCGAGTTTTAATTAATGCGTCCAAGATTTGGGGCGCAGTTCAGTTTTTCCGAGGAGCCGGCGCCTTCGTTTTATCTAAGCGCAACAAGCGCACATCTAGGCAGTTCCTTCAATTGCGCAGCAACTTCAAAACTCGCTTGAAACCGCTCAAGCGAAATGCTGGCAGCCGCCAATCCCACTCGCGCGCGAAGACCACGCCGCGTTGCGAAATACAGAGAAGCCGAAGCTCAGTTGGCACCACCCTATCGACGACTTACGAAATACCCCGCCGCTTCAACCGCTTCCTCAACAGAAGCCTGGTCAAGGGCGTTCTTCGAAAGAATATGCGCCGTCTTCGAGCCCAAATCGACACGAGCCCACACATTGCCCGCATCAACGGAATTGATGGCATTCTGCACGTTCTCGACGCATTTCTCGCAGGTCATTCCACCAATCTTCAAATCGAGCGCATGCTTGTAGTTCGCCTCGTTCGTATCGCTCACGCACTGCGCCTTGAATTGCTTCGACGAGTCTTTCGCACCGCCGCCGCAACAATCGTCCTTCAGCGAAAACACACGATACATGCGTCGCGCGGCGAAGACCATGCCCACGACGATGACCGCCAGCAAAACTGCCGTCTGAACATTCATGCCTTCCATATGTAAATCTTCCTTAACATCGAGTTTACTTTCATTGACTTTCGCAAAGTGTAACACTACTCTTACTTTTACAAAAAGTATGCATGAGCGAACATTGCTCATGCATAAACGCATTCGCGATTCGTCGCGATTCGAAGGAGGACAAACATGAAGAAGGCTACATTCAACACCCTGCTCGTCGGCGGCGGCTTCCTGCTGGGCACCGCAGGTATCAAGGCGCTTACGAGTGCGCCCGCAAAGAAGGCCTATGTGCATGGCATCGCACGCGGCCTGCGTGCAAAGAACTGCTATCAGGATATGGTTGAACAGGCAAAAGCCGAAGTCGACGATCTGGTCGCCGAAGCCACGTACCTCACGAGCGACGCCAAAACCGCCAAGGCCGATTCCGAGCCTTCCGCCGAATAAAGCCTTACGGCATTCGTCATGAAGTTCTCGATAATCAAAGAGATCCCTGGCAGGGCCCGCCTGAAATTGGCGGGCCCTGTGCCTGAAGAGGACCTCGACGCGCTTATCAAACTCACCAAAGAAATCGACGGCGTGCGCCGCGTGCAGCTTTACGGACGCATCGGTCAGATGTCGGTCGACTTCGAGGCACCCAAACGCACAAACGTGCTCGATGCGCTCTGCGAAATCAACGCCGAGAAAATCGCCGATGCAAAAACCGGCTATTCCGTGCAATTCGAGCCGCGAACGCATGCGCTGTTCATGAACCTGGCTGTTCTTATTGGCGCCCGCTATGCGCGCAAATGGTTCTTGCCCGCGCCCATTCGCGCCGTGTGCACGGTAGTTAGCTTCCTGCCGTTCTTGCGCGCCGCGCTGTTCGAACTGTCGCGCTCGCGCCTTACCGTACCCGTGCTTGATGCATCGGCAATTGGCATTTCGTTCGCGAAACGCGATTTCGACACGGCATCGCAAACCATGTTCTTGTTGAACGTGGGCGAGCTGCTCGAAGATTACACGCGCACCATGAGCGAAAACGAGCTCATCAATTCACTTCTCGATGTGCCCGACAAGGCGCAAAAAGTGATTGGCGACACCGAAACCAGCGTTCCGGCAAGCGAGCTTATGCCTGGCGATTTGGTGGCCGTGCGCACTGGCATGTCTATTTGCATCGATGGCGTGGTGGAACATGGCTGCGCCATGGTAAACCAAGCCACCCTGACAGGAGAGCCACTCGCGGTCGAGCGCACCGTTGGCGATGACGTATTCGCTGGCACCGTCGTCGAAGATGGTGAAATCTTGGTGCGCGTGCGCGCCAATACATCGCAAACCAAGCTTCGATCGATCGTTTCGCTCGTCGAAGCCGCCGATTCACTGAAATCGGAAGGCCAGTCGCGCATGGAAAACCTGGCGAACAAGATTGTGCCTTGGAACTTCCTGCTCGCGGGCCTTGTAGCACTCACTACGCGCAGCCTTGTGAAAACGTCGGCCGCACTCATGGTCGATTACTCATGCGCGCTGAAACTCACGGGCTCTATCGCCGTAATGACTGCCATGAGCAATGCTGCCAAAGCCGGCGTCATGGTCAAAGGCGCGAAATACTTCGAAGCATTCGCCAAAGCGGACACCATCGTGTTTGACAAGACGGGCACGCTCACCGAGGCACAGCCGAAGCTCGCTCGCGTCATTCCCACCGATGGCTGGAGCGAAGATGAAGTGCTGCGTTTTGCGGCGTGTTTGGAAGAGCACTTCCCCCACCCCGTTGCCCGCGCCGTGGTTACCGCCGCCCAAGAACGCGGGCTTGAGCATCGCGAGCGCCACGCGGCCGTGGAGTATATCGTGGCGCACGGCATCGCTTCGGCACTTGACGGCAAACGCGCCGTCATCGGGTCGGCGCACTTCGTCTTCGATGACGAGCATGCGCATTTGGATGCCGAAACGCTTTCTCGCGTCGAGACCGAAATGGAAGGTCTGTCGCCTTTGTTTTTGGCCGTCGATGGCGAGGTTGTGGGCGTGCTGGGAATCGAAGACCCTTTGAAATCCGGCGTGAAAGAGTCCGTTGCCGAACTTCGCAATTTAGGATTCAAACATATCGTCATGCTCACGGGCGATTCCGAACGCACCGCTGCGCGCATCGCTTCTGAGGCGGGCATCGACGAATTCCAAGCCGACCTGCTACCCAAAGATAAGTTCGCCTATGTTGACCGCGTCAAGAGCGAAGGTCGCTGCGTCGCTATGGTTGGCGACGGCGTAAACGATTCGCCGGCGCTTGGCCGCGCCGACGTAGGTCTTGCCATGGGTGGCGGCAGCGATATCGCCAAGGAAGTTGCCGACATCATTTTGTCCGATACCGATCTGCAAGCCGTCGTGCGCCTGCGCAAGATGAGCCAGGGCCTCGTCAGCAGGCTCAATGGGTCATACAGCAAGGTCATGATTACCAATTCCGCCTTGCTAGCGCTCGGCATCGCTGGCATCATCACACCGCAAACTTCGTCGCTTTTGCACAATGCTTCAACTATTTTGTTCAGCCTCAACAACACCAAGGCTTATTTGCCACCAAAGAAAGCCTAAGCAACACAATGGGCGCCCTAACGGACGCCCATTATTTTCACGGTAATAGTTTCTTTTTAATACCAGATGCTATTTTGATATTAGATTACTAAACATATGCTTGGTATTTAATAGAAACCTAATTTTTATTTTACGTATAATGTATTAAATGAAACTTGCAGCCATTTAGTGATTGCAACCGCAGTCATGCCCGTGCTCGTGGCCATGTTCCCCATGATGATCGTGTCCGCAACCGCAATCGTGGCTCTGGCCAACCTCTTGCGTCGCAACGGCGCCATTTTGCGCAAGCGCCGCAGCCACGGCGGCCTCTTCCGCCGTCGTTACGACCTCATAAGGCCACGAGGACAAACCGGGGGCGTTGTAAACATTCACATAGCCGAGCGATTCCATGTGCTCGCACGCACGAGCCGATCGCTCGCCAGCATTCGAATAGAGCACAATGACCGAAGCGTCATCGGAAAGCTCCATGCCTTTACCATTCGCGATAGCGTCGAGGCCTCGCTCGCCGAGCGCTTCATCGAACAAGCAATCGACGATATCGTCAACCGACATGTTGCCAGCGCCAGGAATATGCCCAGCATCGAATTCTTCTTCGTCGCGCACGTCGACCAACAGCATATACGGGTCATTGGCAAGCATTTCCTGCAGTTCCGCGTGATCAAGTTCCATAGCAAGCCCTTCGTTATAAATTGTTTTCACGACCTGGGCCGTGTTATAATACGGTCAGATGGCAGCGCCCGCCGAACTAACACACTTTCCAGGGGAGTTAGCTACGGGTGATGCTTTCGTTTATGTTGGGCCGGTCTTACGACCGGCTTTTTTCATTTCCTAGGCACCATTTTCTTTTCTCGTTTCTTCCTGCTTTGGATTCGCTCAGCACTATCGAAAATAAATCCAATAATTGAGCACCATGCCGCAACGGCCATCACAATATCCATGGCGGTAACTCCTATCAAAATCGAAGGGAGCATCACCCGCAGGAATCGGCGAGCACTACCGCATCATATTGTATCATCGAACACACGTTCGAATATTATGAAGATTACCCGAGCTCGACGAAACGAATTTCTTTCACGGCGCCATTCTCGATGGCGATTTTCGCAAGCTGCCGTTTCGAGCCACCGCGCGGACGCGTTACCGAGCCGGGACACAGCACCACATCGGCGGGAGAAGCGGCCGAACCGCGCAGCAATTCGGGCACATGGGTATGCCCATGAATCGCCACCTGCGGCACGGGGTCGCCGGGCTTCAATACATTTGTGCGGCCCGACAGAATCGCGCGCAAATCCGTTGGCGTATGCGTCACAAGAAAACGCACTCCGCCAACACGGGGAGTCGCCACCGTTCCGACCGATTCGCCATATTCGGGATAGTCGTTATTGCCCAGCACAGCACACACCGGCGCAAGCTCACCAAGCTCGAGCATTATTCCCGGACCGCAAATGTCGCCCGCATGAATAATGAAGTCGCAGTCGGCCAGTTCCGCATACGCGTCTTCTGGAAGTCGTCCATGCGTATCAGAAAGCACGCCAACAAGAAGCTGTGACACGCAACCCCCTTCTTTCAACACCGAAGAAACCCTATTCGCACCAAGGTCAGCGAGCAAGGGTTTTAGGCGAGCAGATTGGCTTGAAGGCGAGCTGCCGCGTAGCAGCGCTACGCAAAGCGAAGCCTGAAAGCCAAGATGCCGCATAAAACCCGGCGCAGCGTCGAGCAGTTGCGCCGTTCGGCAGAACGGCGCAACCAATTATTTATGATACGGCTCGCCACGCGAGATTTTGAATGCCCGATAGATTTGCTCGAGCAGCACCACGCGTGCCAGATTATGGGGAAGCGTGATTTTGCCGAAAGACATGCTTTCGTCGGCAGCGTCGTGCACGCCTTGGCTCACGCCGCTGGAGCCGCCCACGATGAACGAAATCTCGCTCACGCCAGAAAGCGCCAACGCATCGACGCGCGCCGCAATACCTTCGCTCGAAAGCTGTCTTCCGCCCACATCGAGCAGAATGACACGCGAATGCTCGGGCAGCTTCTCCAGAATAGAGCGGCCCTCCTTCGTGCGCGCGCCCTCTTCCCCGCCGACTTTCGCCGGATCGCAATCGGGCACCTCGTCGACGCGCACCTTCGCATAGCCCTTAAGGCGCTTCAGGTACTCGTCGCATGCCTCCTTCCAGAATCGCTCTTTCAACTTCCCTACGGCAACGACCTGGATTTTCATTGGCCCACTCCTTTCCCTTAATACGATTTAGGCGCCACCACAACGGCGACGCCTAAGCGGATTCGTTAATTTGATTGTAGCGAAAGCCCGAGCGCTTCTCAACGGCACATTTCCATCCGCAAACGGCATCTCGAAGAGAAACCCCGAGACCGGCTTTGCCGAGCCACAATGCATGAAAAACAACGGCAGCGTGACCTTTGGGGACTCTTTGCGCCAAACCGAGGGTCGGAAGCTTCGTTTATTCACCCACTATAGCGAATCGCGAAGCGCCTTCAGTTTCGCGACCGTATCGCCGCCCAAACGCTCAGCGACCGTGTTCTTCACAGCCGTTTTCGGTGACTCGTCCAAATGAAACTCGTGGGCATTCACCGCCACCGCTCGACTGAAGCCGTTCGCGCTCATGCGATCGACACCGCCGCCGAATACGGTGTTTTGAATGGCCGCATCGCTCGACACCACCATGGTCTCAATGCCTCGGGCGCGCGCATCCCACGCGAGCTTCTCGATCACCTTGTCGGCGGAATCGCCCGCACGCGAGAACATAATGCGTACACCAGCGATTTTTTCAAAGCTGCCATCGGAGTATTCGTTGTCAGCCCCATCGAACACGATAATCGCTTCGAAGTCGCGGCCAGCGTACATCACCACATCGTCAATGAGCGCTTCGCGAGCGCGATTGAACGAATCGGTATCGTAATCGGGGTTCGGGCCGGGATTGCGCATGTCGCGATAACGCGAACCGCTGCGCAGCACGTTATAGCCATCGACGAGCAATAATTTCCTGCGTTGCTTTGCCATTGCGAACAGGCGCCCCGCTATTCGCCTTCGGCGGCGCGAACGGTGGTCTGGCGCATCCACTCATACATGACCGCCGTGCACGCCTGAGCAACGTTGAGGGAACCAACATGGCCCGCCTGCGGCAGCTTCACCAGGAAGTCGCACTTCTCGAGCGTGAGACGGGCAAGGCCTTCGGCCTCATTGCCCATTACAAGCGCGATTTTGCCATAGAGCGGGGCTTCCCATACCGTATGCTGAGCTTTCTCGCTCGCGCCAGCAACCCAGAAACCCGCCTTCTTCAGGCGGTCAATCGCCGAAGCAAGGTTGGTCGCCTGGGCGCAGCGCACATGGTTAATGGCGCCCGCCGAGCTTTTATAGGTAGCCGCGGTCACGCTTGCCGAGCGCTTGCCCGGAATAATGAGGCCGCTCGCGCCAATCACGTCAACCGAACGCGCAATGGCGCCAAGGTTGCCCGCATCGGTAATGTGATCGAGCAGCACCACAAGCGCGGCGCCATTGTTCTTTTCGGCATCGCGCTCGGCAATTTTCAGAATGTCGGTGACGCTGGAGTACTGGTACGGCTTCGCATGCGCCATAACGCCCTGATGGCTGCCGCGCTCGCTGCGCTCGTCGAGCACCTTGCGAGGCACGGTTTTCACGGGCACGTCGTACTGCTTTGCCTTGCGCAAAATGTCTTTGATTTGGCTATCTTGCTGAACGTTGTCGGCCATAAGCACGGAAATGAGCGGCATCTGTGCGCGCAATGCCTCAATGACCGGGCGTTTTCCTTCAATATAGTCTGCCACGTGGGCTCCTTTTCATGTGCATTAAGCACTCAGTCGTTTTCGCTCCGGCGGTGCGGTCCTGTCCATGACCACGCCGGGCTACCGTTCGCTTCGCTCACTATGCGCCCGCCTGGCCGCGTTTCATATTGAGAAGAAATGCCCATATGAACGCAGACGGTCACAAACAGGGCCGCACCGCCGGAGCGAAAACGACGAAGCGACCCAACCCTTGGTTATTTCGCCTTGACGCGAGCGCCGGCGGCGGTGTCTTCCACCACCAGGCCAAGCTCGCCCAAAGCATCACGAATGGCATCGGCCACGGCCCAGTCTTTCGCGGCGCGCGCTTCAGCACGAGCAGCAATAAGGGCTTCGGCAGCCTCGGCCGTGTCGTCGCCGGCGTAACCAGCGCGCTCAGCAGCAAGCGCAATGATTTCGACAGGCAGCTCCGCCTCCTGCTCGGGGAGTTCGATACCCAAAACGTCCATGGAGCGCTCGATGAACTCGGCAGCCGCAACTACCACCTCGGCATTAACCGCACCGTCGGCAGCATCGAGGTACGAGTTCGCTTCGGTGATGAAGCCGAAGAATGCGCCCAGGGCACCTGCAGTGTTGAAGTCGTCATCCATGCAGGCCTTGAACTCGGCATCGGCAGCCGCAACAGCGTCGACGAGTTTTTGAGCCAATGCGGTATCGGGCTCGCCCGTCGCGTGGGCCGCAGCCCAACGCAGGTTCTGAGCCGTGCCCGCAATACGGGCCAGCGAGCTTTCCGCGCCTTCCAGGCGCTCGAAGCTGAAATCGAGCGGGCTGCGATAGTGCGTTTGCAGCATAAGCAGGCGAAGCGCTGCCGCCGAGTGCTTCTCGAGCACTTCTTCGAGCGTGAAGAAATTGCCGAGCGACTTCGACATCTTCTCGCCGTTCACCAACAGCATGCCCGTGTGCATCCACGTGTTCGAAAAGCCCTGGTGCCATGCGCACGTTGCCTGCGCACATTCGTTTTCGTGGTGAGGGAACGCAAGGTCGCTGCCGCCGCCATGAATGTCGATGGGCACACCCAGGTAGCGATGCACCATGGCAGCGCATTCGGTATGCCAGCCAGGGCGGCCTTCGCCCCAGGGGCTTTTCCAGCTGGGTTCACCCGGTTTAGCGGCCTTCCACAAGGCGAAGTCGAGCGGGTCGCGCTTGATTTCGTTTTCCTCAATGCGCGCGCCTACCATAAGGTCGTCGATATTGCGGCCAGACACTTCACCATAGGTCTCGTCGCTGCGCACCGAGAAATACACGTCTCCGTTCTCGACCGCATAGGCATGGCCCTGCTCAATGAGCGTTTTGATCATGGCGATCATGGGACCGATTTCTTTGGTAGCGCGCGGGCGCACATCGGGGTCGATCACGTTCGCGCGACGCATGACGTCGATGAACTTGTTCGAGAATTCCGTGGCCACCTCAGCGGCTGTGCGACCCTGCTCATTGGCTCGATTGATAATCTTGTCATCAACGTCGGTCAGATTCTGAGCAAACGTCACTTCGTAACCGCTCGCGATGAGCCAGCGGCGAATAACGTCGAAACTGATAAACGTGCGGGCGTTGCCGATGTGGATATTGTCATACACCGTGGGGCCGCACACATACATGCGCACCTTGCCCGGCTCGATAGGCTCGAACTCTGCCTTTTTATGGGTTTGGGAGCTGTAGATTTGCACGATTCCTCCTGGTTATTCTGAGTCCGACGCAACGTCGGGAGTGGTTTTCGCGGGACCTCCGATAGTTTTGCCTTGCGCCTGAGCCGCAAGCAGCGTTTCCAGGCGAGCAACACGCGCCTGGAGCTCGACGACGTCGGCAGTCGTGGGGTCGGGCAGGCATTCACGACGAGCGGCGGCGTCTTTCTCTTCCTGCTGCACGAGTTTGCCGTTGCGCACCACAACGCGCGCGGGAACGCCGACCACGGTGCAATTCTCAGGCACGTCCTCGACGACAACCGCGCCGCCACCGACCTTCGAATTGTCGTGAATGGTGATACTGCCAAGAACCGCCGCGTTCACGCCCACCATGACGTTATTGCCGAGCGTGGGGTGACGCTTACCGCTTTCTTTGCCCGTGCCGCCGAGCGTGACGCCCTGATACAGCGTGACGTCATCGCCGATTTCGCACGTTTCGCCGATAATCACGCCCATGGCGTGGTCGATGAAGAAACGACGGCCGATTTTCGCGGCGGGGTGAATTTCCACGCCCGTCATAAAACGGGTGAACTGGCTCGAAATGCGCGCCAAACTTTTCAGGCCATGGTTCCACAGCCAATGCTCAACAACATGGCTCCAACGAGCATGCAGGCCCGGATACGTGAGCCAAATGATGAATTTACTTTGCGCGGCAGGGTCGAGACGCTTAACGTTGTTCACGTCTTCGGCGATGGTTTTAAAGATATTCACGATAGGTTCCTTCGATGTTGGGAGCAAATACGATTACGGAAGTGCCCCTAGCAACATCGTTTCGAAAGCAAGGCCACGGACTGAGCCGAAATGCCCTCCTCGCGACCCTCGAAGCCCAAATGCTCAGTGGTGGTGGCCTTTACGCCCACCTGATCGACGTCGATACCCATAGCATGGGCCAAGTTCTCGCGCATTTGATCGCGGAAAGGCGAGAGCTTAGGGGCCTGCGCCGAAATAACGCTATCGACATCGACGATATCGAAACCGAGTTCGCGCACGTGGTTCGCAACGCACGACAACAGCACCATGGAATCGGCGCCCGCATACGCCGGGTCGGTATCGGGGAACAGTTTGCCGATATCGCCCGCACGCGCAGCGCCGAGCAGCGCGTCGGAGATGGCATGCGCAAGCACGTCGGCATCGGAATGCCCCAAAAGCCCCTGATGATGCGGAATGTCGACACCACCCAGAATAAGCTTGCGGCCTTGCGCGAATGCGTGCACATCGAAGCCGAGGCCCACGCGCATATTCATAGCGTTCATCACGAGTAATCCCTTCGTCTTAGACGAAATCGTAATGTTCCGAACGATTATAGCCCACTTCAGCGCAACGAAGTTTGTGGCAGGCGCAAGAAGGAAAACCCCTTCCGATGAGCACAAGATGAGGCAGCTTAGTAGAATGAAAGCGTCTTTGGCTTCTCTGCTCGCGCCCCATGTGGCGCTTGGAGCGAGAAGCCTATCCTTCCAGGGCCGTGCGCCCTATAAAAAATGGGGCAGGGAACTTGCCCCTACCCCATTTCAGCTGATTCGCTAGTCGGGCTGAACTCCCAGGCTCATATTCAACATGGCGTAATCTTCTGGAACGGTAAGCTTGATGTTGCTGCGCTTGCCTTCCACCACGAGCACCTTGCCGCCCAATCGTTCGATGAGCGACGAGTCATCGGTGCCTACGAAGCCCTCCGAGAGCGCCGACGCGTGCGCGCGACGATACACGCCCGCACGGAACACCTGCGGCGTTTGCGCATTCCAGAACACGCGGCGGTCGGGGGTTCCCACAATGCAACCATTTTCGACCACTTTGAGCGTGTCAATCGAAGGCGTGGCGACAATCGCGCCATCGGCGTCGAGCGTGCCTTTGAGCGTGTTGATGGTATGCGCGATAAGCTCTGGGGCGATGAGCGGGCGGGCACCATCGTGCAGCACCACGTACTCATATTCCTCCGACGCGTATTCCAGACCCGAGAACGCGCTTTCCTGACGCGTGGCGCCCGCCGGGGCCATCGTGATAGGCGTCACAAACGGGTACGGGTCAATGGCGCAACTGCGATATTCGGCAATGCGTTCTTCAGGGCACACCACCACGATTTCGCCCACATCTTCAACCGCATCGAACGCCGCAATCGACCAGGTGAGCATGGGACGTCCAGAAATCTCGACGAGCTGCTTGCCACCCTCGTGGCCGAAACGCTCGCCCGAGCCGCCCGCCAAAATAATGGCAGCCGTCTTCGGGCTCTTCGACACCTTGCCCGAAAAATGCACCGTTCTCGCGCCCGTTTCGCTCAAATCGAGACGCGCCGCCGCATCTTCGGCGACTTCAACAAGCGCTGTAGGCACAAACACTGGGTCGATAACCCCAAACTCGGCTGCACCTCCCACGGTTCTCACATTCTCCGGTGCGCTCATGGGCTCCCCTTTCATGGCCTCAACAACAAGGGGGCGCCCACAGACGCCCCCTCGCATGGCGCCACCGCGAAGGCCGCGCCTATGGTTCGTTAATCAGCCGCGCCGTCGCTCGACACGCCGCCACCGTGGCTTGGCGCCCCGGCATGCGACAAATCGAACTGCGGCAGCAACGATTCTGCTTCGTGTGCAATGCTATCACGTTTTCGCGGCGCGGGAATCGCTCCTGTGCCAGGCGTAAAAGTTAGCTCGCCATCTTTCACATCGACATCAATAACCGAGCCTGCATGCCACGTGCCGGCAAGCAGCTGCTCGGAAATAGGATCTTCGAGCAGACGCTGAATCGCTCGACGCAACGGACGAGCGCCCATCGTGGTATCGGTGCCTTCCTTGGCCACAAGCGCACGGGCCTCAGGCGTAAGATTGATGGTCATATCCATGGCGATGAGACGATCGCGCAAATCGGCAACCATGAGGTCGACGATTTGGGCAATCTGCTCTTCAGTAAGGCTCTTGAACACGATAATCTCGTCGAGGCGGTTCAAGAACTCGGGCCTGAAGAGCTTCTTCATCTCGCTCATCACGCGGCTCTTGATTTCCTTATCGGAAAGGCCCTTCTGCGAATCGGGCGTGAAGCCAAGCGGCGCAGTTTCGGCGATTTGGCGAGCGCCCACATTCGAGGTCATGATGATAACCGTGTTGCGGAAGTCGACCGAGCGGCCCTGCGAATCGGTAAGGCGGCCTTCCTCGAGAATCTGCAGCAAGATGTTGAACACATCGGGATGCGCCTTTTCGATTTCGTCGAACAGCACGACCGAATAAGGACGCTGGCGAACGGCCTTGGTAAGCTGGCCGCCTTCGTCGAAGCCCACATAGCCCGGAGGCGAACCGACCAGGCGGCTCACGCTGTGCTTCTCCATGTATTCCGACATGTCATACGTGATAAGTGCGTCTTCAGTACCGAACAAAAACTCAGCGAGCGCCTTGGAAAGCTCGGTTTTGCCCACGCCCGAAGGGCCAAGGAAAATGAACGAACCGCTGGGGCGCTTCGGATCTTTCAAGCCGGAGCGGCTGCGGCGAATGGCCTTCGACAGGGCCGTTACAGCCTCTTCCTGGCCGATAATGCGCTCGTGCAGCACGCCTTCCATACGCAAAAGCTTGTCGGCTTCGGCTTCGGTAAGGTTGCTCACGGGCACGCCCGTCGACATGCTCACCACGTCGGCAATTTCAACCTCGGTGATATTGGCGAGTTCCTTGTCGCTTTCCTCGGAAAAACGCTTTTCAGCTTCGGCACGCTGCTCTTCAAGCTGCTTTTCTACGTCGCGAAGCTGCGCGGCGCGCTCGAATTCTTGCGCCGATGCCGCCTCTTCCTTGTCAAGGCGAACGCGGCGAAGCTCGTCGTCGAACTTGCGAATCTCATCGGGCAGCGTGCGATTGCGAATGCGCATGCGCGCACCAGCCTCGTCGAGCACGTCGATCGCCTTGTCGGGTAGGAAGCGATCTTGAATATAACGCGAAGACATAGAGACGGCGGCCTGCAGCGCCTCGTCGGAATAGCGCACATGATGATGCGCCTCGTAGCGGTCGCGAAGGCCGTCGAGAATGCGTAGAGCCTGCTCCTCGCTCGGCTCTTTCACGTTCACCGTTTGGAAACGACGGGCGAGCGCGGAATCTTTCTCAAGATGCTTGCGGTATTCCTCGGTAGTGGTGGCGCCAATTACCTGCAGCTCGCCACGAGACAGCGGCGGTTTCAAAATGGCGGCAGCGTCGATGGATCCTTCAGCGGAACCCGCGCCAATGATGGTATGCATTTCGTCGATGAACAAAATGATGTTGCCGTCTTTGACGACTTCCTTAATGACTTTCTTCAGGCGCTCTTCGAACTCGCCGCGGTATTTGCTGCCTGCGACCAGCGCAGACACATCGAGGGTGATTACGCGCTTACCCGAGATGATATCGGGCACCTGATCGGCCACAATGAGCTGAGCCAGGCCTTCGACCACGGCGGTTTTGCCTACGCCGGGCTCGCCGATAAGCAGCGGGTTGTTCTTCTGGCGGCGCGAGAGCACCTGCATCACGCGTTCGATTTCGGCCGCACGACCGATAACGGGGTCGAGTTTGCCCGCCTTGGCCTTCGCAGTAAGGTCGGTGCCGAACTGCTCGAGCATGCTCTTCTCGCCATGGGGATCGCCGCCGAAAAACGGCATGCCCGCAGCCACGGGCGTCGGCTGATCGACCAAGTCGTTGAGTGCGGAACGAACAGCGTCGATTTCGACGCCGAGCTTCGCCATCGCATCAATAGCGCCGCCCTCGCCTTCGCGCACAATGCCGAGCAGCAAATGTTCGGTAGAAATATAGCTTTGGCCCATTTGCATAGCTTCACGCAGCGCATTTTCCAGCACGCGCTTGGTGCGCGGCGTGAACGAGATGTTCGCGCCCGTTTCGGCTTCTTGCTCGCCTTCGGCCATGCCGGCGACGACCTCAAGAGCCTTCTCGTACGTTATGCCCACGCGTTCGAGAGCCTGCGCAGCAATGCCGTCAGGCTCTTTCGCCAGGCCAAGCAGCAAATGCTCAGTGCCCACATGCGGGCGTTTGAGCGCAGCGGCTTCTTCCCTGGCAAGCACAAGGACGTGTCGCGCCTTGTCGGTAAATTTATCGAATGCCATATACGGTCCATTTCTGTAGAGGTTGCTGAATGTATGCTAGCACTCATTCGCAATGAGTGCCAAAGCTTCACATGCGCGATACCTTCTTGTTAATAACCAATTGAATTCCTGGATTGGCGATTCCACCCCGAACCTTATGAGCACAAATGCAAAAGGCCGCCCTCGCGGACGGCCTTTGATTGTTAGTAGAGCTTTGCGCCAGCGGGAATCGCGCTGTCGAGCTGCAGCAGATTCAAGCGCTCCTCGCCATTCTCTTCATGGATGGCAGAAAGCAGCATGCCGCACGAATCGATACCCATCATCTTGCGCGGAGGCAGGTTCGTGATAGCCACGAGCGTCTTGCCCACCAGGTCTTCGGGTTCATAGTCGGCATGAATGCCCGAAAGAATGGTGCGTTCGACATCGGTGCCGTCATCGAGCTTGAACGCCAGAAGCTTCTTCGACTTCTTCACGGCCTCGCACGCCTTTACCTTCACCACGCGGAAATCGTTCTTGCTGAAGGTTTCGAAATCGACGAATTCCTCAAACAGGGGCTCAACGGTAACCTTCGAGTAGTCGATGGTCGGAATCTTCGAGCTGACAAACGGGCTTGCCGTGGCGGCATCCTGCGCCTCTTTGGCGGCCTTCGCACCGCTCTTCGCACCAGCCTCGGGCTTCATGTGCGGGAACAACAGCACGTCGCGAATGCTCGCGGAGTTGGTGAGCAGCATCACCACGCGGTCGATGCCAATGCCAATGCCACCCGCAGGAGGCATGCCGTATTCCAGGGCGCGCACGTAGTCTTCGTCATATTCCATAGCCTCATCGTCGCCGCCGGCCTTTTCGGCCATTTGGGCGGCAAAGCGCCCGGCCTGGTCAACCGGGTCGTTAAGCTCGGAGAACGCGTTGGCGTATTCGTGGCCAGCAATAACGAGCTCAAAGCGATGCGTAAGACGGGGATCGTCTTCATAGCGCTTGGCAAGAGGCGAAACCTCGATGGGATAATCGCACACGAACGTGGGGTTCACGATAGTGTCTTCGCCGAGCTCGTCGTAGATTTCAGCAATGAGCTTGCCCGCAGTCCACTCGGGCTTCACTTCCAGACCCTTGCTGCGCGCGGCTTCGGCCAGAACGTCAACCGGCGTGTCGATGGTGACCTCGAAGCCCAAAACCTCGGAAACGATATCGGTCATAGGACGGCTCGCCCACTCGCCCGACAAATCGATCTGCTGGCCCTGGTATTCAATGACCTCGGGGTTGCCCACCGCGGCATTGGCCGCCTTGATAACGCCCTGAGCGAGCGCCTTCATGCCATCGAGGTCGCTGTAGGCGCGGTAAGCCTCCATGGTAGTGAACTCGGGATTGTGCGTAAGGTCCATGCCTTCGTTGCGGAAAATGCGGCCGATCTCGAACACGCTCTCGAAGCCGCCAACCAGGCAGCGCTTCAAATGCAGCTCAGTGGCAATGCGCAGGTAGCATTCCTGGTCAAGCGCGTTGAAGTGCGTGATGAACGGCTTGGCCGTAGCGCCGCCCTGGATGGTTTGCAGAATCGGCGTTTCAACTTCCATGTAGCCGTCAGATTCCATGTAACGACGGAACGTGGAAAGGATGGTGGAACGCTTGCGGAAGGTGTCGCGCACGTCTTCGTTCACAATGAGGTCAACGTAGCGCTGGCGATAGCGGGTCTCTTTGTCAGAGAGACCGTGGAACTTCTCGGGAAGCGGACGCACAGCTTTGGAAAGCAACGTAAGGGCGCGCGGAGCGATGGAGAGCTCGCCGCGCTTCGTGCGCACGACAACGCCCTCGACGTTCACGATATCGCCCAGGTCGAGGTTGCGCAGAAGTTCCCAATCGGCCTCGGACATGTCGTTGATGCGGCAGAAAAGCTGGATGTCGTCCGTGGTGTCGCGCACCACGAGGAACATGATTTTGCCCTGGCCACGCTTGGCCACAATACGGCCGCCGATTTTCACGACGTCCTCGGTGTCTTCGCCAGTCGCGAGGTCGGCATACTTCGCGACGATGTCGCGCACGTAGTCGGTCACTTCGGAGTGCTCGGGATACGGGTTCACGCCACGAGCGATGTAGTCTTCGCGCTTGGAAAGACGCAGCGCACGCTCGTCGTTGAGCAACTCGGGGGCAATGGTGTTTTCGGTATCGGTCATTTGAAAACCTCTTCGTTTCCAGATGTGGTGATGAACAAAAGCATTCTATCGCAGGTCAAGCGACAAGTGCGAAAGGTCGCAGATTATACGTCGCTTTCGCACCAAATATAAAAGGGGCAGAGGACAATCCCCTGCCCCTTTCGATGGCGAGTTGGAATAATCGCATTCGCGCCCGCGGCTCAGCGAGGCAGATTCGTTTGATGGCGAGGCACTCAAGCCTGGGAGATGCCGCATTCGTGCTCACGACAGCGAGAGCCGGCCGGGTGCCCCATATTGGCCTGAAGGCGAGGCGCCGCGTACTTCGGTACGCAAGCCGAAGCCTGAATGCCAAGATGGGGTGCCCGATTGGCTCGCAGCGGAGGCTTCATTCGCCGTTCGGCAGAACAGCGAAATCCCTACGAAGCCTGAAAGCGAAAATGCCCGCCGTGTGGCTTAGCAGCGGCAGCAAAGTACGCTGGCCGGAAGGCCAGCGTACTTTTAGTGCTCGATCTTGAGAATCGTCATCTTGATTTCGCGGCCAGTGGGACCGATGGCGGTTACTTCGTCATCTTTCTTGTGGCCGAGAAGAGCGGCGCCAACGGGGCTTTCGTTGGAAATCTTGCCCGCAGCGACGTCGGCCTCGGCGCCACCAACGATGGTGAATACGCGCTCTTTTCCGCCCATGTTCACCGTGACAATAGCGCCAACAGTAACTTTGTTCGACTTCTTCGGCGTATCAACGATCGTGGCCTCAGAGAGAATCTGGTTGATCTCGGCGATACGAGCCTCGACCATGCCCTGCTCGTTTTTCGCATCGTCATATTCGGAGTTCTCGGAAATGTCGCCGAATTCGCGAGCAACCTTGATGCGCTCGCCAACCTCGGCGCGCTTCTCGGTTTCGAGGTAATGCAGCTCCTGCTCGAGCTTCTCGCGGCCCTCGGGAGTAAGGATGTAATCGCTACCCATTTCGTGACACCTAATTTCAAAATCGATTCGGCGGCAAAACGCCGCCCTTTTACTAAAACGGGCACGCAATGCGTGCTCGTATAAGAAAACGGCATGTCGGGCTAGCCGACACGCCGCATATTACCTTAAGGGAGATGTGCTACTCTTCTTCAGCCTTTGCAGCAGGCTCAGCAGCTTCGGTCGCATCTTCCGCTTCGGCCTTTTCGGCAGCCTGCTTCTTTGCAGCAGCAGCCTTCTTTTTACGGGGCTTCTCGGCGGGAGCTTCTTCCTCAGACGCGTCCATTTCCTTCTTGGCGCTTCCCATGCCATCGCGCAGGTTCTTCACCGTGCGGCCAAGCGCGGAACCAAGCTTCGGAAGGTTCTTGGGGCCAAAGATAAGCAGAGCAACGGCCAGAATGATGAGGAGCTCAGGAACTCCAAGACCAAAGATTTTCATGCAAGCCTCCAAGTTGTGGGGCCCGACCAATATGGCCGGAAAACAAAAAAGCTGGTGCGATTAAATGGTCGGGACGACAGGATTTGAACCTGCGGCCTCTGCGTCCCGAACGCAGCGCTCTACCAAACTGAGCCACGTCCCGACTTCTCGCAAACAGCGGGCTATATGTTAACACACGCGCCGAACAATGCAAGCACTTTTTTTCGACTTCATGCACACCCTTAGCGAAAAAAGGCACCGACCTGGGTCGATGCCTTTCAATTCCCGCTTAGTACCAGCGCAAAGCGCAGTAGAAGGGGTTGTACCACGAAAGCGAGCTGTAGCACACCACTTCGCCCGGCTGCGGGGCATGAATGTATCCGCCGCCGCCCGTAGCAATTGCCACATGGCTGCCGCATGCGTACACGTCGCCCGCCTGAGCCTCGGAAACCGAGCCCGTCCACTGGGCGGAAGCGATCTGATCCCATGTCGTACGGCCAATCCAAATGCCCGCGGCACGCTTCCAGCAGCCAGACGTCAGGCCGGAGCAGTCAAGGCCCGAACCCCATGCCGTGCCGCCCCACACGTAGGGCACGCCGAGCTGGCTTTGCGCAGCGGCCACGACCGAGCCGCCGTAATTGTTCGAACCGCCACCCGAAGAGGAATTGCCGCCCGTATTCGACCCGCCGCCGTTGTTGGAAGCGTTGTTGTTCGACCCGCCGGCGTTGCTAGGGGCGTTATTACTCGATCCACCACCGTTGGATGCAGAGTTATTCGAGCCGCCATTATCGCTTGAGGCGTTATTAGCAGCTTCAGCCTGCGCGGCGGCGGCAGCAGCCTCTTCCGCCGCCTTCTGAGCAGCAGCCTCTTCCTCGGCAAGCAGCTCGGCAACTTGAGAGTCGAGCGAATCGACCTCGTTTTGATATTGCTGCACAAGCTCTTCAGCCTGCTTCTGCGCCGCATCGGCCTCTTCGACCTTCTGCTGGGCGATATCGGCCTGGTTGGCATATTCCTGCTTTTGGGCCTCGTTGTCGGCGCGAAGATTCTTAGTCTGCTCGACCATCTCGGAATCTTTTTCATTCAGCGAGGTGAGCGTATCCCAATTCTTCGCGAAATCGTCGAAAGAATTCGAGCCCAGAATAACGTCGAGGAACGTGGTCTGGCCATCGCGATACATGTTGCGAGCGCGCTTGGAAAGCTTATCTTGCAGCTTGTCGATTTGCGCGTTGTTATCGTCGATTTTAGTTTGGCACTCGTCCATCTTGGAGACTGCCTCGTCGTGCTCTTGCACGGCTTGGTTGTAATTCGCGGATGCAGCACCGAGCTGCTCGCGCATAGAATTCAGCTTTTGACGAGCTTCGTCGGCCTGAGCCTGCACATCGGCAGACGTAGGATCGGCGAAGGCATTCTTCGGAGAAACCATGGCCGCGGCGCCAAAGGCGGCGGCTCCACCGAGGAAGGCTCGTCTCGTCAAGCGTGCGTTTAAAGTAGTCATAAACGAACCCCTTCATATGGTATCGGGAAGTCGAAATGGAGACTTCCGACGAACGAGGATAGCAAAGCCGCGGCGTTAATTACACCCCATGTAACCAAAGCGGCACACGGCTTTCACAAACCTAGAATCGAATGTCGCAGATGAAACCAGGTATCTTTTATATACCTTGCTTCTTTTAATACTGTTAACGTCAAAGATAATTCGACAGCATGATGAGGGGTTATTCAAAAGCCAGCACATTATATTGTGCTTTGATGACGCGCCCTAGATTCACTTGCACGCTCCTATTACGATGTAATCGCAAAACGTGAAATTTCAGCAACCTGAATAAAAAATAAAAGGCCTGTCCGTGCGGACAGGCCTGAAGCATATACATACGTATTTACTTGCTACCAACGAAGCGCGCAGACGAATTGCGGCCAGCTCGACTCGCATACCGTTTGACCTGGCTGCGGAGCATGAATGTAGGAACCGCCACCCGCAGACGTGCAAATGCCCACATGGCCGCTCGTCCACAAAACATCACCGGGCTGCGCCTCGGAAAGCGGCCCACGCCAACGGGCGGAAGAGTACTGAGCGCCATCGGTACGGCCAATCCAGATACCCGTAGCCTGTTGCCAACACCACGACGTAAGGCCAGAGCAGTCGAGGCCGACGTTGGGAGTGCTGCCGCCCCATTCATACGGGACACCAATTTGGCTGCGCGCAAAATCGACGACCGAGCCCGAAGGCGGAATGTAATTATTCGTGCTGTAGCTCGGCGAGGTGCCGCCACCGCCGTTATTACCGCCGTTGTTGCTGTTGCCACCATTGTTGTTGCTCGCGCCACTATTGTTCGAAGATTCAGGTTCGGATTCCTGCTGAATCTGCTCAATGGCCGCCTGGGCTTCGGCGGCAAGCGCAGCCTGACGCTCCTGATCGTACAGCGCCTGCGCCTCGGAGGAAAGTGCATCGTAAGACGCCTGGAATTGCTCGGCGAGCGCCGTGCCTTCCTTCACTGCCTTGTCGGCTTCTTCCATTTGATAGGCCGCTTCGCGTTCCTGTTTGCTGCATTCATCGCGCTGCGCTTCGTTATCGGCACGCAACTCCTTGGTTTCGGCAACCATCTTCGCGTCGTTTTCGTTCATCCTGGTAAGCATGTCCCAGTTCTTCATGAAGTCATCGAACGAATTGGAACCCAGAATGACGTCGAGAAACGTGGTCTGACCGTCGCGATACATATTGTTCGCACGATTGCCGAGCTTACCCTGAAGGTCTTCAATGCGCTCGTTGTTGTCGTCGATTTTCGCCTGACACTCGTCCATCTTCGCCGTGGCGGCATCGTGAGCGTCGACCGCGGCGGCGTAATCTTTGACCTTCTGGTCCAAATCGGAATTGAGCTTCAGCAATTTCTGAAGCGCAGCATCGGCCTCCGCTTGTTTTTCAGCCGCCGAAGGCTCAGCGAAAGCGAATTTCGGCGCCGCAACGGCAACGCCGAATGCGGCGGCGCCACCCACAAATGCACGGCGCGAAAGATTCATGTGTTTATCCATAAGCCCGGCCCCCATCGCCTGGTTGAAATCATATGAAAGATACTTTACCAGCCCTCACCGCAAAAAACAAAAGCCCGCACACGGCGGGCTTTCAGAAACCTGAAAAGAAAACAGTTTTGAATTTAAAACGCGTTGCAGAATGCGTCCAAAAGCGTAATCGCATCGTGGTGAGCAGCTCGCTCGATAGCCGCCACACTTTCGTCAACGCCGGGCCCGACGATTTCTAGAACGATACGGCGAGGACGACCAGCTTCGGCAGCCTCATTTGCCGCATCAACCGCATTCGCAATGCGGCGACCAAGCACCTGAGGGTCGTCGCACACAACGCGTGGCACATTCGTTTCATAAGGCCGGCCCGAACGCACAATATGCGCAAGCAGCATATTCGCATCGGGAGGCACGAGCAGCGTTTCGGCGCTCACCATTTTGGATCGCGGATTCGTCGCCATAGCCAAATTCGACATATTCGATGCCACGCTGCGCGTGTATTCTTCCGTGCCGAACAGACACACAGCATGGTTTTCAAGCACATCGGCGGCACGTGCGAATCCCATGTATGCGCGATCTTCGATTTGAGGCTTGTCTTGCCATGCATTATGCAAATGGCGCAGCGTCGCATACGTTTTCACGCCAGCGATGCCGTCGGGCACAAGGCCCATGTTCAACTGAAACTTGCGCAGGGCGCCTTCGGTATAGGCACCAAACGTGCCGCTTACGCCGCCGCATGCAAAACCAAGCGCACCGAGAGCCGTTTGCAGCTGCTCGACGTCTTTGCCCGAAAAATACGGCGTGCGCAAATACAGCAGACGTTCGCCCAGCTCAAAGCCTTCGTCGGCTTCGCCTTCCCTATGAATTGCTTGAGGAATCATAGCTTCGTCCTTAGCATCGCATTATTTCATGCGATTGATGAAATAATCGGCCATAGAAATGAGTAGCGCACGAGCATTGCTCTCGTCGATTTCCTGAAGGAGCTTTTCCTTTGCCTTATCGGTAAGCGAGCTCGCGTAATCACGCGCATAATCAAGAGAACCGGCCTCGCGCATAATCGACACAGCCTCAGCAAGCTCAGCGATATCGGTCGTTTTCGAAGAGAGAATCTCAACGAGCCGATCGCGCTTGTCGGAATGCTTCAACGCATGCACGACCATGAGCGTGCGCTTGCCTTCGGTGATATCGCTCGCGTAATCTTTGCCCACGATTTCGGGGTCGCCCTCGATATTGAGCAGGTCGTCTTGAATTTGGAAAGCCAAACCCGTAGCCAAGCCATATTCGCGCAGCGCGGCAATCTGTTCTTCGGTGCCGCCACCAACGATGGCGCCGACAGCCAACGGAACCGCACCAGAATAATGCGCGGTTTTATGGATTGCCATGCACAGATAATCGTCGGGAGTGATGTCGTAACGCTTGTCGCGCGCCCAACCCAAATCGAGAGCCTGGCCCTCGATGGTGCGACGGGTCATTTCGATAAGCTCGGTAACCACGCGCACTTTTTGGGCATCGGTAAGATACGGATCCCTCATAACGGCACCATTCACCATGGAAAGCGCAAGGTCGCCCGTGTTAATGGCGATGCCCAAGCCTTCGGTGAGGTGCATGCAAGGCACGCCGCGACGGGTAGTCGCCTCGTCGGCAATATCGTCGTGGATAAGAGCCGCCGTATGGAAGTGTTCGATGGCCGAAGCGGCAGATGCAGCATGGCGAATATCGCCGCCCACAGCAACGCACGCCGCAAAGCAAATCAGCGGACGGTGACGCTTGCCGCCGTTTTCGCTGTATTTCATAAGGGGCCCATAGAGATACGTATCCATATCGGGATGGTCGCCCGACGGGATATACGAGTTCACTAAATCGCCTACGACCTTGGCATTCTGAATGAGATACTCCTCGAACGACGCGGGCGGATTCGCCGCTGCCGTAAGGAGTTCGTTCATGCTTTCGTTTCTCACTTCAGCTGGATTCATACCGGACTTTCCGATCGTAGGTTCACCGCAATGGGTTCATGCAAAACAAAGCATCTGGAAGCCACGCTCTTCCTTGGTAGGAGCGGTGGGACTCCGGCCTCGCTCGCGCGAGCCCGACCCCTCAGGCTGAAGCCTTCGGGCGAATTCCTGAAAACTGCCCACTGGGCAGTTTTCTTGACGGAATTCCACCTCATCGGTTCGAGTCCCTTCTGACTCGAAGCCGCCATAGGTCGAAACCCGCCTGGAAGCCACGCTCTTCCTTGGTAGGAGCGGTGGGACTCGAACCCACAAGCCTTGCGGCGGCGGATTTTAAGTCCGCTGCGTATGCCAATTCCGCCACGCTCCCACGATGCTTATCGTGCTATTTGCACGGTTTTCCATGATAGCAAATGAGCAACAATCACTGCAAAAGCCCACGAAAGACACGCTAATACCATCGTTTTGCGCCAGTCGCCGAGCAACGCGGGCCCTGAGCGATCAAAACGTTTTGAGAATCGCCAAATCGCGCACAAGGGCCCGACTCGCGGCAATCGGCTCCACGCTCACGCCCTAGGACACCCCTCCGTAAAACCAAAAGCCGGCACCCCCGTTAACATGCTATACGCTCTGAGCATTGAATACATGGGGGGGCTTGCAATTAACCAGCGCTTCCTAAAGCGCGTTTCTTGCCGCGTCGAGCACAATGCCGATAAGAATATCACTCTCGCTCACCGTGAAGCCGTCAAGATTCGCAAGGTCCATGACCGCACCCAGAATCACAAGGCCCGCAGGAAAAATACCCGCCCGCTTGGGCTGGATGCCTGCAACCTTCATGCGTTCGGCGAGCGGCAGCTCCCACATGCGCTTGGCCACTTCGTCGAATTCAGCGCGCGTCACGCGAGTACCATGAACCTTCGATGAGTCATAGGGCACCAAAGCGTCTCGCACGGCCACCACACTCGTGGGCGTCCCCGCAACCGCAACAAGACGGTCGCACGAATTGCGCGTTTCGAAAAACGGCGCGAGAGTCTCGTGCGCCCATGCCGAAGCCGCAGCAAGCTCGCCTTTCGTCGGCGGGTCGCCGGCCAAGAATCGCTCCGTCATGCGACGGCAGCCGATGTTGAAAGAATGCGATGCTCGAACCGCAACATCAGGCACAAGGTCGCCAGCCGATCCATTCGCTCGACCAAATACCATCTCGGTCGAACCGCCACCGATATCGGCAAACAGCAAATCCTCATTGCGAAAATCATTCGACGCACCCAAAAACGACAGCGCGGCCTCACGCTCGCCCGGAATCACCGACAGCTCAACGCCGACTTCACGCAGACGCGACACGAATACTCCCGAATTGCGCGCATCGCGACTCGCGCTCGTGGCAAGCGCGACCACGCAATCGGCCGCACATGCATCAATAACCTTGCGGTACTCAGCGACCTGGGCAACCGTGCGATCGATCGCTTCGGGCAAAAGTTCGCCTGAGGCATCGACCCCTTCGCCCAAATTCGTGATGGCGCTTTGGCGAGCCACCTGCCGCGTGCCCGAAGCATCCACGTCCGCAACGAGCAAACGGCTCGTTACTGTTCCGATATCGATTGCAGCGACCCTCATGCGACGCACCTTTCCGCTCGCTCTTCCGTCTTGCTTTCATTGTAAAGAAAGAGCCGGGGAATTTCCCCGACTCGAATCGTGCTTTATTGAGCGTCGCTATACCCGAAAAGAGGATCGAGCACGCCCGAGTACCATGTGTCGGGCGTTTTCACGCTCGCGGAATCGATTTGAGAATGCACCGTATCGGGCGTCGACGACGTTTCGTCTTCAGAAAGGCCAACCACAACGCCAGCGGTCTCGCCTTTCGACACCCAACCAAGCTGCTCGCGCGCGACATCTTCGATGCCCTCGTCGGTCGAAAGCCGATCGATGTCGCTTTGGATAGCTGCGTTGCGCTCGCTGAGCAGGGCGTATTCCGCCTCAAGCTTGTCTTGCGTGCGCAAACCCACGTAATACTGCTGCGCCATAGGATACAAGAACCAAAGAGCCGCGGCGATGCAAATCAAAATGCCGAGCGCATAGACCCAAATCGGTGCGCTCAAATGGGCTTTTGTCTGCGACGCGCGACTTGTGGCAGCCGCGCCTCGGCCGCCACGGGCACTGCGTCCCTCGCTCGAACCGCCAAGGTCGTTGAAAGCTCGCTTATGATTACGACCCATCTCGCCCTTGTAGACCGCCGCCCGACTGCCCGCTTGCGCAGGAGCGCCAGCGTCGCCTCCAAATTGGCGGTTGAAAAGCTTCTCCGCTTTGGCCTTGGCCTTCGACTTCTGACGGCGCTCCTTTTTCGAAAGGCGCGAGCCATACGACGTCCCGTCCTCGTCATTCTCGATATCATCGGGATCGAATACCTCGACCGCAGCACGGGGCTGCGCCGATGCGCCACGCGAGTTGCGCGACTCGCACGAACGAGAGGAGCGGCGCGAATTCAAGCGGGCCGAACCGTCGCCGAAGAGCTGCTCATCAAGATCGTCGAATGCCGAAAAAGCACCCAAATCGAAGCCGGACGGCCTCGACGCCTTTCGGTCCGATGCCGAGCGCGAGGAGCGAGCCGGACGCGAACTCACGCGCGAATTCGCCGCGAACGATGCTTCGCGGTCATCGTAGGGAATCGGCTCAACGATAGGCTGGATACGTCCAGAGCGCGTGACTTTCGAGAATCGAGCACGTTCGCCGCGGGCGAAACGGTCGCTTGAAAACGAATCGAGCGATTGGGAATAATCGAGCCCGCGAGCGGAAGAGGTTTCGCCAACAGCATGAGAGCTGACGCGGCCCGATGAGGCATAGACGTCGCGACCGCGCATGGATGCGCTTTCGTCATATCGAGCAGCACGCGACTCAACAACATCTCGCGACGCACGCGAAGATGCGCGGTTCGAGCCGTCAAATGAAATGATATTGCTGCTGTTGCGCGACATAAAAAATGAGGCCCCTTGCATCGTGATGTGTTTGAAGTGGATGTAATGCTGTGAGCTAGTGTCCGTTCATGATACCACGCAGACGGCAGGCGCGGCATCCAATCGACCACGCGCTCGCTTATTTTCACGAACAGAAAACAAGCCCAGGTTATCGCGCTGCATCCTCCCTCAACGCAAAAGGGCCAGGGAGCAATTCCCTGGCCCTAGCGCATCACTTCGCGCAACGAAAACGTTCGAGTTAGATAACCGAAATCGTACCCGTCGCAATGCACACGATGCTGATCACGAAGAACGCGACAATAGTGGCGGCAACCACCTTATCGAGCGTTTTCGGCAGGAATGCCTCGTTACGCTCTTTCTGGCCATACCAGTACAAAACAATGCCCGGCGCAAACAGAATGGTCGTGATCATGAGACCCGTAAGGCCGCCCGCGTAAATCAGGAAGATCGAGTAGAAGAAGCCAACGATGCCAATACCGCGGTAGAACGCCAGTTTGCCACCCGTAACGCCTTCGAACCCGTCCTTCTTAAACGCACACACGAGCAAGAACATCGAGCTGAAGAAGTACGGAATCAAAATCATCGAAACCGACACGCCATAGAAGAACTGGTACGTTTGTTCAGAGAACAAAATGATGACGAGGAACGCCTGGACGATGAGACAGGTCACCGTAAGGGTGACGATAGGGGCGCCCTTACGATTTTCCTTCGCGAAGACTTTCGGGAACACGCCCTGCTTCGCAGCCTCGTGCGGGCATTCGGAAGAGATGATGGTGTAGCCCAGCATGGCACCCAGAAGAGACAGGGCAACGCCCAAATTCACAAGTGCCGCGCCCCACGGGCCAACGACGGCCTCGAGCACGCCCGCCATCGACGGGTTGGGGAGCTCTGCAAGCTCAGCGCGAGGCATAACGCCCATGGACAGAATGGAAACCAGCAGGTAGATGCACAGAATGCCAATGAATGCGGTGACGGTTGCGCGGCCTACGTCTTTGCTGTATTTCGCGCGACCGGAAATGGCGACAGCACCTTCGATGCCCAAGAAGATCCAGATGCTCACGCCCACGGTGCCAACAACCTGATCCCACAAGCTCGGTCCATCGGGCTCGCCCCAGAAGTTGTCCATGAAGATTTCCGGGTCGAAGTGCATGCTGAACAGAATTGCGACGATCGCAACAAACAGCGGAACCAGCTTGGCGATAGTCGTGATGATGTTGACGCTCGCAGCCTCTTTCACGCCGCGGCTCACCAAAAGCCAGCAAATCCAAACCACGATGGATGCGCCGATGACCGAAGGAAGGTTATTACCCTCTCCGAACAGGGGAACGAAGTATGAGATGGACGCGAACAGAAGCGTGGTGTAGGAAACGGTGGCAAGCAGCGCCGAAATCCAGTAGCCATAGGCCGAAATGAAGCCCATGAACTCGCCCCAACCTGCGCGAGCATACGAATAGATGCCGCCCACCAATTCAGATTTATATTTGCTCAGTGCGTAGAAGCACATCATGAGCGAGAAAACGCCGATGCCGCATACGACCCAGCCGATGAGCACGGCACCCGTATTCGCGCCCGCCGCGGCCATATCGCCGGCCATGGTGAAGACGCCACCGCCGATAACGGCGGTAATCACGGCCGCAATAAGATGCGGCAGCGACAAGCCATTGGGATCGTTCACCTGAGATGACGAGCCCCCGTTGGACTTTGCCATAGTATTCCTGCTTTCTTTAGCGACTCGTTGAAACGCCGAACACCCCTGCACAGCGTTTCAACACAACTCATTCACTATACCCCACATAGTGCAGGGTTTTCGGACGAATTCGTCCCAAGTTTTCCCGCGGCAACAAGAAAGCCCCAGCAACTGCCGGGGCTTTCGCGATTCACTCTTGCGCAAAATCGATTCGACGCAAAACTACTTGATGTTGTAGAACGCATCCTTGCCAGCATATGCGCCGGACATGCCGAGTTCTTCCTCGATGCGAATGAGCTGGTTGTATTTAGCGATGCGGTCGCTGCGGCACGGAGCGCCCGTCTTGATTTGGCCGGTATTCATGGCAACGGCCAAATCGGCGATCGTGGTATCTTCGCTTTCGCCAGAGCGGTGGCTCATGACGCACGCGTAGCCGGCTTCCTTGGCCATCTCGATAGCCTCGAGCGCCTCGGTAAGGCTGCCAATCTGGTTCACCTTCACCAAAATGGCGTTGGCGACGCCCATCTCGATGCCCTTCTTCAAACGCTCGGTGTTCGTGACGAACAGGTCGTCGCCGACGAGCTGCACGCGGTCGCCAATGCGATCGGTAAGAAGCTTCCAACCATCCCAGTCTTCCTCGGCCATGCCGTCTTCGATGGAGATGATGGGGTACTTATCGACGAGCTTCTCCCAGTAATCGACCATTTGCTCGCTCGTGTACTCAACGCCTTCGCCTGCGAGGCAATACATGCCGCGCTCAGCGTCGTAGTATTCCGTGGAAGCAGGGTCCATAGCAAACATGATGTCGCTGCCCGGCTTGTAGCCCGCGGCCTCGCATGCCTGAACGATGTATTTCAGAGGTTCTTCGTTAGTCTTCAGGTTGGGAGCGAAACCGCCCTCGTCACCCACACCGCCACCGAGGCCAGCTTCATGCAAAACCTTTTTCAACGTGTGATAAATCTCGGCACACCAACGCAGGCCCTCGGCGAACGATTCGGCGCCAACGGGCATAATCATGAATTCCTGGAAGTCAACGTTGTTGTCGGCATGCACGCCACCGTTGAGAATGTTCATCATGGGCGTCGGCAGCACATGGGCGTTTGCACCGCCAACGTAACGATACAGCGGCAGCTCGCTCGACTGGGCAGCGGCACGTGCGCAAGCGAGAGAAGCACCCAAAACGGCGTTCGTGCCCAGGTTGCCCTTGTTCGGAGTACCGTCGACGTCAATCATTTCGGCATCGATAGCGCGCTGGTCGCGAGCGTCCATACCGATAATCGCTTCAGCAATTTCCTCATTCACATGGGCGACGGCCTTCTGAACGCCCTTGCCAAGGTAGCGGTCCTTATCACCGTCACGCAGCTCAACAGCCTCGAATGCGCCAGTAGATGCGCCAGACGGAACGATCGCGCGTGCGAACGAACCGTCGTCGAGGGTAACCTCGACCTCAACCGTGGGGTTGCCGCGGGAATCGAGAACCTCTCGGCCGTAGACGTCGAAGATGATGCTCATGAAGTTTCCTCCTATGATGAACGAACCGGGGCCTACAAGCCCCGCCCTAACAGCGAAATTGTATACCACACACGAAAGGGCGATACGGCAAACGGCGCAACTTAGCCGGCAAAGGGGCACAAGCGACGGAGACTGGCGTACGAAGCATCGTCCAAAGGCGTTTTTGACCCCTTGCAAACAGTCTACTTTACAAGAGAACGCCCATAAAAATGCAGAAGTTGGAAAATGCCGCGACTAAAGCGACCGAACGCGGCCCCACGCGCCGCTCACCATGCAAGCATGTACGAACTCCGGGCGCACCATAGCATCGAGCCTCCATGGCACATGCCAATACGCTCGCATGACGAAACAATCCCACGAGCATCGGAACGAAAGCCCTGCCCCGCTGCACTATCTTGTTCGCAAGGCCACCGTTGTCGAAATGCGCGCACCGCGAACGTTGTGCCTGGCACACAATCACATATTCGTCAAAACACGCCGGAATGAAGCGAAGAGCGAGCGAGAACGTCGTCGAAATATCGTCAACAGGAACCCCAAGATTCCGAAGAGGGCTCATCAAGCCCGAAAATGCGCGGGTGAACTGCGCGCTGTCATACGCGAGGGAGACCGAAAGCGCAGCCAAAGCAAGAACGATGATGCGTGCTGCATAGAAAAGTCCAGCACCAATGCCATGGGGAATTTGGGCGACGACGGTACACGCGAGAATGAATGCAAGCGGAGCTATGCATGCGCCCATATTGCGCAACGAAATACGAAAATACAGAAGCGCCGCGACCAAGAGCAGAACAAATACGCCCAATCCCAGCCACGTTGCCACGAAAAATAGCGAAACCGAATACGCAAATAAGCCCACAAGGGCGAAGCGAGCGTCAAGCGGAGTCGAATTATGTTGTGCAGACATGAGCATGCCGCAAGTATAAAAGAGGAAGGCCGAAGCCCTCCTCTTGAAATGTGCATTCCATTGTTTTCGCTCCGAGAAAGCCCGAGCAAGAATCGAGAGAACCTACTCCCCCACCTTATTGGCATTGCGCTGCGATACTTCCTTGGCCATTTCAGCCGCTTTGTCGCCAACTTCTTTCGCGGTGTCCATGAGCTTATCGCTTACAGCTTTCGCGTCATCCATCGCCTTCTCGGTCGCATTCTTCGCCTCGTCGATAAGGCCCGGAATATTTTCGCGTGCCTGGTCGATCAACGCCTGGCGCTTTTCGCGAGCGCTTGCAACGACGCTTGGGGCCTGCTCTTGAGCGGTATCAATCATTTTGTCGGTCGCAGCTTTCATATCGCCCGCTAATTCCTGCGCGGCATCGATTGCGCTATTGAGGATTTTTCCAAACTCAGACATGAGATGCCTCCTTGCAATAGGTTCCCCTCGTCTTTATATGGTAACGCAAAAACGCCGCCCCGAAGGACGGCGTTTGTTTTGCTATATTCCCGTTGAAAAGCGAGTTATTCGGCTTTTTCCTCGGTAGCAGCTTCAGCCTCGACGGCTTCTTCAGCCTTGGGCTCTTCGACGGTCTCTTCGGCCTTGGCCTCTTCAACCTTCTTCGGAGCAGCCTTAACAGCTTCAGCCTTCTTCTCAGCCTTCTTCACGGGCTCGGTCACGAGCTCCATGATAACCATGCTAGCGTTGTCGCCCTTGCGGGTGCCAAGCTTCATGATGCGAGTGTAGCCACCCTGACGGTCGGCCCACATGCCCTGCTGAACCTTCTCAAAGATCTCACGAACGAGCTCTTTGTCGCCGAGAGCGGCGATAGCGAGACGGCGAGAATGCAGGTCGCCACGCTTGGCCCAGGTGATGATGCGGTCGACGTCGGGACGAATCTCCTTAGCGCGGGCTTCAATGGTCTTAATGCGATCATTGGTGAACAGCGCCTGCACCAGGGACTTCTTCATGGCCTTAGTATGGCTGGCATCGGTGCCCAGCTTGCGGCCCTTCTTGTAATGCCTCATCGTGTAGTCTCCTAGTTATTGCTTCAAGTTGAGGTCCATAGAGATCAGCTTGTCCTTGACCTCTTCGATGGACTTCGCGCCAAAGTTGCGGATGTTGAGCAGGTCGTTCTCGGAGAACTCGACCAGCTGACGCACCGAATGGATGCCTGCGCGCTTCAAGCAGTTGTAAGAGCGGACGGAAAGGTCCAGGTCCTCAATCTGCTTGTCGAGCTCGGCGTTGGCCTCCTGGCCCTCCGGTGCGAAGATGGACGGAATCTCGCCCTCTTCCTCGTCGACAATATCAGCCAGCGAAAGAAAGGCACCCATGTACTGGTCGATGATGTTCGACGCACGGCACACCGCTTCGTCAGGAGCGATGGAGCCATCAGTCTCAACTTCGAGAACCAGCTTGTCGAAGTCGGTGCGCTGACCCACACGGGTGTCGCTCACTGCGAGAGTGCAACGACGCACGGGAGAGAACAGGCTGTCGACGTGGATGATGCCAATGGGGTCCTCGGTGCGCTTGTTGCGCTCAGCCGAGACGTACCCACGGCCCACGCCGATGCGGATGCTCATGTTCAGCGTGCCGCCATCGGCAACGGTGCAAATGACGTGCTCGGGGTTAATGAGCGTGAACTCGGCGGGAACCTTCACATCGGCGCCGGTCACCGTGCACGGGCCCTCGACCGAAATGGTGGCCGTGGCTTCCGTGTAGTCCTCAGAGAGGGCCGAGAAAACAAGACCCTTCACGTTGAGGACGATATCGGTGACGTCTTCGATGACGCCTTCAGCGGTCGTGAACTCGTGCTGAACGCCTTCGATCTGGATAGCCGTGGCTTTGGCTCCGTCCAGCGACGACAGCAGAACGCGACGCATGCAGTTACCCAGCGTGTATCCGAAACCACGCTCAAGCGGCTCGACGATGAAGCGGGCGACGGTGTCGTTCACTTCTTCGGTAGTAACGGTTGGCCTCATGAACTCTGCCATAGTTTGTAAGCCTCCTTAAGCCGCGGTTAATTACTTCGAGTAGAGCTCGACGATAAGCTGCTCGTTGATGTCCAAATCGATCTGGTCGCGGTTGGGGAGAGACAGCACGTTGCCCTGAAGCTTCTCGATGTCAACCTCGAGCCATGCAGGAACCTGCATACGCTCGTTGGAGACGAGAGCGCTCTTGATAACGAGCATCTCCTTGGCCTTGTCGGCCACAGCAACGACATCGCCGGGACGAACGCGGTAAGACGGAATGTCGACGCGCTTGCCGTTAACGGTGATGTGACCATGGGAAACGGTCTGACGGGCTTCCTTGCGGGTGCGAGCAAAGCCCAGACGGAACACGACGTTGTCGAGACGCGACTCAAGGATGCGCATCAGGTTCTCGCCGGTGATGCCGGGCTGACGCTTAGCCTTGTTGAAGTAGCCGCGGAACTGCTTCTCCAGAACGCCATAGATGAACTTGGCCTTCTGCTTCTCGCGCAGCTGCATGCCGTACTCAGATTCCTTACGGCGACGCTTGGGCTGGCGAATGGATTCCTTCTTAGAGCTGTAGCCGAGCACGACCGGATCAATACCGAGCTGGCGGCAGCGCTTAAGAACCGGAGTTCTGTTGATTGCCATAGTGATTCGATCCTCTCTTAATTAGCAGCGGCGACGCTTGCAGGGGCGGCAGCCGTTGTGCGGGATGGGCGTGCAATCCTGAATGCTAGAGACCTCGAGGCCAGCAGCCTGCAGGGAGCGGATGGCGGTCTCGCGACCAGAGCCGGGGCCCTTCACGAAGACGGCGACCTTTTTCAGGCCATGCTCCATAGCGGTCTTGGCAGCCTGCTCGGCAGCCATCTGCGCAGCAAACGGGGTGGACTTACGAGAGCCCTTGAAGCCCACGGTGCCAGCAGAATTCCAGGAAATCACGTTGCCCTGAGGGTCGGTGATGGAAACGATGGTGTTGTTGAAAGTGCTCTTGATGTGAGCCTGTCCCACCGCAATGTTCTTGCGCTCGGAGCGCTTGATGCGGGTGCGAACGTTCTTTTTAGCCATGTGTCAAACCCCTACTTCTTCTTGCCGCCGATTTGCTTACGCGGGCCCTTGCGGGTGCGAG